>Ga0181601_10003462_pt1 | contig 13361 bp, 5 predicted proteins | sample 041ome_8_FD_133020 | JGI IMG/M metagenome (GOLD analysis project Ga0181601, IMG submission 133020) | Coastal salt marsh microbial communities from the Groves Creek Marsh, Skidaway Island, Georgia - 041407BS metaG (megahit assembly) | ecosystem: Environmental > Aquatic > Marine > Intertidal zone...
GAGGCGTTTAAAACGCCCGAGCAGTGGCTGTTGTTCGCCACCATCTCGTCATCCTCCGGCGCGGCGATGGCGCTCGTGAACAACCTCGACCAAGTCTCCGCCGCGGCGGGCTCCGCGCCGGCGATCGCCTCCGCGCTCGTCTCCGCGTTTTCGGTGTGCAACTGTCTCGGGAGGCTGATCGGCGGCGAGCTCACCGAGCTCGTGTTCCGCAAATTCGGGGTCTCGCGCGTCACGTGTCTGGGCGCAGCGCAAGTCCTCGTCGCGTTCGGGCTCGCGATCGCCGCGTTTTTCCCGACGCCGCTCGGCGTCTTCGTCGCCGTCGCCGCGGTGGGCGGCGCGCTGGGCGCGCACTGGGGCGCGCTGCCGGCGCTCGCCGCCGAGCTCTTCGGCGCGGCGCACGTCGGCGCCGTCTACGGCTGGCTCTGCGTGTCCCCGATGCTGGGGTCGTACGTGCTGTCCACGCGCGTCTTCGGCGACTGGTACGACGACGCGCTCGCGAAGCAGACGAGCGGAGGATCGGACTCGGCGGGAACGCTTTTTAAAAACGAAAAAACGCAAGAAAAGCCGTGTCTCGGGGGCGAGTGTTTCCGCGGCGCGTTTCTCGTCGGCGCGGCGTGCGCTTTCGCGTCGGCGGCGGTCACGTGCGTGCTCGCCGTGCGGTGCGCGCGCGTGTACGCGCGCTTACGCGGGAAACTAACGGCGGCGGAAGCGCGCGAGTCCTAGTAGGTGCTCTTGTATATAGCTATAGGTAGCTCCTCTATGGAATCTGTTGTGTTCTACCTTCGTAGATATACGTGACCGGTGCTCTCCGCGATACGCGTAATACCTGGTCCCTTGGTTCCGTACCACGTACATCTCGGCGCACCGAGATGTTCTTCGCGTCGTCTTCGCCACACACGACGGGCGCGCGCGGCTCGGCGCGGGATGTCGGTGATGGGGCTGGCTTAGCCAGAGAACACGGCTAGACGCTCCGTCCTTTGCTCGAGCGGCCGGTGGACGATGGATGCCATCGTCGCGTCGTTACCTTCCGCGACCGTGCGGGATCTCGGTCGCCTCGGCCCTCGCGAGGCTGCCGAATCGGTCGCGGCGTTCCTCGCGAGGGAAACGGCGTCTGGCTCGACGCTCTTCGCCGAGACCGTCGCGCCTTTGACCGACCCGGCCGGCCCCGCGAGTAAGTCCGCGCGTCGCGCGGCGGCGTTCAAAGCGAAGGCTCGCGACGCGTTCGCGAGGAACCGACTCAAAGAAGCGCTCGACCACCTCACGACGGCGTTGAAGTTGGCACCGGAAGAAGAAAACATCATCCATTCGACGACGATGCGTAGCTCGTCGTCGTCGACGCCGACCGCGGGCTCGTTACGAAACGACCGAGCCGCGGTGTTGCTGCGACTCGCCTCGGAACACGACACGCGCGAAAACGAAAACGTGTGTGGCTCTGCGACACGAAGCGACGGCGAACTTACTCGGCGAAATACGTATTTCGCGTCGTACGCTCGTTTGGCGCTCCGCGACGCGGCGGTCGCCGCCGGCGCCGACGCTTCGTGTCACAAGTCCCGACTCCGTCTAGGGGTCGCCGCGCGCGCGCTCGGGCGGCTCGAAGTCGCGAAGAGCGCGTTCCGAGACGCGCTGGGCTTAATGGCCGTGACCGACCCGGCGCGGCGCTCGGTCGAGCGGCGGCTGGCGGAGGCGGAGGGACGAACGAGACTGACGAGACTGTCTCGTTCGGACGACGCCACCGGTATTAAACCGGGTATTAAAAAAAACGACGATATCGCGCCTGATGATGCGCCTGTATCGCGCCGAACCGCGAGAAACCGTGAGAAACCGAAAGAAACGCGCACGGTCGAAGTGCGTCTCGTCTCGAATGACTCGAACGACACCTCGCGTTGCGGTCTCGGCGTGTTCTCGACGTCGCCGCGGATGGATCCGGGGGACGTCTTCGGCTCGGCGGACGGCGAGTTCGCGTCGGCGAGCGTGCCCGCGAAGTCGAACCGATCGTCTCGGTGTTCCTTTTGCCACCGCGCGCTCTCCGTCGCCCCGACGCCGTGCCGCGCGTGTTCCGTGTCGTCGTACTGCGACGAGGCGTGCCGCGATGAAGACGTCGCGCACGCAAAATTCGAGTGCGGAACCGAGACGTCGGGGTGCTGGTGGTCCGTCCTGCCCTCGGAGACGCGCCTGGCGATGCGGTGTCTCGCCGCAAACGCGCCGATTCGCGCGCTCCACGCGCGGTGGGCGGATTTCGACGCGGACGCACGCGCGCGACTCGCCGCGACCGCGGTGGTGGCGAGTCACTGCGCGACGCGACGGCGAGAACACCTCGCGGCGGCGTTGAGCCCGGGCGCCGTCATGGAAGCGACGTGCGCGGTTCTCGGGAACGCGTTCGCGGTGAAGTCGCCGTTTTTTTCGCGCGGCGGAACCTCTTCTTTCGGTCCCGATCCGCGAAGCGCCGAGGTTTCCCGCCTCGCGAATCTGCGCGCCGCGCTCGTGGATAAAGGAAGAAGCCGCGGCGCGTACCTCGACGCGTGGTTCGTTCTGAGCGAGGAAGCCGAGACGGTGGCGCTCGCGACGTTTCCGGAGACGTCGCGGCTGAACCACTCGTGCGACCCGAACGCGCACGTCGAGCTCGTTCTAAGCGTTCCGGGCAAAAAATCGGTGCGCACGACGGGTGGGGACGAATATTCATATTCGTCCCCACCTGTCGTGCGCGCGACGACTCGAGCCACGCGGCCGTGCGGCAAACACGAGGAGCTCCGCGTGTCGTACGGGCCGGTGATCGGGTCCGCGCCGAGACGAGCGCGACGAGAGCGGCTGCGCGCGTCGCACGGTTTCGTCTGCGCGTGCGAGGGGTGCCTACGCGACGTCGAAGACGAAGACGAGCCGGCGCGGATTCCGCAGACTAAGTTCGGCGCGGACGTCGCCGCCGTCGACGACGACGACGCGGCCCGCTGGGGCGTCGTCATGGACGATGCGCGCGCGTCGTTCTCGTCGTCGTGTGACACCGAGTCCGCGCGGAGCGCACACCTGAAGCGACTCGAAACGGCCATCGGAGAGTTGCGCGCGCGAACGAACGCGAAGATGGCGAACGGGAAGATGGCGATGGAAGATGCGGAAGATTCGTTCCGCGAACGCAAGCTCCTCGCCGAGGCGCTCGATGCGCGTGCGCTCGGCCTGGTGACGCTTTCGCGAACACGCGCGTGCCAAAAACGCGGTCTCGCGTTTGTCGAACACGCCGCGTCGAGCGCGAGAGAGGCGCTTCACGTGCTCGTGAACTCACTCGGATACCCGGAGAATGACTCGTTGACTGTGGCGCTGGAACGCGCGCGCGTCGCCGCGCTCGACGCCGCCTGTTCGCGGTTCGAAGCGTCGCGCGCCGACTTGGAACGCGCGCGCCGGGTGTTACGCGCGGCGCTCGGGGATTCGCACGAAAACGAACACTACGACACGCGCGAGCTGGGACGCGTCGTCGACGGCGGTCTCGAGCGACGCGCGCTTTTCGCGGTGGACGCGCTGCTGGCGTCGTTTTCGCCAAACGATCATTCGCGAAACGCCGAGGTTGCAGAGGTTGGGTGACGAATGATCTCATGAAACAAATTTCGAAATTGGCAGGGTTCACAGACCGTGTTCGTTCTCATATCTCGTGTACGCACCTTTCGGCGGGCCGCTATTGTGTACTGCCTTCGTATACACGTTTCGGGTCTTTTTCACGCGCGAACCCCGACCTGTTCCACTTCCAGCCGAGAGCCCCGTCTCGAAGCACGCACGCGCGATGACCGTCGCGGAAGGTACCCCCCTGCTGAGGCCCAAGGCGCACGCCTCGTGGTCCACCTATCACTGGGTCAAGGCTTCAGGTGCGTCGTCGCGCGCACATTCAATCCTCGGATGAGAAAAACGGCGCACGTCGCGTTTCCTTTACGGTGTAGCCACGCTCGCCTCTCCGCCGGCCGTACGCCCTCCGCTGACCCGCGTTCGCTCCTTCTTCCCGGCTCGACGCACGTATCACCAGTCGCCCTCGTCGCGGTCGTCGCGGTGGTCTCCTCCGCGGCGGGCGTGTCCCCCGCGACCGCGCGCGGCGTGCACCGCCTCGCGGATGCGGACGCCGACCGGCTCGATGCCGCCACCGACCTCGCGGGCGCCGAGCGCGCCGCCAAGCACGCCAAGGAGGCGTACGACGCGGCCGTCGCGGAGTCCACGGCGGCGTCCGCCGCGGTGGACGCCGCGCGCGCGACCGCCATCGAGGCGGTCGAGTCCACCGTGGACGCCGTCGAGGCGGCGGACGACGCCATGGATCTCGCCACCGGGCCGGTAGTTGACGATTCCCGCGGCGCCGCCGTGGACGCGCAGGGCGACAGCGCCGGCGACGCCGCCGGGTACCGCGCGGTCAAGTCCAGGTACGAGGCGGCGAAAGCATCGCTGGCCGCGCTCGAGAAGGACGAGAAGGACGCCGCGAAAACGCTGGCGGAGGCTGAGAAGGCGTCCGCGAAAGCGGACGAGGCGCGCGACGCCGCCGCCGCCGCCGCCGACGAGAAGGCGAGCGCCTCGGAAGCCGCCGCCGCCGCCGCCGCCTCGGACGAGAACCTGGGCGAGGAGTCCGTGGACGCGGCGCTGAAGCGCGCGGCGGGCGTGCGCGCGAGCGCGGAGGAGGCGGCCGAGGCGCAGACCGCCTCCGAATCGGCGGCCAAGCAGGCGGCGACGGCGCAGGCGAACCTCGCCGAGGCGCGCGCCGAAGCCGACGCCGCGACGACGGCGCTGGAGTCGGCGGAGACGTCTTTGGAAAATCTGAAGGCGGCTTCCGCGGACGCGGAGAAGGACATGGTCGAGAGCACGAAGAGCGCTGTGCTCGAGGCCTCCGCCGCGACGAACACGGAAAGCGTCGTGGCGGACGTGGTGCTGGCCACGTCCGAGGACGAGGCGACGGCGAAAGCCGCCGCCGCGCGCGGGGGCGACGCCGTCGAGGATTTGTCGGAAAAGGCGGACGCCGCCGCCGACGCCGCCGAGCAGGCGCGCGCCGCGTACGAGAAGGCGATGGACGCGGTGGACGTGAAGCGCGCGGAGGTTGAGCTCGCGGAGGCGACGGTCGCCAAGGAGGACGCCGTGGAGGACGCGGCGGCGGTCAAGGCGAAGAACGACGACGACGAGGAGAAGCCGGCGCCCGCGCCCGCCGCGAAAAAGACGTCCACCAGGAGCAGGAGCAGGGGCAGGCGCGGCTTCGCGTGAGACGACGCGGAGGACGTTCCGAAACGTGCGCGCGGACGTTTACGATTCGTACGACGATACCTGGTGATTAAAACGTGCGCCTGACGCTACACACCACACCGCGAGCGTGCCACAGCGCACGCTCCCTCTGAAATCCTATTTCATACAAGGTTAAACGTTCACGACGAAAAAAAGAATTCGTTCACGACGTCGCCGCGTCCTCCTCCTCCTCGTCCATCGTCTCCGCGGCGGAGACCTGTCCGCTCTTCCCGCGGCGGACACCTGTCCGATTCCCGTCCGCGCGCGCGCGCTCGCGTTCGTCCTCGTCGCCGCGAAAGACCAGCCGCGCGCCGCCGACCACGCGGGCGCGGCAATAAGGGTCCTCCGCGGCGTCGTCCTCGTCGGCGCGCGCGAGCCGACGCGGCGCGAGCGCGCGCCGCACGCCCTCCGCGTCCACCACCACCTTCGCCACGTCGTCGTACTCGGGAAGCACGTACAGCGCGTCGGCCAGCGCGCGCTCGACCAGCGCACGCAGGCCTCGCGCGCCCGTCTCGCGCCTCAGCGCGGCGCGCGCCAGCTCGCGGCACGCCCCGGGCGTGAACTCGAGCTCGGCGCCTCCGCACCCGTGCACGAGCTTCTGGAACTGCCTGCCGACGGCGTGCTTCGGGCCGAGCATCACGCGCCTGAGCTCGAGCTCGGACAGCGAGCGCAGGGGCACGGCCACCGGGAAGCGCCCCACGAACTCGGGGATCAGGCCGTACTGCACGAAGTCCAGCGGCTCAACCTCCGCGAGCGCGTCGTCGGCGACGCGGCGGCGCATCTCCGCCGACGCGTGCTCGGGGTCGTAGGCGAGAAAAGACTCGCGCGCCTCATCCTCCGCGGCGGTCGCGTCGCCCTCCGCTCGTTCCGGCGTTGGATCCACAGGAGGATCCTCCGCGGCGAGCGACGCGCTGAGCGCGCCGAGCGCGGACGCGAGTCCGTCGACGTCCAGAGGCGAAGCGAAGGCGCGTTCGCGAGAATCGAACCGCGCCTTCGTGGTTCGAGAATCGCGTCGATTAGATTCTCGCGCCCGCGCGTCGTCCAGCCGTCGCGCTACGACGCGTTCCAAACCCGAAAACGCGCCTCCGCAGATGAACAGGATGTTCGAGGTGTCCACGGCGATGAAGTCGCCGCGCGGGTTCTTGCGCCCGCCCTTCTCCGGGACGTTCACGATGGAACCCTCCACCATCTTGAGCAACGCCTGCTGCACGCCCTCGCCCGAGACGTCGCGCGTGATGGAGACGTTTTGCGACGCGCGCGTCAGCTTGTCGATCTCGTCCACGTACACGATGCCGTTCTGCGCGGCGTTTAAGTCGAAGTCGGCGCTGACCAGCAGCTTGTGAAGCAGCGACTCGACGTCCTCGCCCACGTACCCCGCCTGCGTCAGCGTCGTCGCGTCCGCGGACGCGAAGGGCACGCGCACCAAGTCGGCGAGCGTCTTGGCGAGGAGCGTCTTGCCCGACCCAGTCGGCCCGCAAAGCAGCACGTTGGACTTTTCCAGCCGCACGTCGCGCAAGTCGGCGGCGTCGCGCGGGAACGCGCCGCAGTCGGCGTCGAACGGCGAGGAGGCGAACGTTCGCGCGGCGAGAGGCAGGTCGTCGCGACCGAGGTCCGAACGCGCGGACGAAGACGACGCTTTTTTTTCCTGCTCCTTGCGGTCGCGTCGGCGCGCCGTCGCCGCCGCCGCCGCCGCCGCCGCCGACGCGGGGTCCGTCGCCTCGTCCCCCACGGGCCACCAGTCGCGCGTCCCCGGATACTCGACGCTCGGCGTCACGTCGTTTTCGTCCACCGACATATCGCCGCGGAAGTGGTTGTCGAAGACGGGTCCCGGGTTCGAGTCGGGCGCGCGATTTCGTCCGTCGAATTCGCCTTCGAAAATGGACCCGTCGCGCCCGCCCATCACGCGCGCGTAGTGGTTGTACACCGCAACCGCCAGCGCGCGCTTCGCGTGTCGCTGCCCGACGACGTGCGCGTCCAGCACGCGGACCATCTGCCGCGGCGTCGGCAACGCGAACGCGGCCGATCGGTCGTGAGAGTTCGCGGAAGCGCCGCCGCCGGAAGCGCCGTCGCCGAAGCCTCCGCGGCGTCCGCCGCCGGAGCCCCCGCCCGTGGCGGGGACGCCGAGCTCGGCCCCGGTGAACCCGTACGGCGAGTGCCCGAGCGTGGTGTCGTCGTCGAAGGGCACGGCGGTGGGGAGCATGCCGTGCGCGGTGAACCCGAAGTCGGCGCGCGCGCCGGAAGTAAAGGCGTCGGTCGTTTTCGTCTCTTTCTTTTTGTTTGTCTGTCCCCCGGCGCCCTCGCACGTCGGACACGCGCGCGGGTCCCCCCGGCTCGCGACGCCCGCGCCTTCCGCCGCGCGGACCTCGTTCGGCAGCACGCCGCTGATCCACGTGGGCTGGAGCGCGCCCTCGCACTTCGGGCACGTGCCCGTGCGCGACGCGCCCGCCACGAACGCGGTTCGCGGCTTTTCGGGCTTCGCCGCCGCCGACGCCTTTGACGCCTTTTTCGTTCGGAAAAGCCCGTCGTCCCCGGGACCCCGGGACGACACCCGCGAGGGTCGGGAAGTGGTGAACGCGCGCGCGCTCGCGCGCGCCGCGCGCGGCGCGCTCGCGGCGCCTCCTCGCTCGTAGACGAGCGGCGGAGCCGCGGGCGCGCCGCCCGACTCCGGTAACGACTCCGCCCCCGCCAGCGCCGGAACCGCGGGGACGTGTTGGCCCGTCCGCTGCTGACGCACGAATCGCGTCGTCTCCCAGAAACCGGAGCGGGACACGTCGGCGTGTCGCGCGAGCGCGCGCGAGGTGCGGGTCGCCGCCGCGCGCATGCTCGGTGACGTGCGCGCGAGGACCGCGGAGGGTCGAAAAGCGCGCGGAAGACGCGGTCGTGCTAGAGCGCGTCGTCGAGTGTTTGGATCGGCGCGCGGCCGGAACGTCATCCTTCGCCCTTCCCGCGGAAAACCGAGCGCTTTTTCGCCTGGCAGCAGATTCTGTCCATCATCGACGCGCCAAAAAAAGTCCATCGTTGACCCCTTCCCGTCGTCTGATGCGTCAGCAGAAAGAGCGCGGGCTTTACTCGACGACGCGCGGCCCGTGTGACGCGAGGTCCCCTTCCCCCTCGTTAAGGTCTTAACTCGGGCACCATGGGTAAGGGCGGCATCTGCGGGAACTCCGACTCCAAGGAGGAAGAGACGGGGGTGCGTCATCCGTCGCGGCGTCGATGTTACCAACGGCCTGGCGTGAATTGGCCGCGTTGAAATTTCGCCCCGTCTCCAACGCGCGTTCAACACGTTCGACCGACTGATGGACCCCGTTCCCACCGTCTCACGCGCGGCGCGCGTATCCCGACGCGAACCCCACGTCTGACCCTCCCGACCCCCACACGACCCCACCTCCACGCCCACGCCCGCCCTGAACGCATTTCGTCACCCGACCCGACGAAATCGATTCATCACCCCCGAAACGACCGATCCGTTTCGCTCGCGCATCGCGTCGATTTTTTTCAATCACCCGCGCAGTTGAAAGAGCGCCGCCGGTGCACGGATGTGCTCTTCTGCCTCATCTTCGCCGCCTTCTGGGGCGGCATGGTCGCGATCGGGTACGTCGCCATCACCGGCGGCGACCCCAACCTGCTGTACTACGGCTTCGACAGCGGCGGCTACCTGTGCGGCGTGAAGAACGAGCTGTGGGGCGACGAGGGCGATTCCGTGACGACGGCGCCTGATTTCTCGGACAAGCCCAACGTGATGTACATGGACGTCACGGAGTACGCCACCATGACGCTGATCACGCCAAAGAGCGTGTGCGTGAAGGACTGCCCCACGAGCACGATCGCGAGTGGCCTCACCGACGACAGCTTCGTGTGCAACTACGCGGCGTGGGCCGGGTACGCGAGCGCGGACGTGGACGAGTGGTCCACGAGCTACTACTCGAAGCTCTCCGCCGCGGACATGGCGTCCTCCATCCTGCTCAACGGGCCGTGCTACCCCGTGTTCGTGGCGTACTCGCCGATCATGAACCGGTGCGCGCCGACGATCACGGAGGAGCAGATCACGGCGCTCGCGGCTTCGAGCGACTTGGCCGCCACCGGCCAAGACTCGAGCGAGGTCGCGACGATGCTCGGCTCGATGTCCACCGACACCGACGTTGTGCAGGATTACCTCGAGGACCTGCTGAAGGCGTGGCAGATCATCGCCTTCTGCGGCTTCGGTGGCGGCTTGGTGTTCTCCATCGTGTGGATGGTGTTCCTGCGGTACTTCGCCGGGGTCATGGCGTGGGTCACGGTGGTGGGCGTCAACCTCATTCTCATCGCGGTGACGGCGTACTGCGGTATGAAAGCGGGGCTCATCGAGCTCGCCGGCGTCTCCGACGCCGTCGACGCCTCCGGCGCCTCCGTGGACCTCACTGGCGCCGAGGAGAACGCAGCGGCATTCGAGTACATCACATACCTCATGTGCGGCGTCGCCGGCCTGGCGTTGCTCTTCACGCTGCTCATGATCCGCCGGCTCATGATCGCCATCGCGTGCCTGAAAGTCGCCAGCCAGGCAATCGCAGCGATGCCGATGATCCTCTTCTCGCCCATCATTCCGCTCATCATGAACGTCGTATTCATGGCGTGGGCCGTGCTCGTCGCGACTTACCTCTACGCCAGTGGCAAAATAGAGCGCAACACGGAGACGGGCACGATCGCTATCACGTGGAACGAGACGTTGCAGTACATGTCCCTGTACCACCTCTTCGGCATTTTCTGGACGACGCAGTTCATCGCCGGCTTCGGCGTCATGATCACCGCCGGCGCCATCGCGGCTTTTTACTGGCAGAGGGACGACATGCCGAGGGGGCCTATTCGCAAGGCGATGAAACGCACGGTGCGATACCACCTCGGATCGATCGCGCTCGGGTCGTTCATCGTCGCCGTCGTGCAGTTCGCGCGCGCCGTCATGGAGTACGTCGACAAGAAAACCAAAAAGGCGCAGGCGGGCAACCCGATCGTGAAGTTCTTCATGTGCTGCATCAAGTACTGCCTGTGGTACCTCGAGAAGGTGCTCAAGTACATCAACCGCAACGCGTACATCCTGATCGCCGTGAAAGGGTACAGCTACTGCTACTCCGCGCTGCAGGCGATCAAGCTCATCATCCTGAACATGCTCCGCATCGCCGCCGTGAACACCGTCGGCGACTTCCTCACCTGGCTCGGGAAACTGGTCATCACCGGCTTGTGCGGTCTCGCCGCGTTTTTCATGTGCGACATGGACGCCTACACCGACCCGACGTCGGAGACGTACCTCTCGTCGCCGCTGTTGCCGGTGGTGGTCACCGCGTTCATCGGGTACATGGAGGCGGATATCTTCCTCTCCGTGTACGAGATGGCGGTGGACACCATCCTGCTCTCGTTCTGCGAGGACTGCGGCACCGCGGGCGGGCCGCACTTCGCGCCGCCGCTGCTCATGTCCGCGCTGGGCAAGAGCTCCAAGAAGAAGGTCCAGCCGGAGTACGACAGCGAGTGATGATGATGTCACGGAGCGAACGCTACGTGAACCGCTGCTACGTGACGATCGTACCGGTAGCGTCTGTGAAGGAATTTTTTTTATCACGAGAGCAGAGCACCGATACTGGTACCGCGTATACTACTCGACGCGTCGCGATCGGGCGAATCGCGAGACGAATTAAAACGCACCTTACCTCTCATCACGACGACGCGACAGTCGTCGCGCCGCCGCCGCTCGCGCGCAGGTCGAGGTAGGCGCGCTCGTTGGCCATGCCGGGACACGCCTTGCACGCCCAGCGGCAATCCTCCAGCATGAACCCCGGGTTGTTGGCGCACTCCCCCGCGTTCGCCCACGCCTTGCACGTCTCGTGCTTGTTGTCGCACCCCGGGGGCGCCGCGGGGGGGGGTGGCGCGTCCCATCGGAACGGGCGCGCGTGGATCCACTTGGTGGCGGTCCACTTCGTGCCCTTCAGCACCGGGCACCCCGCGTGCATGGATTTGGGGTCTATTTTGTTCTCCGGGGTGATGGACCAGAACAGCAAGCCGTCCCCTTTTTTCGGCTTCACCGCGACGTGGTCCTCCGCGCACGCGCTCCACGGCCCGTTCCGCTCGCCCGCGCTCGGGTCGAGCCACTCGCTGTCCGGAAACGCCGTCTCGCCGCCTTCCTCGACGTCCGAGAGGTACAGAAGAACCGTCGCGACTCTGTGGCCTCCGTCGGCGGCGAGCTGCGCGCCGCTCTTAGAAGAGAGCTCGCCGACGTCGTGGTGCGCGTCGTACTTCTGCCCGGGCTGGTACTTCAGGACCTGCATGTCCTCGCCGTGGTACGCGGGGAGCATGGTGATCCGCGCCAAGCGCTCCTCGACGCGCGAGACGATGGGGAACTTACCGCGCGGCAGGAACGTCTGCTCCGAGGTGCGGATGGGATCCACCTTGCTCTGGCCGGTCACGCTGTCGATGACGGTGCTGCGCCGCACGCGCGGCTCGGCGATCTCCAGGAACTCGTCGCACTCCTGCGCGGACATCACGTTGTGCAGGTGGAACGCGCGCGGGTACCACGAGATGGGCTCCGCCCAGTACCCGCGCGCCAGGTCGGACTCCGCGTCGCCGGACAGAGCCGCGCCCGAGCCCTTGACGCGCGAATCGTACGTCTCGCCTTTCCAGCCGATCAGGCGCTCCTCGCCGCGCATCACGGGGTCGCGTCGGCCGGTCGCCGAGCCGGCGAGCGCCGCGAGAGTTGCCAGCGCGAGCGCGACGCCGGCGCGGCCGGCGCGGTCGGTCCGAACCATCGCGGGTCCCCAGAGGGTCGGCACCGGCGCGCGATCTCGTGTGGCGAGCCGTGCTCTGATGATTCATTCGTCCGCCTCGTCGACTTCGTCGTCAATCCCGAAACGCCGAAACACTCGTAAAACCAAAAAGTGCACGCGACGATTCGCGCATTCCGATCCGCGCGTGCCCTTCGGCTGCCGCATCCGCACATCTTATTTATCACGTAAAACCAGCTCCACCGATGTCCACGTTCGCCGCGCAACGATGCGCGTTCCCCGTCAGGTACGCGTCGCGAGCCTCCCGTGTTTCTCGTCCGGCTGTCCCGCGCGCCGATTCGCGATCGCGTTGTTACCCGCGACGAAATATCCAACATCATCTGACTCGACCGAACGCGTCGTCATCCTCGCAGGTCCCGGCGCGCATCCGTCTCGCGCCGTTCCCCGCGCGCCGTCCGCGCCGCATCCAAAGCGGCCGCGTCCGAGACCGCGGATGACACGTGGTCGCCGTCCGTCGCCCCCATGGGCACCGGCGATATCGCGTCCAACGCGGTTCCCGGCGGATCCAAATCCTTCGGCAGCGCGCTCGTGCGTTTCGGCTTCCCCAAGGGCTCGCTGCAGAACGCCACCGAGCAGCTCTTCGCGCGCGCGGGCGTCCCCGTCAAGGTCAAGGACCGCAACTACTTCCCCACCGTCGAGGACGACGACCTATCCCTCGTGCTGTTCCGCTCGCAGGAGATCTCGCGGTACGTCGCGGACGGCGTCCTCGACGCCGGCATCTGCGGCGCCGACTGGATCGTCGAGAACGGCTCGGACGTCGTGGAGGTTGCGGAGCTGAAGTACTCCAAGGCCACCGCCAACCCCGCGCGGTGGGTCATCGCGGTTCCCGAGGACTCGCCCGTGCGCGACGTGAAGGATCTGGAAGGCACGCTCATCGCGTCCGAGCTCGTCAACACCACCGCGAAGTTCTTCGAGGACCGCGGCGTGCGCGGCGTCAAGGTGGAATACTCCTGGGGCGCCACGGAGGTGAAGGCGAGTCTGCCCGGGGTGGGCGCCATCGTCGACATCACCGAAACGGGGTCCTCGCTCGTCGCGAACAAGCTGCGCGTCGTGGACGTGATCCTCGAGTCCACCACCAGACTGGTCGCCAACAAAGACGCCTGGGCGGACCCGCAGAAACGCGCCAAGATCGAGAACCTCGCCGTGCTGCTGCGCGGCGCCATAGAAGGCAAGAAGAAGGTTGGCTTGAAGATGAATCTGCCCACGCGCGCGGTGCCCGCGCTGTCGTCGGCGTTACCGGCGGAGAAGTCCCCGACGGTCAGCCCCCTGCTGGACGAGGCGTTCTGCGCGGTAGAGGTGGTCGTGGACGAGAACGCCGTGAAGGACCTC
>Ga0181601_10003464_pt1 | contig 13359 bp, 12 predicted proteins | sample 041ome_8_FD_133020 | JGI IMG/M metagenome (GOLD analysis project Ga0181601, IMG submission 133020) | Coastal salt marsh microbial communities from the Groves Creek Marsh, Skidaway Island, Georgia - 041407BS metaG (megahit assembly) | ecosystem: Environmental > Aquatic > Marine > Intertidal zone...
GAACTCACCGAACTTTCTGAGGTATGGAGCCAGGAGCAGCGCTAGCATCACATATCCGCCGGTCCAGCCCATCAGGTAAACGCTGCCGTCATAGCCCGAAAAGGCGATGATCCCGGCCATGGAGATGAAGCTGGCCGCGCTCATCCAGTCTGCCGCGGTAGCCATGCCGTTGACCAACGGGTTCACCCCGCCGCCGGCAACATAGAAATCGGAGGTCGAACCCGCCCGGCTCCAGATCGCGATACCGATATAGAGCGCGAAGCTGAGGCCCACGAAGATGTAGATCAGGGTCTGCGTGTCCATGGCCGCGCTCAATCCTCGAGGCCGCATTTGCGCTCGAGGCGGCGCATGGCGAAGGTGTAGACGAAGATCAGCGCGATGAAGACGTAGATCGATCCCTGCTGCGCGAACCAGAAGCCCAGCGGGTATCCGCCCAGCATGAACTGGTCCAGCCAGTCGCGGAATAGGATCCCTGCGCCAAAGCTGACCACGAACCAGATCGCCATCAGCACGCCCAGCAGCTTCAGGTTCGCTTTCCAGTATGCGTTGCTGCCTGCGCTTTCGCCGGTTTCAGCATCTTCCACGCCGCCCGCAGCGGCATCGTCTCGTGTTTCGCTCATGCATATACGGATGGATGCTTGCGGAACTTTGCCGGGCCAACCACATTGTGGTTCTACCGACCAAGGGCCAAGCTTCCCATCCCCTCCCATTGTGTTCTACGCCGGGAGTGTAACGAAGCCTTCCGGCCCGACAAGACGCAAAACAGGAAACACCAAATGGCCCGTATTCTCGTCCTCTATTATTCCTCCTACGGTCACAATTCGCAGATGGCGGAAGCCGTTGCGGCAGGCGTTCGCGAAGCAGGCCACGAAGCGGATATCCGCCGCGTGCCCGAAACCGCGCCGGAAGAGATCGTGAAGAACTTCGGCTTCCAGCATGACGAGAGCCACCCGGTGATCGAAAGCCCCGACGCGGTGGCCACCTATGACGGTGTGGTCCTGGGCGCGCCGACGCGCTTCGGCCGCATCCCCAGCCAGATGGCGAGCTTCCTCGACACCTGCGGCGGCCTGTGGGCTTCGGGCGCGCTGATCGGCAAGGTCGGCGCGGCCTTTTCCTCCAGCAATTCCCAGCATGGCGGCGCAGTGCCGACGCTGTTCGACCTGATCACCAACATGCTCCACTTCGGCATGACCATCGTCGGCCTCGACTACGGCTTCGAAGGCCAGAACGGCGCAGACGAAGCAAAGGGCGGCAGCCCCTATGGCGCCACCACCATCGCTGGCCCGGATGGCAGCCGCCAGCCGCATGCAGACGAGATCGCCGGCGCAAAATACCTCGGCGCACGCGTGGCCAACACGGCGGCGAAGCTTTCAGCCTGATACCGACAAGCTAGGCATGCACGGCGGGAGGGGGTATCCCCTTCCCCATGCACGCTGAACCCGCTTCACTTTCGCCATTCGACCTTGCGGCCATGCTGGTGGTCGCATCCGCCCTGCTGGGCACGATCAACCACCACTTCATCAAGCTGCCACATGTCATCGGCCTCACCGTGATGGGTGCGGTGGCGGCGGTGGGACTGCTGCTGGCCAACGCCTTCATCCCCGGCATCACGATGGACGATACCGTCGCGCGCCTGCTGGAAGAGATGAACTTCACGGACACGCTGCTCGACGGGATGCTCAGCTTCCTGCTGTTTGCCGGTGCGCTGCATGTCGATCTCGACAAATTGCGGGCGGACTGGGTGCCCGTGCTGCTGCTATCTACCGTGGGCGTAATCGTCTCCACGCTGATCGTGGGCGGCGCGATGTGGGGCATTGGTGCGCTGCTTGCCCTGCCCGTTTCCCCCATCTGGTATTTCGTCTTCGGCGCATTGATCGCGCCGACTGATCCTGTCTCCGTGCTCGGCGTGCTCAAGGAAGAGAACGTGCCGATGAGCCTGCAGGCCACCGTGGCGGGGGAGAGCCTGTTCAACGATGGCGTGGGTATCGTGATCTTCGTGATCCTGTTGGGCGCGGCGGTGACAGGGCAGGATTTCAGCTTGGCAGAAGGTGCGCGGCTGTTCGTGATCGAAGCTGGCGGCGGCCTGCTCGTGGGCCTCGTGTTCGGCTATGTCGGCTTTCGCGCGATGCGCTCGATGGACGAATATGCGCTGGAGGTGACGATCACGCTCGCGGTTGTCATGGGCGGATACGCACTGTGCTCCCTCCTTCACATTTCCGGCCCGCTGGCGATGGCGGTGGCGGGCCTGCTGATCGGAAACCACGGCGTGACCTACGCCATGAGCGATGTGACCCGCGATTACGTGATCCGTTTCTGGGAACTCGTGGACGAACTGCTCAATTCCGTCCTCTTCCTGTTGATCGGGCTTGAGATGATCGTGCTAGTGGCAGGCTGGAATCAGACCTGGCTGGCGCTTGCGGCGATCCCCGTCACGCTGGGCGCGCGTGCTGTCGCGGTGACGGTATCCACTCGCGTGGTGCCCACCGCCAAGCCCAAGGCCGTGGGCGCATGGGGCGTGCTGTGGTGGGGCGGGCTGCGCGGCGGCATATCCATCGCGCTGGCCCTGTCGCTGCCCGCTGGCGAGACGCGGGATCTGCTGGTTGCGGCAACGTTCGCTGCCGTGCTGTTCTCGGTGCTGGTGCAACGCGCCACATTGGGCCGCTTTATCGAAAAGAGCGACACCATCCCCCACGGCGATGGTCCGCCCGATACGCTGCAGTAAACCTCAGTACCGGTAACCCAGTTCCACACCCACGGTGCGGCCCTTGTTGATGGGCGAGAAGGTGCCCTGGTTCGGATTGGGATCGTAAGCCGCGTCATCACCGTCCGAGAAGGGACCACCGGCGAAAGGCAGCCCCGCATCGGCGCCGAACTGCACATCGTCCAGCAGGTTGCGTCCGAACAGGGTCAGCGAAAAGCCGCAATCGCATTCCAGCATAAGCGAGGCGTCCAGCCTGTCCGAGGCATAGTTGAAGCCCCAGTTGTTGTCCGAATAGGCATTGCGGTTACGGTGCTGGAAGAAGACGCTGGCGGTCAGTGTCTTGCTGTCCGAAACGCGTGCATCGTAGGTCACGCTGCCGCCCCACGTCGCCTTGGGCGCACGCGGCAGGTCCAGCGCAAGGTCATCGGCATTGATGACGCCATCGCCCGAAAGGTCGAAGAACACGGCCGTGTAATCGGCATTGATCAGGCCAAGGTTGGCGGTGAGGCTAAGGCCCATGACCGGCTCAAATGCGCCTTCCAGCTCCAGCCCTTTGATCTTCGCATCAGCCGTGTTGTAGATCGACTGGGCGAGCCCGGAGGTGATGCTGGGCACCACCACTTCGCGCTGCAGGTCATTCACATCGGTCTGGAACACCGCGCCGCTCAGCATGATGTCGCGGTTTTCCGAATTCCACTTCACGCCTGCTTCAAAGGTGTCTGCCCGCTCCTGATCGAAGGCGGGAGAGCCGAGCGCGGCGGTCACTTCCTCGAACGCGTCCGGCTGGGTGATACGGTAGTTGTAGCCGCCCGAAGGGTATCCGCGCGCCCAGCTGACAAAGCCGAGCGACTGGTCATTGGGCCGCAAGGTAGCCACCACGCGCGGCGAGAGGTTTTCCCAGCTGCGCGTATCGGCAAAGCCGTTGTTCTCGCCCGCCACGCGCTCACCCGTAACCGGGCAGGTGCCTGCAATCACCGAACATGCGGGCCGCGTGCGGACATAGGTAACTTCCGCGTCCTTCTCCTCGCGCGACCAGCGCAGGCCGGCCTTGATCGCGAAGTAATCGGCCACGTCGAAATCGACCTGCCCGAACAGGCCATAGACATCGTGCGACTGCTTGCCGCCGCCATATTGCGGAGCTGCGCCGAAGAAGCTGAGGTCGCGCTGCTCGTCATAGGCGATGTTCTGGTGGAAGACGTAACCGCCCGTCACCAGCCGCACCGGGCCGGTTTCCACCGCATATGACAATTCGTTGGACCACTGTTCCTGCGTGGTCGCGGTGTCAGAGGCGAAGATCGGATCGGGAGAGCTGTCGATATCGTTGCGGGTCAGTAGCTGGTAATCACGCCAGCCGAAGATGTTGGTTAGCGTGCCTGCGCCAAGCTCGTAGTCAGCGCGCAGCGTGGCGAACAGGTTCTCGCTGTCATGGAAGCCGCGCTCGTTCACCGAAATCTGGAAGGTGTCGCGGGCGAACAGGCCGTTGTTGTGCGCGGGAGAGCCCTCGCCCTCGCCGTCGGTATATTCCACCTTGGCAAGCAGCATCAGCCGCTCACCTAGGTCAGACTTCACCGCGCCGCGCAGCACGATGGTTTCGGCTTCGGAATATTTCCCGCCGTCGAAGCTGTTGATGAAATAGCCCTGGTCGTCCGAACGCAGCGCGCCGAGCCGGATCGAGACCGTATCGGACAGCGGGCCGGAAACCACGCCGCGCGCAGTCCACATGCCGCCGCCGCGCCCGCCATCGACCGGCCCTTCCCAGCCGAGCCTTGCATAGCCTGTCCAGTAATCGGTGGGGTTGGCGGTGTTCACCATCACCGCACCGCCGGTGGTGTTGCGGCCAAAGCTGACGCCTTGCGGCCCGCGCAGGATATTCACCTGCTCCATGTCCAAAGCGTCGAACACGCTGCCTGCGTTGAGGCCCATATAGACCCCGTCCACGAACAGGCCGACTGCCGGATCGATCGAGGGGATGGAGCTGTTCACGCCCACGCCGCGAATGGAGAAGTTCGCCACGCCCTTGAACGTGCCTACCGTATCCAGCCCGACATTGGGCGCGGCATAGCTGAGCGAGGAGATGTCCTGAAAGGCGCGCGCCTCCAGCCCGGCGGCGTCGATGGCAGAAACCGAACCGGGATATTCCGCCACGGTGAAGGCCGCATCCTTGGTGCCCTGCACCACGATCACATCGGTGCGCATCCCGTCGCCCTGCCAGGTGCGGATTTCCTCTTCCTCATCGGAAGTGTCCTGCGCCAGTGCGGGCAGCGGCAGCACTGCCAGTCCGGCAGTGGCAAGTAGCATGGCGCGCCGGAGCGCAGACTTACCGCAGTGATCCATTTTGCGACCTTTTCCTGTTCTGTCTGTCGCGCGGGCGTTAGTCTGCGATAGACAGGCAGGTCAATTCGCGATTAATTGTCGATAGCAAAGGCTGGCTTGCACCGCCCGGCCGTGCGCTGGAGAAGCTTATGAAAAGACTGCCTGCTTTCCTGTTCGCCGCCAGTGCCGCCGCGATGGCGATGCCTGCACCTGCCGCCGCGCTTCCCAGGACGATGGAAGCTTTCGAGATCCAGATGGATATCTGCAGCGAGGCTCTGGAGATGATCGTTGCCGGAGCAAGTGACGAAGAAGAAGTCGATTTCTACCGCCGTGAGCTCGACAGGAACGGCTGGAAAGAGGCCGGCGACCTTGATGACCTGATGCTGCTTTGCGCCTTCTACAAACAGGGCTGGATACACGCTTCAAACGGCGGCTAGCACAGCTTCTTCCCGCGCAATTGCCAGCGCCAGCGCTTGGGTGTATAGGCGCTTTTCAACAGCCCCGGCGTTCACGAAGCAGCGTGCTTCGTCTGCCGGGGCCTTTCATTTTTTGCAGTCGAAAAGGTCCGCCCATGTCCCGTCGCCGCCAGATTTACGAAGGCAAGGCCAAGATCCTCTATGAAGGCCCCGAACCGGGCACGATCATCCAGTATTTCAAGGATGACGCCACCGCCTTCAACGCGGCCAAGAAGGGCACGATCAACGGCAAGGGCGTGATCAACAACCGCATCAGCGAGCATGTGTTCACCCGCCTTTCGCACATCGGCATTCCCACCCACTTCATCCGCCGCCTGAACATGCGCGAGCAGCTGGTGCGGCAGGTGGAGATCATTCCGCTGGAAGTGGTGGTGCGCAACGTGGCGGCCGGTTCCATCGCCAAGCGCCTCGGCATCGAGGAAGGCGAGATGCTGCCGCACACGCTGATCGAATACTACCTGAAGTCCGACGAGCTGAACGACCCGATGGTGTCCGAAGAGCATATCGCCGCCTTCAACTGGGCCAGCTTCGAGGAGATGCAGGACATCTCCGCCATGGCCATCCGCATCAATGATTTCATGTGTGGCATGTTCGCCGCCATCGATATCCGCCTGGTGGACTTCAAGCTGGAATTCGGCCGCATCTTCGATGGCGATTACAGCCGCGTGATCCTGGCGGACGAGATTAGCCCGGACAACTGCCGCCTGTGGGACTTCACCACCGGCGAAAAGCTCGACAAGGACCGCTTCCGCCGCGACATGGGCGGCGAGGAAGAGGCCTATCAGGAAGTGGCGCGCCGCCTCGGCCTGCTGCAGGGTGACGACAACGGCCCCGGCGAAGTGCTCGACATGAGCGCCCACCGCAGCCGCTTGCGCCAGACCCCGCCCAAGCCGAAGAAGTAAGGGTCAGCTTTCGCCAGCTAGGAATTCGTCCAGCACGTCCGTTTGTTCTCGTTGGATTTGGAGCAGGCGCGCTCTTGCAAGGGCCTCTACATTGCGCCGCGTTTCCGGGCACAAGCCATCAAAGGGCTGCTCGGGACGCGCCATGTCCTTGTGCAATTCGCTGATGATGACGATGAACTCGCGCCCGTCAGCATCCTCACGCCAGAAGCGCTGCATCTCTGCCCAGCTTTCGCGCGCTATTCGCGTATCGACGATGGTGCGTGGATCGTTCTCGATACCGGTCAGCAAGAACGGTGGCGCGAACTCCGGACGTCGATTATCTGCAATGTGCCGTCTTCGGAAAAGGTAAACATGGCCCGCAGATCGTCCAGGTTGCGCTGCAGGAAGCCCAGCCGTGCCACCTTGTGCCAGACACGGGCCATCCGGATATCCGCGAAGCGACCGATCATTTTGCCAAGGAGGCGTCCGGCCATCCCGTCGCGCGATTCCGCACGGCAACCATGGGCCGATGACATGTAGCGATTGCGAAAAGCGGTCGCATCGTCGCGCCCGCGATCACGCCAACGAGGCGGCAAAGGAATGGCATCCCGCAGTGCGCTATAATACCGATCGTCAGGGTCGGCGTAATATGGGAACGGCGGATTGCAGGTGGCCGTAGTTACGGCAACCTGCAGCGGCAGCACGACTTCGATCAGATCGCGCGCCTGCTCCACGCTCGAACCGCTCCTGCCGCGATCGGCAAGGTCAAGCCAGCCGGAAATGCGCCTTTCCCTGCGCTGCTCCATCCATTCGTTCAGCGCGCCAAGGCGGCGTTCGCGTTCATCTGCCGAAATCCCCTCCTCTGCCGGATCGGAAATTTGGGCCTCCAGAGTCCATCCTGTCAAAGCCATGCAGGCCGCCGCAGGCTGGGAAACCAGCGCCCCGCCCGCACAAACCACCGCAAAAGCCAGCAATTTCGCTTTCAAAACAGCCTCCTCGGCAAAATCTGCGCCTGATCCGGTGGTCCGTCAAGCGACCGCTGCACACCAGCCATTGCCCGTTAAGCTGTCTTGCCCCATCTAGGCGGACATGAAGTTCCGCATGATGACTGCGCTGCTGTGCGCAACCGCCCTTCCGCTTGCCGTTCATGCGAAGGCTCGCGAATACCAGAACCCGGAAAAGGTGATCCACGAAATCACCGCGCCGGCCGATATGCCCGATCCGTTCGGCATTGCGGCGAGCGATTTGCCGCTCGATCCCGATTACCGGCTCGGCGTGCTGGACAATGGCATGCGCTACATCGTGCGGCCCAATGGCACGCCCGAAGGACAGGGCATGGTCTATCTGTGGATCAACTCCGGATCGCTTGGCGAGGAGCCGGACCAGGCGGGCTATGCCCATTTCATCGAGCACATGGCCTTCAACGGCACCACCAATGTGCCCGAAGGCGAGATGATCCGCCTGCTCGAGCGAGAGGGCCTGTCATACGGGGCGGATACCAACGCTTCCACCAGTTTCGACCGCACGATCTACCAGTTGAACCTGCCGCGCAATGACGAGGACCTGCTCGACACCGCGCTGATGCTGATGCGCGAGACAGCGAGCGAGATCCTGTTCGATCCCGAAGCCGTGGCGCGTGAAACCGGCGTGATCCAGTCCGAAATCCGCGTGCGCGACACCTATCAGCAGCGCAATGTCATCGACCAGTTGCAGTTCCTCTATCCCGGCTCGCACTTTTCCGAAAACTGGATCAGCGGGACGGAGGAGACCATCGGCAACGCCACCAGCCAGCGCCTGCGCGATCTCTACCAGCGCTGGTATCGCCCGGATAATGCGGCGATCATCGTGGTGGGTGATTTCGATGGCGATACTGTCGAAGCCGCGATCCGCGAATATTTCGCCAGCTGGGAAGCCCCGCCGGTGGAGCCTGCCGCCAAGGCTGGCCCGATTGACCCGTCCCACGCGGGCGAAACCGATATCTATGTCGATCCCGCCCTGTCCGAGCGGGTGGACGTGACCCGGGTCGCCGAATGGATCGACCGTCCCGACACGGTGGAAACCCGGCAGGAACGCGTGCTGCGCCAGATCGGCTATTCGATCATCAACCGCCGCCTGCAACGCCTCTCGCGCGAGGACAACCCGCCATATCGCGCCGCTGGCGTGGTGACCGAGGAGGTGTTCCAGGAAGCGCGCAGCACATCGCTGGTGGTGCAGGCTGCCGAAGGCGAATGGGAACGCGGCCTTGCCGCTGCGCAGGAGGAATATCGCCGCGCCATGATGTTCGGCTTCTCCGCCGCTGAAGTGGATGAGCAGGTGGCCAATCTGCGCGCCGCCATCGATGCCAATGCCGCAGGCGCCAACACCCGCCAGAACAGCGATTTCATGACCGGCGCGCTCACCTTGTTGCAGGACGGGCAGGTTCCCACCACGCCCGCCACCGCAAAGGAACGCTTCGAGGCCTTCTCGGATAGCATCACGCCCGAAAACGTGCTGGAAGCGCTGAAGGCAGACCTCGTGCCGCTCGACAATCCGCTGATCCGCTTTTCCGGCCGCACCGCCCCCGAAGGCGGCGCCGAGGCGCTGCGCGGCGCGTGGAACGAGGGCATGGAACTGGCACTGCAACCGCGCGAGGAAGCCGCGCTGGCAGACTTTGCCTATACCGATTTCGGCACGCCCGGCACCGTGACGAGTGATGTGGTGGAACCCTCGCTCGGCATCCGTCAGGTCACTTTCGCCAACGGGCTGAAGCTCAACCTCAAGCCCACCGATCTTGCCGAGGACCGCATCACGCTGCAGCTCAACATCGATGGCGGGCAGATGCTCGACACGCGCGAGGCTCCGCTGGCAACCGCAATGACCAATTCGCTGGTCGTGGGCGGTCTTGGCGAGCATTCGCTGGACGAATTGCAGAGCATCCTTGCCGGCAAGCAGGTGGGCATCAACCTTGATGCGGAGGAGGAGACATTCCGCTTCCGCTCCACCACCACCCCGCGCGATCTGGAAATGCAGCTGCAACTGTTCGCCGCCACCGTGTCCGATCCCGGCTATCGCCCGCAGGGGGAGGAACAGTATCGCCGCTCGGTCAGCAATTTCTTTGCCCGCCTCACCGCCACGCCCGGCGCGACGCTGAGCAATGAGCAAGGCGCGATCATTTCTGACGGGGACCCGCGCTTCTCGCTGCAATCCGAGGACGCCTATCTCGACCTGACCTTCGCCAAGCTGCGCGATGCGATTTCGGATCGCTTGCAGAACGGCGCGATGGAACTGGCGATGGTCGGCGATTTCGACGAGGAACAGGCCATTGCGATGGTGGCTGCCACCTTGGGTGCCCTGCCTGCCCGCGAAACCGAATTCGGCGCATGGGAAGACAACCGCACCCGCAGCTTTACCGAAGACCGCTCGCCGCGCGTGCTCTATCACGATGGCGAGGCCAACCAGGCCGTGCTGCGGATGATCTGGCCCACCCGCGACGGGGAGGACTTCAGCGAGACCCTCCAGCTGGAGATGCTGCAAGGCGTGGCGCGCTCGCTGCTGCTGGATCGCCTGCGCGAGGAGCTGGGGCAGACCTATTCGCCTTCGGCTTCGGCAGAGCAATCACGCGTCTGGCCGGACTGGGGCACATTCACCATCACTGCGTCGATCACGCCGCAAGATTTGCCCGCTACGCGCGAAGCGATGCTGGCGGTAATCTCCCAGCTGCGCGATGCACCGGTGGACGAGGACACACTGCAACGCGCCCGCGCCCCGCAGCTGGAACTGTTCGCCAACATGCTGAAGACCAACGCCGGGTGGATGGGCCTTGTCGACCGCGCGCAGACCCAGCCGGACAGACTGGAACGCTATGCGGTGGGGACGGATCTGCTGGCATCGGTTACGCGGGAGCAGGTGCACCAGATGGCGCTGCGCTATCTCGATCCGGCTGAACGGCTGGAAATCACCGTGCTGCCGCGCCCGGAAGGAAACACTCCCGACGCGGCAGCAGGTGATTGATCGGGCTTGAAATCAGGCTTTGCGGCGCTTCTTGCCGAACAGCTCGCGCTTGCCCCAGATGTAGATGCCGCTGACGGCCAGGAAAGTCATCACGATGCCGCTGATGAAGACCAGCAGTTCCCAGATGATCCCGCCGATGGTGGCATAGTGCACGCCGCGCATCCATGATGATATGGCTTGCGCGCGGGTGGCAGGCGGCGGCGGGCCGGTTCGTGCCGGGCTTTCCTCCACGCTCACCGCGCCGCCATCCAGCGGAACGGTGGCGGTTGCGTCCATGCCGTCACCGGCAAGGTTGACCGTCCATGCACCGCTTTCGGCAGTCGGGGCGGAAATGCGGGTCGGCGTGCCGTCATAGGCTGCGGTGGCAGAGCCGAGGGCAACGATCCACGCGCCATCCTCTGCTTCCAGCACGGTGCCTTCCGGACCGCCACCACGGCGCGGGCGTTCGGGCTGTTCCACGCCGGGCTCCACCAGCATGGCGAAGAAGCCCGGGAAGGAAATCCACGCACCCGAAATCGCCTCCACGATCAGGATGATCGACAGCAGGAAGCCGGACTGGCGGTGGATGTTGAGCATCTTCCCGTCGCGCTTCTGCCACTTCAGCGCAGCGAACATGCGCTTGAAACCGGGCCAGAACACATAGATGCCGGTGGCCGCGGAAATGGTCAGGAACAGGCCCATGATGCCCACGATCTGGCGGCCGATGCCGGGGATCAGGAACAGCCCGTGGATGAAGTGCATGTACCACATGAAACCGCCGGCGCTGTCGGCACTGTCGATCACTGCGGCGCTGTCAGGATCGACCCAAGCCTGCCGAGATACGCCGCCGGGCGCGCCGATGCCGAGGGGCGGATCGGCATAGCCCGCGCTGGAAACGATGATCGGCTCGCCTTCGCCGCCCAGCTCGATGCTGACGATGGGACCATATTCTGCCAGCGCCTCTCGCGCATTGGCGACATGCGCCTCGCCGATGGTCGAAGGATCAGTCGTCGCGGCCACTTCGCGCTGGGGGTTGAGAAGCGCTTCGGTTTCTTCCGGCCAGACCTGAGCGGAACCCGTAACACCCAGCACCGCCATCGGAACGAGCAGGATAATGCCCAGCCAGCGGTGGACCCAGAGCCATGTCTGCCGTCGCTTTGCGGCGGGTGAAAGATAGGGCTGCGGCTTGGCTGCTGCCGGGGCAGCGTCTGCGGAAGTGGTGGCCTGGTTCATGCAAGTCCTCGAATCGGTAATGCCTCGTGCTTAGTGAGAACCATTCGCAACAACAAGTCACGAATTGGAGCGGACCCCTTCACCCTCCGTCTTGCATGGCAGGCTGTCAGCAGCCTGACATTGCAAAAATAGGCCGTGAAACCGGGGAGCGGCGCCCTCGCCCCCTTGCCCTGCTCCGGCGCAATCGCCATAGGCTCGGCGCAGGAACGACTCCGCATATTCCAGGAAGGGCCAGCGCCATGAAAGTCCGCATCCATGTCAGCCTCAAGCCCGGCGTGCTCGACCCGCAGGGCCGCGCCGTACACCACGCGCTGGAAGGCCTTGGCTTTTCCGGTGTCGAGGATGTCCGCATCGGTCGTCTGGTCGAACTGGACGTGGCAGATGGCACCACGGACGAAGCGCTGGACGAGATGTGCCGCAAGCTGCTCGCCAACATGGTGATCGAGAACTATTCCATCGAGAAGCTGGAAAACGCCTGATGCGCGCCGCCGTCATCACCTTTCCCGGCTCGAACTGCGACCGCGACATGGCAGTGGCGATCGAGCGGATATCGGGCAAGGCCCCGCTGCGCGTGTGGCATGGCGATGCCAGCCTGCCGGAGAGCCTCGATTTCATCGCCCTGCCGGGCGGCTTTTCCTATGGCGATTACCTGCGCTGCGGGGCGATGGCGGCGAACAGCCCGATCATGCGCGCAATCATCGATGCCGCAGGAAAGGGCGTGCCGCTGCTGGGCGTGTGCAACGGCTTTCAGGTGCTGGCCGAAAGCGGTCTTTTGCCCGGTGCGCTGATGCGCAATGCCGGCCAGACCTTCATCTGCCGGACGGTAAAGCTGAAGGTGGAGAACGCCACCTCGATGTTCACCAGCCGCCATGACGCGGGCCAGGTGATCGACATTCCCGTGGCGCACCACGACGGCAATTACTTTGCCGACAGCGAGACGCTGGACCGCCTCGAAGGCGATGGCCGCGTAGCCTTCCGCTATGCCGAGAACTGCAACGGCTCGCAGCGCGATATCGCCGGCATCCTGAATGCAGGCGGCAACGTTCTGGGCATGATGCCCCACCCCGAACGCGCAGTGGATGCAGCCCACGGCGGCACCGACGGCGTGGCGCTGTTTGAAAGCGTGTTTGAAAGCCTCAGCGTTGCGTGATTGGTTTGCGAGCCGCCCCGCTGGGGCGGTTCGCAAACCAATCACGCAGCAGCGATGTTGCGGCGGAGCATAACCAGGCTCAGCGCTTCCTTGGCTGGCATCGGGCGGCCGAAGTAATAGCCCTGGATCTTGGTGCATCCCAGACGGCGGACCATGTCGGCCTGATCGGCATCTTCCGCGCCTTCGGCTGTGGTCGACATCTCCAGGCTCTGCGCCATCGCCACCACGGCATCGATGATCGCAAGGCTTTCCGGATTATCCTCTGACGCGCCCTGCACGAAGCTGCGATCCACCTTGATCGTGGAGAAACGCAGTGTGCGCAGTTAGCCGAGCGAGGAATAGCCCGTTCCGAAATCATCGAGCGCCACCGAACAGCCCAGCGCCAGTACTTCTTCCAGTGACCGGCGCGCGGTGCGGCCATCGCGCAGGAACACGCTTTCGGTCACTTCCACTTCCAGCCGGTGCGCGGGCAGGTTGGCGTCAGCCAGCGGGATGAACTTGGCCGGGCTCACGAAGCCGTGATCGGCACTGTTCCAGCGTAGCAAAGCCTCGAAGCTGACGACGCTTTCCGAACGGGCGTTCACCACCGGCTGGAACTGCACTTCCAGCTCTTCCTTGCCGATGGCGTGGCGCAGC
>Ga0181601_10003477_pt1 | contig 13329 bp, 9 predicted proteins | sample 041ome_8_FD_133020 | JGI IMG/M metagenome (GOLD analysis project Ga0181601, IMG submission 133020) | Coastal salt marsh microbial communities from the Groves Creek Marsh, Skidaway Island, Georgia - 041407BS metaG (megahit assembly) | ecosystem: Environmental > Aquatic > Marine > Intertidal zone...
AGGAATTAAACTTGTAAATGCAAAACGGCCACATTTGAGAGTATCGTATTTACGCTCTGTCGTCGCTTTAGGGTTTACTTTAACCTTGAAAGAACGAATAGAAATCATAGGGGGAGTACAGTGTTGATCTGTCGCACGAACCGTAAATGAGTACGATACATCCGATGCATCTCCTACTTTAGTTTCCCAACAGAACTCGTATTCTTTTTCTCGTTTTGTAGGATCGACCACTTCAAAAGTGGCGCCCGGTATACCACCGTTCCAAGTCGCTAATACCGTATCGGGTATGGTTTGGTTCGGAGTAAAAGTTTCGTCTTCAATTTTTATCTTCTTACAAAGCTTCTCCCCTTCACATATATTCCAAGAGAAAGGTCCTTTAATAATAGGGGGTTTATTGTAACCACATTCATCAATTACCCACATCTGCATGTCACGTCGGGTTCTACCAACAACCAACCATTTACCCGTTGTGTCTTTTCGAAACTCCGTCTGCTGGATTACCATGATTGGCACCTCATCACATTTAATCGGAGTGGTAATAATATCACCGTTATCTTCATCAAAGTAAAGTCCACGAGGAGGATTTACGTTAACATTAGGCGTACATTTTATATTTGTAGCAGCAGGTGGAATACAAAACGGAGTCATAAAATAACGCTCATTAAATGGAGATGAATAACTCACCGCAGAGGCAGGCAATCCACTTAATCCCTTAACCAACTTATACGAGATAGAATCAAAATCAACGGTATCTACCGCACCATTATTGTAGTACCATGGAGTATTACAACACAAGAAACCAACCGGTTCGTTCGATAATTGCGGAGAACTGTTACACTTGTTATCCATTTTAGCGATGTTACAAATGTTTATCATACAGGTCGTGTAGAAATTAGCATTTGCCGCACCGGTGGTGATGGCACCGTTTCTACAACACTGACCTACGTGAAATGTCACTTCGCAACATGCACTTTTACCTACAAATTGCTTGAGAGGCGATTTTGTAAAATCAATGGTAGCTTCGAAAGTATGTTCCTCTACCCCTTTTCCTGTGCCATAGGTATTCTTAGGATTACATGGATTGGAAGAAGACGAACAACGAGTCGTAACGTCTCGTATTCCAGTTCGTGTCAAACCCGACAAGGATACACTACCACACTGGTTACTACCGTTGGTACCTGCGAATGCTCCAAAAGCCACAGGGCTTAATGAGACACCACGACAGTCACGGTAAACCTTTGCAATAATCTTGTACTTTCCGTTTCCAAGACACTGGTAACTCATGTCAGCACCCATCATGTGTGTAGCACTAACTTGCTTACCTGTAAATAAAAGAGTCGCTAAAAAAAGCAGAATTGGTATTTTTATTCTCATATTAGATATGTTGGTTTCAATGATATTGACACGAAAAACATTTTTCGTGTTGCCTCAAATTTAACATTTTGCCAATACTTGAACAACACCACAAGTGCTTTAATACCAAGCACTATTTAATTTTTGCACGCATTTAAATTGAAAAGACCACATCGTAATTTCTCATAATCCATTGTATAGCAATAACTTTAATTGATAAATTAATATATTTTATATTGATATTTACCCGAAACACGTAGGGGATTAAAGAGACAACACTTACTTTTGTGTAAGAAAAACTGACATAATCATGAAATACGATGCTATCAATCCAGAACTATTTATCAGCAATAGAAAAAAATTAGCCAAGGAAATTCCTTCAGGAGGATTGGCCATTTTTCATAGCAATTGGGAAACTCCCAGAAATGGCGATGCATTTTATGGTTTTAGACAACAAAGCGATTTGTTTTACCTCTCAGGAGTAGATCAAGAAGACACCGTACTTGTCCTATTTCCTGATTGTCCAAATCCTCAATTTCGTGAATTTATTTTTGTTAAAGAAACTAATGAAAAAATAGCCGTATGGGACGGTGCACGATTGAGTCCTAATGAAGTATACCAAACCTCAGGAATTCAATCTGTTTTTTGGTATCATGAATTATGGCAAACCTTGCACGCTGTAATTCTAATGGCGGAAACTATTTGTGTGAATCTCAATGAAAATGATAGATTTACAAGTTCTGTTCCCTACTCAAATCTGTGGCTTACCAATGAATTAAAAAACAAATATCCCGCGCATACTTTTAGAAGGATATCTCCAGCACTTTCACGAATGCGCATGCAAAAATCAGAGCTGGAAATTAATTTATTAAAGGAAGCTATTAATATTACACATAAAGGATTAATGCGTGCACTAAAATTCATGAAACCCGGCATTATGGAATATGAATTAGAAGCGGAAATCATCCATGAATTCATAAGAAACCGCAGCAAGGGTTTTGCTTTTGATCCTATAGTGGCTAGCGGCTCATCAGCTTGCGTATTGCATTATATCGAAAATAACAAGGTGCGCAATGAAGGCGATTTACTCCTTTTGGATTTTGGGGCTGAATACGCCAATTACAATGGAGATTGTACCCGTTGCATCCCCGTAAATGGTAGGTTTTCAAAGCGACAAAAAGAAGTTTACGACGCGGTTTTAGACGTTCACAATTTTGCTAAAACCATATTAAAACCAGGTATAGCACTTCCCGATTATCATACTAAGGTAGGAGAATACACCAATGAAAAACTCGTTCAATTGGGTTTATTCACCACAGCCGATATTAAAAACAATCCCAAGAGTTATTTAAAATATTTCATGCACGGCACCAGCCATCATTTGGGCTTAGATGTGCATGATGTCATGCATCGTTTTGAACCCATTCCTGAAGATTCTGTTCTTACCATTGAACCAGGTATTTACATCCCCGAAGAAGGAATCGGTGTACGAATTGAAAACGACGTATGGCTGCACAACGGAGAAATGATCGATTTAATGGCGGACTTCCCCATAGAAACAGAGGAAATTGAGCAGGCTATGCATTAATGCTATTTCCAACCACCGTCCCCCACAAGTGGAACGAATTTAAAGTCGCCCAGAATCTCTCTGTGAAATTTATTTTCTGACATACGGGTTAATCGATGCATTTTTTGGGTTTCCTTGCCATCCCCTACGGGAATAACCAACTTTCCGCCAATTTTTAATTGTTTTAATAATTCATTTTGAATGGCCGGAGCGCCAGCCGTTACGATAATGGCATCGTAGGGAGCGTATTTTGGAACTCCATTGCTGCCATCTCCATGAATTAAATGAACTTTTCCTTTATACTTTTTAAGCAAAGTAGCCGCTTTCTGTAATAGCGGCTTAATGTATTCAATAGTGTACAATTCCACCCCTAATTCTAATAAAACGGCGGCTTGATACCCACTACCTGTTCCGATTTCTAAAACTTTCTCTCCTTTCTGTATATCAATTAGTTGCGTTTGATATGCCACAGTAAATGGCTGCGAAATTGTTTGTTCATGCCCTATAGGAAAGGCAGCATCACGATAGGCATATTGCTCAAAATCCTTCGGGAAAAAAAAATGTCTTGGAACGCGCACCATTGCCGATAAAACGGCCGTATTATCAATACCTTTAGTAGCTAACTCTCTTACTAGCTTATGTCTACGACCTTGGTGTACAGCTGTATCTATCATATTCCTTTCTTCACAGTATGTGTGAAATCCATTTTTACATTATTGGGTGAATTGGTCATTTTTGCTTCTCACAAAGTTAGAACAATTGCATTAATGAAAAAGGTTATCCTTTTGGGTTCTTCCCTCTCAACGCAAGAATACACCAACGAACTTGCTCGTTTCAAAGGAGTTAAAGTTGTTGGATACATCGACCCGGATGATTCTGGAAATCAAAATACGTTCGATGATTTCTTTCTAATGATGGATTTAATTCAGAAAGGCGATGCCTTTATCGTTAGCCGAGATGTACATTCTCTTGATTTTGAAGTAGTAAGGCAAATGATCCGTTTTGGCAAACATGTTTTTATTGATGGCTTTAGAGAGTGGTCTAGCGGCGAAATCGAAGAAATTGAGAAACTGAGAAATGAAAGTCGTACCGTTTTCCAATTTGGCAACACCTTATTCGGACTTCCTATCATTCGTTCAGCTATTCAACTAATCAACAAACCCCGATTCATTCGAGTTGAAAAACACGGCCCCGTTCCGAAAAAAGGTCAATTCGACAATTGGATTTTTGAACATCTCTCTGAAGAATTTGATTTAATGCAACGTATTATGAAATCGCCCATGCGGAGCATTTCGGCGCGACCCATGTTCTTATTTGGCGAAGATCCCGATTTGCTCAACATACATATAGAATTCCATAACGATGCTATTTGTCATGTATCAGTAGGTCGTGCCATAGATAAGAATACACATCGATTCCTTGTTTATCAAAAAGAAAACATGTTGGAGATTGATCTAGCCCAAAACCAACTTAGTGAATCTCGTATGTCAATTCCAACGGATCAGTTATCTTTAGAAATGGATTTTTACCCAGATCAAAGCATTAACAACGAGAATCGTATTACTTTAGAACGACATATATCTCCTTATAACGCAAGAAAACTGGACCTGCAGTCATTTATTGAAAATATTGAGAAACAGCAATCTCCCAGTTCTAATTTGACCCATCTTATGGATGTAGCCGATATGATTGAGGTAGTTTGTGAAAAAGTGAAACGACGTTATCAATCATTATAATTTCCCTCTAATTCACTTAGAATACGTACTTTTGCGCCATGCCAAAGCGCACTTTGAGATTTCATTATTGGCTTCTTTTGTTACTTTTTGCGGGTATTCAATCCTGCAAAGTTGAAAAATCCTTCATTCCCGCGTATATAGAAATCAACCAAGTTGATTTAGATGCATCCTCAATTAGTGGAAACAATATTCATGATATCAAAGCCATACAAGTTTATGTAAACAACCAAACTGTAGGAACCTTCCCTATACCCTGTAAATTCCCGATTGATGCTTCCGGGAAGGTTGAAATAAAAGCAACGGCTTTTGTTAAAATTAACGGAAATTCGCAAACTTTAACTCCATTTAAAAGCCTCGATATTATCAGTGATACCTTAACGGTTAACCGTGAAATGACTACTGTTTGGAAACCCGTTTTCAAATTTCGTAACAATATAGAAATCGTTTGGCAAGAAGATTTTGAAGATAGCAGTGCCACGCTTGTTCCAATTTTTAAAGATTCTTTAAATTACCTGAAAATTGAAAGCAGACCCTTTAACTTGAATGATCGTTTTACTGGAAATTCATTGATGTTCGTCTCTCGATTTGAAAACAATGATTCCGTGGGTATAGTGGAGCTTGCCTATTTCAATAAAATTAAAAGCCTTCCTACCGATGGCCGGGATATCATATTGGAATTTGATGTTTACACGGATTTGCCCATATTGTTTTGGTATCTGAGATATCCGCCTTTTGGACCTCCACTTGATGAGGATTATGTGCCATTCCTAACTGTAAATCCAACGAAAGGAAAATGGAAACGCTTTTATTTAAATATTGTGCCCGACATACAAGGTAAAGATCCTGCAACTCAATACGAACTTTATTTTAGGTGTGATAAACCTGAAAATTTTAGTGGCTCTACAGAATTTTTAATTGACAACATACGTTTAAGTTACTTAAGATAATGTCAAAAGCTACCATTCGCTTATTCTTTCATGTTCTAGGAGATTTTTCCGCGGCATTCATAAGTTGGTTGGCTTTATTCCTGTATAGAAAAAATGTCATTGAAGCCGTAAAACATGGATATCAAATCCCAATAAATCAAGACATAAAACTCTATCTAGGGCTCGTATTTATTCCATTATTTTGGATTTTTATTTATGCCCTCACAGGTCATTATCAATTTATTCTAAGAAGATCCCGGTTAAAAGAACTTGAAAATACTCTATTCACCTCTGTTATTGGTGTTTTAATACTGTTTTTTCTTTTCATTCTTGACGACAGCGTTTCTAATTACCAAGATTATTACACATCGCTTGGGGTGTTATTCGCGTTTCACTTTTTGAGCACTTTGATTTTACGAATGCTCAATGCTACCTATACCATTCATAAATTCCGCAAACGTGAATGGGGATATCGAACCTTGATCATAGGAACAGGTGAAACCGCCGCCCAACTCTTACTCGAATTAAAAGATCCTAAGGTATATGAGGGATTTGACATTGTAGGTTTAATCGAAATAACTCCACAAAAGAATACCACTTCCTATCCCGTTTTAGGCAATTGGTCAGAACTAAGCCAACTTATAAAAGAAAACAAAATCGAAGATGTTATCATAGCCAATGAAGATTTAGAATCTGCTTATGTTCCCAAAATCATGGATGTTATCCAAAACGATGAAATTCATGTGAAGATGCTTCCCAGTGAATACAACATGGTGATGGGCATGGTTAAAATGAATAACATTTTAGGAGCCAAGTTAGCAGAAGTAGATTTCGAAGTAATGCCGTATTGGCAAAAGTTTGTAAAACGGGGAATGGACATAGGACTTTCGATTATTGCCTTGTTAATCTGCCTACCCTTTTTCGCAATAATAGCCATCTTAATTCGATTTGATTCCCAAGGGCCTATTTTCTTCAAACAAGAACGGATTGGATACAAAGGTGTAGCCTTTAAAATAATTAAGTTCAGGAGCATGCGAGTAGATGCTGAGTCACAAGGTCCGCGACTTAGCAGTGAAGCCGATGATCGCAGGACAAGAGTTGGAATTTTCTTGCGTAAATCAAGATTGGATGAGTTACCACAATTCATAAACGTATTATTAGGTCAAATGAGTTTAGTGGGTCCCAGACCCGAAAGACAGTTTTTCATTGACCAAATAGTTGACAAAGCCCCATTGTATAAAAGATTACATCGAGTTAAACCGGGAATCACCAGTTGGGGCCAAATCAAATACGGTTATGCCGAAAGCGTAGATGAAATGATTGAGCGTATGAAATATGATGTTTTTTATTTAGAAAACATGTCCCTTGCCTTGGATATAAAAATCATGTTCAACACAGCTTTGACCATGATTCAAGGTAGAGGAAAGTAGGAGTTTTACACTTATTTTTGTGTAAACCAAACTTCCAACGGGATGGCCTTTAGACAAAATCAAATTCCCAACAAGACTCCCCTATCGCTCATATTTGAAGTGATAAAAATTGAGAGTCGAAACATTAAATATTTGTATGTATATGCCTTGTTTTCAGGCATAATAAGTCTCGCCTTACCCTTAGGCATACAAACCATAATTGGCTATGTAATGGCCGGCCGATTGAACACCAGTTGGTTCTTTTTATCCGTACTTATCACATTAGCCGTTCTACTCTCAGGTATTACTCGATTGGCCCAAATTAGCATAACGGAATCCATTCAGCGCAAGCTTTTCTTGTATTTCAGTATGCGTTTTAAAGACAGAATATTGGAACTTAAAGAAAAAGGCATAAAAATGACAGAGCAGTTGGAAGCTCAAACGACCTATTTTTTGGATATCGTAACGCTACAAAAGAGTTTATCGAAGCTATTAGTTGATTTTACCGGAAAACTATTGCAAGCGGTTTTTGGACTGCTTTTATTGGCGATTTATCATCCGTTATTCATTGCATTTGGCGTGGTATTGGTTTTCGTATTATACTGGGTACTTCGTCTGACATGGAAACGCGGGTTTGATACCGCTAGATACGAATCCAACTTCAAATTCAAAACAGCGATGTCGATTCGAAACTTATGGCTCAATAAAAACGAAGAAGAAATACCTATGCTTGATTTCAGACTTAACGAATATTCGGAAGGCCGAACCAAACACTTCAGTGTCGTTTATCGTCAAGCATGGCTCGGTGTTATTACCAAAGTTGTTTTTACCGCTTTTTTGTTGATAATCGGTAGTTACCTTTTGGTTCAGCAAAGCATCAGCTTAGGGCAGTTTTTGGCCGCTGAAATTTTGATAATAACCCTATTAGACGCTGTTGAAAAACTAATACTTACCGTGGAAAATCTATATGATTGCGGAATCTCAATGGAAAAATTAAATGTAATTCAAACAGAATCAGATGATCAATAAAGAGCATTTCAAAGACAGTCCTTGGGTCGCCAAGAATATGCGACAGTTGATTATTGTAAGTTCTGTTATTTCCATTGCTTTTTTATTTTTACCATGGACACAGAACATACAAACCACTGGAGTTGTAACAACTTTGCGACCTAGCGAACGCCCTCAATCAATTCAAACGGTAATTTCGGGTCAAATTCTCAAATGGTATGTCAAAGATGGAGATTGGGTTGAGGAAGGTGACACCATAGCCGTTCTCACAGAAATCAAAAGTGAATATTTGGATCCGGATTTGATCGGTCAAACTTCAACTCAAATAAAGGCCAAGGAAAATTCGATTTTGAGTTATTCGGCAAAAGTTAATGCCATCAATCAACAAATCACCCAACTTGAGGCTAATCGTGACTTTGCCATTCAAAAGGCCAAGGTAAAACTGCAACAAGAAAAGTTGAAATACAATTCTGAATTTGCGGAAATGCAAGCTGCCAATATCAATTTGAAAATTGCACAACAACAATTGGTTCGTGACAGTTTGCTGAGTATAAAAGAAATTAAAAGCCCTTTGGATGTAGAAAACCGAAGAGTGAAATACCAAGAGGCATTGGCAAAAAAGATGATTCAAGAAGCCAAACTAAACATGGCTACGAATGCAATCGAAAATGCGAAAATTGAATTGCAAAATATCAATGCCGAATACGGCGAGAAATTGGCCAAAGCGGAAAGCGAACGTTACAGTGCTATTTCGGCCCAAATGGATACTGAGACCGAGGTTTCCAAGCTTAGAAATCTATATTCAAACTATCAAATCAGAAATGGCTTTTATGTAGTTAAAGCGCCTCAGAAAGGCCTAGTCTCACAAACTTTATCGAATGGTGTGGGTATTGCCGTTTCAGAGGGTCAAGCCCTTTGCACCATTGTACCATCGGAAATCAATCTGGCCGTGGAGTTATTCGTAAAGCCTGTTGATATGCCTTTGATCGAAATTGGGGCTCCGGTGCAATTTGTTTTTGACGGATGGCCAACCATGGTTTTTTCGGGATGGCCACAAATGTCTTACGGTACTTTCCCGGGGGAAATTTATGCGGTTGACAATGCATTACAAGCAAATGGAACTTATCGTGTTCTTGTAAGAATGCAGCAACAAAATAAAAAATGGCCTAAACAGCTTAAAATTGGAGTGGGTGCAAGAGCCTATATGTTGTTAAAAACGGTGCCCGTTTGGTATGAAATCTGGCGTCAATTGAGTGGCTTCCCTCCAGATTATTATCATAACGGAAGAAAAGAACAATCAAATAACATCCCGAACGAGTCTAAAGAAACCGTTAAAAACAAATAGATCGTGTATAAATTCATTTCCAATACTACAACAGGTTTTTTCAGGATAATCATTTTGGGACTTTCCCTGTTCGTAGGACAATTAAACGGTCAAAATAAACTGATTTCGCATGATTCTATGCTTACGAGAGTAACCATGGATGAATCCGAAATTGATTCGCTAGAACTAGAGTTAAGTGTTCTGGAATTTATTCAATTTGTTCAAAAAAGCCATCCTATTGTAAGTGCGAGTAGACTGGAAACAAATAGAGGGGCTGCTCAACTGAGAAAAAGTAGAGGATCCTTTGATCCAAGATTCTTAATTCAAACCAATGAAAAGGATGCAGGTCAACTGCCCTACTACAACAGAGAAAATATTCAATTGGAAATTCCTACGGCTAGTCCTTTAAAATTAGAATCCGGTTTTGAATCGGGTCGCGGAACCTTTGTAAATCCAGAATTATTCACGCCCCAGGAAGGATTGAGTTATGCGGGTGTTTCCATCCCTTTATTAAAAGGAATGCTAACCGACGAACGTCGTACTACCCTAGCCAAAGCTAAAATTTTCCGCAATCAGTCCATTGAAATTCAAAAAATTCAATTGCAAGACTTAAGTCAAACCATTTGGAGGGATTATGTAGATTGGTATATCGCTCATGAACAAGAAAAAGCCTATCAATTAGGAATGAGGCTGTCTTTAGAGCGCCAAAAAGCCCTGCGACAACTCTTTGAAGCCGGTGGATGTAATGGCATGGACACTTTAGAGAACTACATTCAACTCGAGTTGTTCCGCACGAGAGCAAAAGAATGGAATGTAAACACCTACAAACAAAGGCTCCAACTGAGTCGCCATTTATGGGAATTTTCTCCAGAAAATGAATCATGGAAATCCATAATTATTGCAGAACATGTAAGTCCAACTAGAAGCGGATTGGATTTTATCGATACGCTCTTTCTTGAAATTGGAAAGAACGAAATAGTGGTGGCTCAACTTCCCGATTTAAAGAATTTGGATTGGGAATTACAACAAAAACAACTGGATTTAAGATTACAACGATGGAATATGCTTCCAACGTTCGACTTGAAATATCAGCAATTATTTGGGGGTGTTTTTGGAGAATACAACCTTGGAACAGATCGAAGATTTGGCCTTAATATTTCGGCTCCATTGTTCATGAGAAAAGAAAGAGGGGATTTCCAATTATCAAAAATCGATTTTTTGCAAAAATCACAAATGTTCGAATTCAAATTGAACGAGGCTGACTTAAAAATTCGGGCGTTATACCGACAAGGTTTGGTTTACCAAGATGTATACAACCATCTTAAAAACGTCGAGAATGGCTATTTGAAATTATTCGAATTGGAACGCCAAAAATTCGATTCTGGAGATGGAACTATTTTCTTATTAAACACACGGGAAAACCGCTATTTGAATGCCCGAATTAAAACCATCGAACAAAAATCAAAGTATATCCATACGGTCCTAGATTACCTCAGAGCAACAGGAAAAATTTCCCAAAGTATTTTTGGAACTGACGGTCTATAAATCGTCGGTTTTTTGTGGAAAAGTACCTATTTAAATGAATGGGTATGCGGCGCCTTTACGTTATTTTTACATAATTAATGTTTAGTTAAACGCAATTATGAGCGATCCATCAAAAAGTAATTACGGTGCCGATAATATTCAGGTACTGGAAGGTTTAGAGGCAGTAAGAAAAAGACCTGCGATGTATATTGGTGATGTAGGTCCAAAGGGCTTACACCACTTGGTTTATGAGGTTGTAGATAACAGTATCGACGAAGCATTAGCCGGCCATTGTACGCATATTACGGTTAGCATTCTTGAGGATAATTCCATCCGTGTAATTGATAACGGTCGTGGTATTCCTACAGACATGCACCCAAAAGAAAAGAAAAGTGCCTTGGAGGTTGTAATGACCGTTCTACATGCGGGAGGTAAATTTGATAAGGATACCTACAAAGTTTCCGGAGGTTTGCACGGTGTGGGTGTGAGTTGTGTGAATGCCTTAAGTAAAGATCTTAAAGTAAGAGTATTCAGAAATGGAAAAATGTTCCAACAAGAATACCAAATTGGAAAACCATTATATCCGGTTAAAGAAATTGGAACTACCGACATACGTGGAACCGAAGTAACCTTTAAGCCAGACGATTCAATATTCAAAGAATCTCAAACCTATAACTTCGACACCCTTCAAAATAGATTGCGCGAGCTTGCCTATTTGAATAAAGGTATCCACCTTACGCTCATAGACGAACGCGATAAAGATGAAGAAGGAAAAGTGCGCGAAGAAATTTTTTACTCAGAAGGCGGACTTAAAGAATTTGTTACCTTTATCGATGGTACTCGTGAGCGCTTGATACCCGAGCCTATTTATTGCGAAAGTGATAAACACGGCATTCCAATTGAAATCGCTTTCCAATACAATACAGGTTATGCAGAAAATCTGCATTCCTACGTGAACAATATCAATACAATCGAAGGCGGAACACACGTTGCCGGATTTCGACGGGCATTAACGCGTACGCTTAAAGCCTACGCCGTTTCTCAAAAACTTTTGGATAAAGTAAAAATTGAAATTGCAGGTGATGATTTCAGAGAAGGTTTAACAGGTGTTATCTCTGTAAAAGTTCAAGAACCACAATTCGAAGGACAGACCAAAACAAAATTAGGTAACAACGATGTAATGGGCGCGGTAGATATGACCGTTGGTGAGATGCTTGAAAATTTCCTTCAGGAAAATCCAAAAGAGGCCAAAATCATCGTTGATAAGGTAATATTAGCCGCTCAAGCGAGAGCAGCCGCTAGAAAAGCCCGTGATATGGTTCAACGTAAAGGAGCCATGTCTGGAATGGGGTTACCCGGTAAATTATCGGATTGTTCCAAAACAGATCCCAAAGCATGTGAAATTTTCTTAGTTGAGGGAGACTCTGCAGGTGGAACCGCCAAACAAGGTCGTGATAGAGAATTTCAAGCCATCCTTCCACTTCGTGGTAAAATTTTGAACGTTGAAAAAGCCTTAGAACATAAGATTTACGACAATGAAGAAGTTCGTAATATGTTTACTGCTTTAGGTGTCCATATTGGTCAAAATGAGGAGGGTGAAAAAGAACTCAACCTGGACAACCTCAGATATCATAAAATTGTAATCATGACGGATGCCGATGTTGACGGTTCGCATATCCGTACATTAATTCTGACCTTGTTCTTTAGATATATGAAGAAATTGGTGGAAAGCGGTTATTTATACATCGCTACTCCCCCGTTATACCTTGTGAAGAAAGGCACACAGTCACGCTACTGTTGGAATGACGATGATCGCGATGCCGCTATTAAAGAAGTTGGTAAAGGAAAAGAAGATTCGGTAAATGTTCAACGTTATAAAGGTCTTGGTGAAATGAATGCGGAGCAGCTTTGGGAAACTACAATGGATCCTTACAGAAGAACCCTTAAACGTGTAACTTTAGACAGTGCAGCTGAAGCCGATAGAATTTTCAGTATGCTCATGGGTGATGAAGTTCCTCCAAGAAGAGAATTTATTGAAGCCAATGCGAAATATGCAAAAATAGACGCATAGATTATTTGCTGAAATCATAAAAAAGGGCTGTTACACGGGTAATAGCCCTTTTTTTATTTAAAGGTAATGGCTTTGATTAAATCAATTTTTCTGATGTATCTAGCCGGTAACCAAAGAGATACCCCAATAACTATCAAGGCGCCTAAATCTACCCACATCCAATCCAACCAGCGTAACGATAAGCGCACATAAGGAATAAAATAAATATCTTGATTCAAGGTAATCCAATGGAAACTGTTTTGTCCCCAAACCACCACAACCGTTAATAAATTTCCTAATAAAACGCCTACAACGGCAATTATTAAAGCTTGTAGCACAAATGATTTAGAAATGTCTTTGGTGCGAGCACCCATTGATATTAACAAGCCAATTAAAGACGTTCTTTCGATTATTAATATTAGCAGAGTTGTA
>Ga0181601_10003478_pt1 | contig 13327 bp, 10 predicted proteins | sample 041ome_8_FD_133020 | JGI IMG/M metagenome (GOLD analysis project Ga0181601, IMG submission 133020) | Coastal salt marsh microbial communities from the Groves Creek Marsh, Skidaway Island, Georgia - 041407BS metaG (megahit assembly) | ecosystem: Environmental > Aquatic > Marine > Intertidal zone...
CATTTTGAAGTAAAGTACTTGTATAATTACTGAGAGCGCCTCAACGACAAAAAGCCCCCCAACAATTGCAAGAACTATTTCATGTTTCGTAGCAACGGCAACTGCACCGAGAGCACCCCCGAGAGCCAAAGACCCTGTATCGCCCATAAAAACGGCAGCTGGTGGTGCATTATACCAGAGAAAACCTAATCCTGCACCAAAAATCCCAGAGCAAAGAATTAGAATTTCCCCCGTACCATTGACATAATGAACATCCAAATATTCAGTAAAATCTACTCTTCCCACAGCATAAGCAATTATCCCAAGAGCGCCGGCTGCAATCATCACTGGCATTATGGCTAATCCGTCCAAGCCATCAGTCAAATTTACGGCATTCGCCGACCCAACAATTACAATCATTGCAAAGGGAACAAATAAAAACCCAAGATCAACCAGCAAATTTTTAAAAATCGGGAGGGCCAACCGATTTTGCAATGCGTCTGGATGATTAGTAGCAATAAAATATGCTGCCACGGCGGCTACCAAGAATCCAGATAACAAACGTATTTTACTTGATACACCCTTTGGATTCTGACGACTTACCTTAAGATAGTCATCGATAAACCCTATCCCACCAAAACAAATTGTTACAAAAAGGACTATAATTACATAATTATTATCAAGCCTGGCCCACATAACTGTTGAAAAAACTAATGCCGATAAAACAAGTAAGCCTCCCATCGTAGGAGTTCCTGACTTTGCCGCATGCGCTTCAGGACCATCGTCACGGATAGGTTGTCCCTTGCCCTGTCTACGTCGTAGCACATTAATTAATGGCCTGCCAAAAACAAAACCAAAGATTAGAGCCGTAAAAAAAGCTCCCCCAGCTCGAAAGGTAATATAACGGAAAAGATTAAAGAAATCTCCTCCATCTGACAGAGCCGTAAGCCAATACAACATTTATAAATCCCTTTCGCACATTTAGACTTAATTTATTTCTTCATGGAGCGAATTGCGTCCACTATAGACGACAATCCTACACTCTTTGACGATTTAACTAAAACTTTATCACCCTCTTGAAGTATATTTTCCAAATCAGAAATTAACTCATTTTTACTCTCATAATGGCAACCTTTTATATTAGAAGGCAGTTTTTTATGTAAATAATGCATCAAAGGGCCCAAAGTATGAATAATATCGACATCGGCTAACTCTGGCCAGGATATTATTTCCTCATGAAGCATAACTTCATTCTCACCGAGCTCTAACATGTCACCTAAAAAAGCTACTCTTCGGCTACAGTTTAAAGTTCTTTGAGACAAAAGCTGCAAAGCAGATTTCATCGAGGATGGGTTTGCATTGAAAGCGTCGTCGATCAAAAAAATATTACCGGAGGGTAAGAGAATTTTTTCAAAAGAACCCCGACCACTTGATGGCTCCCATTTAGCCAGATCTTGCGATGCCTTTTCAATGTCAGCCCCAAGACAGTCTACACAAAGCAGAACACCTAACGAATTTTCCGCAAAATGGAAGCCAGATGAACCAACGATAAACTCTAAATCTCTATCATTAAATTGGCACTGGACCTTAATTCTACCGTTAAGTTTTTGCATTTTTTTAGCTCTAAGATTACTATCTATTCCACCAAAAGAAATAAATTGGCTGCCATTTTTTATAGTTTGTTTTTTCAAAATTCCGTAACCGGGAGTATCGGCATTTAATACCGCAATTCCTCTACTTTTTAGGCCCTTCACGATCTGGGCTTTCTCATGAGCAATTCCAGCTATATCTCCAAAAGCTTCCAAGTGAGCTTTGCCAATTGCAGTTATTAATACTACATCCGCAGCAGCCATTCTTGCCAATGGCTCAATTTCACCAGGTTTATTCATTCCAATTTCTACTACGGCATAAGCTGCGTCGATTGGTAAGTTCGCTAGTGTCAAAGGAACACCAAGATAATTATTAAAACTGGCAGGCGAAGCATGCGTTTTACCCTGAAGCTCCAGAATGGTTTTGAGCATGTTTTTTGATGAGGTCTTCCCAACTGATCCAGTTATAGCAACCAATTTTGCTTGGCTTTTTTCTCTTCGATACTTGCCCAAGTTTTCAAGTGCTTCTTGTACAGATGGTACCAAAAGCAAAGGAGTATTCGAGGGAATGTCAGCAGGAATATGATCAACCAGAGCACCTTTAGCCCCCAATCTTATAGCGTCATTGATAAAATTGTGACCATCACGTTTTGCCTTAACGGCAACAAATAGTTCATCTGATTTAATCGATCTACTATCTATTGAAACCCCTGCGATGCCATCATTTCGCCAGTCACCGATAAGGCCGCCAGCAGTAGCTTTAACTAAGTCACTCTGGGACCACAGCATCATAAAGCTCCATCCAATGCTTCAACAGATATTGAAGCCTGTTCGGCATCATCAAATGGAAGAGTATCATGACCAATTACTTGGCCAGTTTCATGTCCTTTTCCACATATTATTAAAGCATCACCCACATCAAGCATATCAACTGCTCTTAAAATTGCTTCTGCCCTATCGCCATATTCATGAATGGCATCACGACTTAAATCTTTGATAATCATTTGCCGAATTTTAGCTGGATCCTCGCTTCTAGGATTATCATCCGTAACGATTACAACATCTGCGTTTTGAGAGGCGGCGAGTCCCATAAGAGGCCTTTTGGACTGATCACGATCCCCACCTGCACCTATCACAGCAATTATTCTTCCAAAAACGTGCGGTCTTAGCGATTTAATTGCAGTCTCAATTGCATCCGGAGTATGGGCGTAATCGACAAATACACTTGCTCCATTTGCTCTTGAGGCTGCAAGTTCCATACGACCTCTAACCGTGATTAAATTATGAAGAACATTGAAAACATCTTCCGGCTCAGAACCAAGGGAAATGACCAATGCGGCCGCCATAAGGACATTTTCAGCCTGAAAACCACCTATTAAATTTAATCTTTTTTGGTAAAGAATTCCATCATATTTAAAGAAAACTTCCTGACCAGAACTATCAAAAGTTTGCCTTTTTAATTGTATATTCGAGCCTTCGGATTTGCCCAAATTAACAACTAAGTTACCCTGTGATTTAAGTTCTTCCGCCAATAATTTTATTCTGTTGTTATTAACATTGAATACTGCAGTCTTATCGCTTGTGAGGAGTTGTCTAAACAATAATGCTTTAGCTTCAAAATAGTCGTCTTTAGACTTATGGTAATCCAAATGATCTTGAGAAAAATTGGTAAAACAAGCCCCCGAAAATTGGACACCATCTAGCCGGCTTTGATCAAGACCATGGCTCGAAGCTTCTAGTGCAACATGATCTATTCCATTCGCTTTCAAGTTGAAGAGCAGTTGATGCATTTCCAATGCGTCAGGGGTTGTATGCCTTAATGACTGCGTCCACGCTCCACGAACTCCATTGGTTCCAATGCTGACTGCCTCAATATCTAAATTACTCCAGATCTGTTGGCAGAAACTGGCTACAGATGTCTTACCGTTTGTACCAGTAACTGCCACTATTTGAGCGGGCTGCTGTTCAAACCAAAGAGCAGCACAGCGAGCTAGTGTTTCTCTCGGATTTTCAACCACAACAAAAACAACATTGGAAGTGTTTGAATTACTTAAATATTTAGAGTACCCGATTTTATCAGTTAGGATAGCGGAAGCACCAGCTTGAATTGCCGAGAACACAAAATTAATTCCATGCGAATTTACGCCAGGCAACGCTGCAAACAAGAAGCCGTCACAGACTTTTCTGCTATCATTAGTTATGCCAGTTATTGCTGGATTTGCACCACTTTGAGAGGTAAGGCCTAAATCGGACAATGTTTTATTTTGCAACTTCATAGAAAACACATGTTTTTAATTCGATTGTAATAAAGATATCTTAGTTCATTTTTGCGGGCAAAACTTTAAATAAGTTATCTTTATTATTTTGAGGCCTCAATCCCAGTAACGGAGCTATTCTCGTGATTATTTCTGCCGCTACTGGTACAGCTGTCCATCCCGCGGTACGCCGAACTTCTTCTCCGGTATTATCTTCAGGCTCATCCATGGTTACAACTAATACATATTTGGGGTTGTTCGCAGGAAACAATGCGGCAAAATTTGTTATGACCTTGTCTTCATAGTATCTACCCGTTGGGCTGGGCTTATCAGCGGTTCCCGTTTTGCCAGCCACTGGATAACCTGGTACTTCCGCCATTGTAGCCGTGCCTTCCGTGACGACGCTTCGCAACATAGTCAAAGCTTGCTTTGCGACTTTTTCAGAAATGACCCGCTCGCCATATTTTTGATTTTCCTGAATTTGCAGTGTTGGTGTAACCTTGTAACCTCCATTGCCTATGGCAGCATAAGCTGTAGCCAGATGAAGAGGAGTAGCTGACAAACCGTGCCCATAGGAAATTGTCATCGTTGATAATTCGGACCACTTCTTTGGAAGCAATGGCTTGCCTCCTGATGCTTCGACCATTTCTAATGGCACAATATCAAAAAATCCTAATGATTTTAAAAAATTTTGCTGTTCTGAAGATCCTATTTCCTGTGCAATTCTAGCGGTCCCTATATTAGAGGATTTTGAAATTACTTTTTTAACTGAAAGCTCAGATCCGTAATTGTGGAAATCTCGTATTTTAAATTTTCCCCATCTTAAAGGGCCACTTACATTAATCATAGTTTCTGGAGAAACCAGGTTAAGCTCCAATGCCTGTGCTATGGCAAAGATTTTAAATGTGGAACCCAACTCGTATACACCTTGGATTGCCCGATTGAACAGTGGACTGTTTCCGGGATCGCCACTAGAGGGTAATTTCGGTCGATGATTAGGATCAAAGTCGGGGAGTGATGCAAGTGAAATAATTTCGCCGTTGTTAACATCCATCAAAATCGCGGCGGCTCCTTTGGCATTCAGAAGCGACATCCCGCTCTCTAAAACACTCTCTACTGCTGCTTGCACTGACAAGTCGATTGAAAGTTCAAGAGGGTTAGCTGATGATGCTGGGCTCCTCAATCTCTCGTCAAATGTTTTTTCCACACCCGCGACCCCAATTACCTCAGCAGAATGCACACCCTCCCGACCAAAGCTCGCTCCCCCAAGAACATGCGCAGCTAATTTACCATTTGGATAAAGTCGCATTTCTCGCGGGCCAAAGCGTAACCCAGGATCGCCCAGATCGTGTACCGCTTGATAAGCTTCCGGACTAATACGTTTTTTTATCCAGAGAAACTTTCTTTTTCCCTTAAACTCCTTGTATAGTTCGTCCGCTTTCAAGTCAGGAAAAATTTTTGCAAGCCCATCTGCGGCTCTTCTCGGATCTGTTAAATGAGCCGTTTCAGCGTAAAGCGAATGAGTATCAAGATTTGTGGCCAAGATACGCCCCCGCCTGTCAACAATATTTGCTCTTTGTGCAACAATAGATGAGCCTATTGACTGAATTTGGGTTTCGTGTGGATTTGAAGCTGCCAAGTGCCCCATACGAACGACTAGCACTCCGTAGAGACACAGAAATACTGCTGCAAGAACCACCAAACGGCCTTTTGCTTTTAAATGCTCGCGGCTGTCAATTTCATGGTTTCGTTGTCTGGTATTTTCTTGTTCGATTACATCAGTGTTTTCGCCTCTTTCTCGTGCCGCAAGAACTTTACCAAGCGGCCGCAAAGGTATTCGGCCGCTTGGCTCAATCATTGGTATAAACCCTTAATTCCGACTGGGATATCTCAGTATTTAAGGCAGAGCTCCATTTAATATTACTTGTTCCATTGCTTAAACGATTAAACTCTCCAAAATTTGTCGCTCTAATTGGAGCTAATTTTAACTGATCAAAACCAAGGTTTGTTAAATGAATAAGACGTTCAGGCCTGTTTAGGTATGCCCACTCTGCTTTTAGTACAGACAACTTTGCTCGAGCTTTGCCAATTTCCGTCTGAAACTCTTCTGATTTTTTAATTGCCATCTGGGTTTTTACATTTTCCTGATAAGCCCAATATGCAAGAGTAATAACCAAACCAAATATGATTATATAGAAAAAGTTACGCATAATGTTTTCCTTGTATTGCTGGTATACCAAGTTGACTTGGTAGAAGAGTCGAGCCTGGCTCAGAATTCAGTCTTTTTGCCATCCGAAGTTTTGCAGATCTTGCTCTTGGGTTATTCGATAGTTCTTGATCTGGAGGAATAATTGCTTTTCGATTAACTACTTGAAAATGCTTAGGTCCATTTTTTAATTCTGGGGCATATCTATTGGAATTTCCTGCAGAACCACTTCGAAGTTGGAAAAAGCGTTTCACTATTCGGTCTTCAAGCGAGTGGAAAGTTACTATCGCTAAAATACCTCCACTCCGAAGTGCTTTCTCTGCTGCAAATAAAGCTTCATATAGCTCGGTGAATTCGTCATTTATAGCTATTCTGAGCGCCTGAAATGATCTTGTTGCAGGATGGCTTGCACCAGGTTTTTTTCTAGGCAGACAATTTTCAATCACATTGGATAGATCCAGCGTCGAAACGAATGGCCTCTCTGCTCGCCTTGTAACGATAGCATTTGCAATGCGTCGGCTAGACCTCTCCTCACCAAAGAAATATAGTATATTTGCGATCTCACTTTCGGATGATGTATTCACTAGATCTGCAGCACTTGGTCCACTTTTAGACATTCGCATGTCCAAAGGACCGTCTTTCATAAAGGAAAAGCCACGAGAAGCCTCATCTATTTGCATTGAAGAAAGGCCAAGGTCCAAGACTATGCCATCTAAATCTGATCCATACTTACCTAAATTAGAAAATTTATCGTTGTGAAGCTGAATTTTGTCCGGGTACTTGCTCACCCAAGCCTTTGCAAGATCGAAAACCTGAGGATCTCGATCGATTGAAATAACCTTTTCTGCTCCTGCCTCAAGTAGCGCCCGGGTATAACCACCTGCACCAAAAGTCCCATCAAGCCAGCATCCTGAGACTGGAGAAATTAGATTTATAATGGACTCAATTAAAACGGGAATATGGGGCGAGTTAGAAACGGGAAACTGCATATTAATCATCAGATTGACGATCCGAGGCATCTAAATATATCAAAGGATCAAAATCTTCTGGAAGAGACTGCAACCAAGCATTCGCCTTTTCCTGGTCTTCTTTAAATGTTTCTGGGTTCCATATTTGAAACGTATCTCCAGAAGCAATAAAATATGCCTCTGCTTTTATTCCTATTTTTTCCCTTAATCTTTGGGGAATAACTAATCTTCCAGTATCATCAACAGATGTAGGGAAACTCTGACCATGAAAAAGCCTTTCAAGCATCTTCCGTTGAATTGACCCTCTCGGTAAATCACTGATCTTCTGATCAACTTCGTCGATTGCTTGAATAGTATAGCACTCAAGAAAGTTTTTCCTGTTGTCGCCGTAAACAATAACGAGTTCCGGCTGTAGCCCATCCGTCCACCCTGGATCACAAGACTCAATTACTCGCCGAAACAGGGCTGGAATTGAAACCCGACCCTTACTATCAACTTTATTAAGTCCTTCACCTCTGAATCTACGCACCAAATTCAATCACCCAATTAATCTCATTCCGCGGAACAGAAACGAAAAGACGGACTGGGCTACTGCCACTGCCCAATCCGCCGAATTCGTGCCCGACCACTTCAGGCTCTACCGGAGTGCGACATCTGGGGGGGGAAATGTGTCTGCACTCCAACTATTAGATGAAACTGGGGCCTGTATGAAACCTGACTTTCAATTTAGGATCTTAGCGTCCCTTATAAATCCCTAATCATCTTGTAACTATATCTGCACGACAAATCCCCATATTGCAAGAAAAAAATGGGATTTTATGGGAATTTAATGCACAAATATAAGAATAACGAAATTACTATTCCCAGATGCACAATATGTAGTAGCATATTTTATTTTATAAACTATATACAGGTTTTTAATCTAAATAAAAAAATCATAAATATCACAGAATTTTTAGATTTTATTACCATATTTATCAGAATATGCCAAAAAATGATGATATTACCACATATTCCCAGATTAATTTCACAAAAATATAAATGTGAAATTTGTTTCATTGCAATGATAGCTCTCTGATACTAGAGTGAGAACAGATTTGGTGTGGAAGAGATTCCACTTAATAGGGAATCCGGTACGGTATATTATGTTTAAGCCAATTCCGGAACTGCCCCCGCAACTGTAGGCGGTTAGCAACGTTAGAAAAGCCACTGGATAATCTGGGAAGGCCTAGCGAAGCATAGATCCGCAAGTCAGGAGACCTGCCAAATTGTCACCTTATCCGTGAGCGGGGTGCTCTCTGGGTTGCGGATTTTCCGTTGTGGTGAAGATTACACATCGGAGAGGCCAGTCCTTTCTAAAGATTAAAAAACTAAGTGGCACTGGAGTGCCTATGAAAGGTGTTATTATGAACAAAATATTGTCAATAACTGGTCTATTAATGTTTCACGCCAGCACTTGCTTTGCTCAGGAGGCATATGACCTAGGAGAAATATATGTAAGCGCTGGCTTGCAGGACATTAACATTAACCAAACCGGGTCAAGTGTTAAAGTCTTGCAGTCCGATGAGTTAAAAACACACGTATTCGATGCAGTTAATATATTAGACTCCCAGTCGGGTATAGCTATGTCTTCGTCAGGTGGAGTTGGCTCCCAAACAGGAATCAGGCTGCGGGGTTTATCCCAAAGCTACGTTGCTGTTCGTGTGGATGGTGTGGATATTTCTGATCCAACCGGGACACAAAATAGTTACGACTTCGGTGGCATTATGCCTTCAGGATTTGACCAAATTGAAATTCTGAAGGGGTCTCAGTCAGCAATTTACGGATCAGAAGCAATAGGAGGTGTTATAAATTTCAAAACTAGCACCCCGAAAAAAATTGGAAAAAAAACTGACGCAAACATGACATTGGGCTCAAACAATACGTTAGCAGCAAATTTTAAATATACTCAAACCCAGGAACTTGGGAGCTATGCGGTTTCAATAAGCAGTATGTCTACTGACGGTTTTTCAGCGAAATCTGACAATGACGAGGCAGACCCTTACAGCAAGACTGAGATTAGATTTGTAATCGACCGAAGTATAAATGAACAACTAATTGTTGGAGCAACTGCTTTATATTCTGACGAAGAGATTGATTATGATGGTTTTGCTCATGAGACTGACCATATTGACAGAAACCGATCGGCCGGAAGTATCTATGCGTCTTATGACTCAGGATCCATTACAAATAAAATTACAAGATCTTTCTCAAAAACTGATAGGTACGATCTTAACGGATGGAACAAGAGCTTCATCGGGAACAGAGATGTATGGAATTACACGGGACAGACCATTTTAAATGGGGCTAATATTACTTTTGGTTATGAAGAAAGCACAGAAAAAGCTGATATCGATGGACAGACTAAAAACTACAAAGAAAAGGCGTTAGTCTCTGAAATACTCTACACCGTTGGGAAGAGCAGTGATATATCATTGGCAGCAAGACAAACCAGCTCAGAAAATTATGGAGATGATACAACCTTCCGGGTTGCAGCTATTAACAGACATGAAGGTGAATTAACCAGTCGATTAGTTTTGAGTAGCGGCTTTAGAGCTCCATCGCTTTACGAGCTTTTTGATACTTACTATGGAAATTCAACATTTACTCCTGAAACAAGCCTGAATGCTGAAATCGGATTAGAGAAAAAATTAAACGAGTCAAGCACTGTGAGTGCAACCATATTCAACAATACCGTTGATAATTTAATAGAGTTTAACAACGATACATTTGTTTACGAGCAAAATAGTGGTAGTACTGAAACTAGTGGCCTCGAATTTTCCTCGAATATGAGGTTAAGCAACACGATCAATCTAAATGCAAATTATACTTACACCACGTCTGAAACTGGCAACGTTAAGGCGGTAAGAGTTCCAAAGCATGACTTAGTTCTGCAAGTTGAAAGCCAGTTGAGTGAAAAATTTAGTAGCTTGGCCTCTCTAAGAGTAGCAAGAGACATTGAAGATACAGTTTGGCCATCAAACGTTCAGATGCCAGATTATGAAGTTTTGGATCTTTCATTTACATACAACATAAATGGCAAATCCTCTGCGTATTTACAGGTCCAAAACGTGGCAGATGAAAAGTACGAAACGATAAAAGGATATAATACAGGAGGCCGTCAGTTCTTTGCAGGTATCCGTGCATCTTTTTAGAGTTATCGCCTTTTACTCAGTTCTTTATTTTTTTGGGACTATTACATTGGCCACTGAAAACAACCCAAAGGTTGTTTCACTTAATGTATGCACAGATCAATTTGTTATGCTTCTCGCAGATGATAGTCAGATTATTTCTTTGTCTGAAATTTCAACAGATATACTTTCTTCTGCAATGGCCGAAGAAGCTTCTAAGTATCACCAGAACAATAGTGGTGCTGAAGAGGTATATTTACTCCAGCCTGATATAGTATTTGCAGGCATCTATACTGCAAAAGCTACTGTAAATATGTTGGAAAGTTTGGGCATTCGTGTCGAAAAATTCGAGCCAGCGAGTACAATAGAGCAGATCGTCCGCAACATGCAAAGGACTGGTAAACTGCTAGGGCATACTGAACGCGCCAACACACTGGTTGCAAATTTTGAGGCTAGGTTAACAGACCTTACAACAGGTATAAACACTAGACCACGAGCGGCACTATATTATGCAAACGGTTACACAACTGGGGAAAAAACTCTCGCAGGGCAAATTTTAGATCTGGCAGGTTTTTCAAACATAGCTTCAGAGGTTGGTATACACTGGGGTGGAACGCTGCCATTAGAGTTATTAATTATGTCAAAACCTGACGTAATTATAACTGGCACGACCTATCCCGGCTCATCTAGATCTGAAGAAATTTTAAAACACCCTGCGCTCAAACCTTTACGCCATGTTTCTTCAACCGATGCAAACTGGGTTTGTGGCACACCGAATATTGTGAAGGCGATAATGGATTTACAAACAATACACCCGGACAAAATGAGCACTAAATGAATTTAAAACTTACATTACTGATATTATTAATTGCTCTTTTTTTTCTTTCACTAAGCACAGGTCATACCACAGCCAGTTTCAGCCAGGGCATCACAGCTTTATATTATGGTGATGGCCCTCTAGGCACAGTGATGAGACAAATAAGACTACCACGCGCTATTTTGGCTATGTTGGTCGGCGCATCATTAGGTGTATGCGGTGCAGCCCTGCAGGGCTATCTGCGAAACCCCCTTGCAGAGCCAGGTTTAATCGGTGTGTCAGGATCTGCGGCACTGGGCGCGGTTATTTCCTTACAGACAGGTTTCGCGACCTATGTTTGGATGGGTCTACCTATTGCAGCGTTTTCTTTTGCCACCTTAGCAGTATTGCTTCTCCTGTTATTGGCAGGCCCTCGCGGAAGCTCCTTGACACTTATTCTAGCTGGAATTGCGGTAAGCGCCTTAGCCGGCGCATTTACATCACTGGCTCTTAATCTATCACCAAACCCATATGCAACTTCTGAAATCGTATTTTGGTTAATGGGATCTCTAGCAGACAGATCTTTCGAACACGTATGGCTAGCTTTACCTTTTTGCGTGATCGGTTGGCTAATGATTGGGTCCATAGGAAAAGCTCTTGATGCTTTAACCTTAGGCGAGGATGTGGCCTCTTCTTTATCCATTTCATTAACAAAGACAAAATTACTTCTCGTATTTGGCGTTGCTTCTTCGGTCGGGGCAGCGACAGCTGTTTGTGGCGCAATTGGTTTTGTTGGGCTGGTAGTACCGCATTTATTAAGACCACTAGTAAAGGGAAAGCCATCTACTCTCCTATTAGTTTCTGGTCTTGGGGGCGCCGTCATGGTTCTAGCGGCGGATATAGCAGTCAGGGTAATTTTGCCCGATCGCGACTTAAAACTGGGAGTTTTGATGGCAATTATTGGCGCTCCATTGTTTTTACATCTTATTTATAAAACGAGATCGGCTCTACAATGACACTATTAACACTCAAGAATCTTTCGGTAAGAAGAGGACAATGTCCAGTCGTAGATAATGTATCTTTAGAAATCAGAAGTCATGAATTGGTCGGTCTAGTCGGACCTAATGGCGCAGGCAAAACTACGCTTCTTAAAGCTGCCCTTGGTTTGATTGAACACAGTGGCGATTCATCCTTAGCAGCGTTACCACTAAACGAGCGCTCATCAACAGCCGCTTGGATGCCACAAGAAAGGGAGATAAACTGGCCGATATCAGTTTTGGAAACAGTCGCACTTGGCCAGCTTTTACCAACTAAAAATCTGGATAAAAATGAAATAATAAATGATGCCTTAGACAGAACAGGGTTAATAAATTATCGCGACCGAATTTCAACCGAACTATCAGGCGGAGAGCAGGCAAGAGTACTGCTTGCCCGTGCACTGGCACAAAACACACCACTGATTTTGGCCGACGAACCAATAGCTGGTTTAGACCCAGCGACTCAATTAACGACCATGAAAATGTTTGCAGACATGGCTAAAGAAGGAAAAGGAATTTTAATATCACTGCATGACCTAAATTTAGCGGCAACATTCTGCACTAAAATTATAATGTTAGACAGAGGCCGATTGTATGCAATTGGTGACCCTGCACAAACAATGACAAATGAGAACCTGGAAAAGGTTTTCAACATAAGAGCATATCACGCACGGACTGATAATGGAATAATTTGTCAACCAATAGAAGTATTAAGTCATTCAAATTAGGAGAAAAGCTACATCTTCTGGGGTCAGATGGATGCACTAAAGAAAATGAAAGACTTTAAACCAAATCGTATCGTTTGCTTAACCGAGGAAACCGTGGAAACATTATACTTACTTGGTGAGCAGGACAGAATAGTGGGAGTAACAGGTTACGCTGTAAGACCCCCAGAAGTACGCAAAGAAAAAGTTCGTGTTGGTGCGTTCACCAGCGCTGATATTCCCAAAATACTATTGCTGAACCCTGACTTAGTTCTAACATTTTCAGATCTTCAAGCAGATATCGCAGCAGAATTAATTTTAAAAGGTATTGATGTCCATGCATTTAATCAAAGAAGTGTAGAGGGCATTTTATCAATGATTTCAATGATTGGCTCACTTGTTGGAGCAAACAGGAAAGCCGAGAAATTAATAGCAGATTACACCAAAAAGCTAGAAACCCTGAGAAAGAAAAAAACAGAGGTTTTAAAGGTATATATAGAGGAATGGGATGAACCTTTGATATCAGGAATTTTATGGTTTTCAGAACTTGTGCAAATAGCGGGCGGCGTCGATGTTTTTTCAGATAAATCAAAAAATAAGGATGCAAAAAGTAGAATACTAAA
>Ga0181601_10003485_pt1 | contig 13318 bp, 9 predicted proteins | sample 041ome_8_FD_133020 | JGI IMG/M metagenome (GOLD analysis project Ga0181601, IMG submission 133020) | Coastal salt marsh microbial communities from the Groves Creek Marsh, Skidaway Island, Georgia - 041407BS metaG (megahit assembly) | ecosystem: Environmental > Aquatic > Marine > Intertidal zone...
TGGGCCGGTTCTTTTGGGTGAACGTCTTTTCTGTGTGGCATCGCTCCACGCAGCAGACACGGCTGATCATGAACTGGTCCGCTTTGAGTCGACGCGTCTCTCCGACACGTTCTTCTCTGAGGGTGCAGCTGTTGGTGATCTCAATGGAGATGGTCGGCCCGACCTGATCTCCGGACCGTTCTGGTACGAAGGTCCGGCGTTCTCCACCAAGCGAGAACTCTACGCACCGAAGCCCTTCGATCCGCACGGCTACTCCGACTGCTTCTTCCAGTTTGTCCATGACATTGATGCCGATGGTGACAACGACGTCGTGGTCTACGGCTTCCCTGGGCAGCAGGGCTGGTGGCTGGAAAACCCCGGACACGAGGCGGTGTCGACCACCGGGCACTGGCCGCGGCATCTGGCTCTCGAAGTGATCGATAACGAGTCCCCTCGCTGGGCCGACATCACCGGCGACGGCTCACCCGAGATCGTCTGCTCAGTTGGCGGCTTCTTCGGATATGCAGAGATCCCCACCGAGAACCCCAAGGGACGGTGGACCTTCACCCGCATCTCACCTGAGGTTGGCGTTCAGAAGTTCACTCACGGCCTTGGCGTGGGCGATGTCGATGGCGACGGACGGGTCGACATTCTCGAGAAGAGCGGCTGGTGGAAGCAGCCAGCATCACTCGAAGGCACTCCCCTCTGGGAACGGCATCCGTTTGCCTTTGCGGGCCCAGGTGGGGCGCAGATGTATGTCCGGGATGTCGATGGCGATGGGCTCAATGATGTGATCACGAGTCTTGCGGCCCACGGCTGGGGACTTGCCTGGTATCGCCAGGTGCAGGCTGACGATGGCAGTCCCACCTTTGAGCAACAGCTGATCACTGGCGAGAGCCTCTCCGACAACCCCTACCGCGTCGCTTTTTCTCAGATTCACGCCATCGACATGGCGGACATCGATGGCGATGGCCTCGACGATATTGTCACCGGCAAGCGGTACTGGGCACACGGCCCCGCGGGAGATCCCGAGCCAAACGCACCAGCTGTCGTCTACTGGTTCCGCTGTGTACGCACAACCGATCCTGTCACGGGCTCCACCACCGCTGAGTTTGTCCCACAGCTGGTCGACACCAACTCCGGCGTCGGTGTCGAAGTCACCGCCGCTGATGTTTCTGGTGACGGCCTTCCCGACATTGTGGTGGGCAACAAACAGGGCACGTTTGCCCACATCCAGTCACGCGACGCGGTGTCTGCCGAGGTCTACCAAGCCTCCCAGCCGCGCCGGCGGCGGCCGATGGCCAATGGGCTCGCTCCAGCAGAAGCCGCCGAAGCGATGACAGTCCCTCCTGGCTTCACCGTGAAACTTCTGGCCGCTGAGCCGGATGTGAAGCAGCCCATCGCCATGGCCTTTGACGACCGTGGACGGCTGTGGGTTGCCGAAGCCTATTCCTACCCAGTCCGCCTGCCAGACGAAGAGGCCCGCGACCGCATTCTGATCTTTGAAGACACCGATGGCGACGATGTCTTTGATAGCCGTAAGGTGTTTATCGATGGGCTCAATCTCGTCAGTGGCCTGGAGGTTGGTTTTGGAGGTGTCTGGGTGGGGGCGGCGCCCTACCTGATGTTTATCCCCGACGCCGATGGCGACGATCAGCCCGATGGCGAGCCAGAGATTCTGCTGGATGGCTGGGCTTGGCAGGACACACACGAGACCCTCAACGCCTTCAACTGGGGACCCGATGGCTGGCTCTACGGCTGCCATGGCGTGTTCACCCATTCCAATGTCGGCAAGCCGGGCGCTCCCGATTCAGAGCGGACCCGTCTCAACGCAGCGATCTGGCGGTTTCATCCGGTTCGGCATCAGTTTGAAATCTTTGCCGAGGGCACCAGCAATCCGTGGGGTGTTGACTTCAACGATGTCGGCGATGCCTTTGAGACTGCCTGCGTAATCCCGCACCTCTATCACATGATCCAAAACGGCCGCTATCAGCGGCAGGCCGGCCAGCACTTCAATCCCTGGACCTTCGACGACATCAAGACGATTGCGCTGCACCGCCACTGGACTGGAGGCCAGTGGAATCAGGCCGACCGCGACAAGAGTGACGCGATCGGAGGAGGACATGCCCACTCCGGAGCCATGGTCTACCTCGGCGGCGCATGGCCGCAGCGGTATCGCGGCAAGCTGTTCATGAACAATATTCATGGTGCCCGCTTGAACATGGACAGGCTCGAGCCTGCTGGCTCTGGCTACGTTGGTGATGGCGAGCCAGACTTTCTGTTCGCGAACGACACCTGGTCACAGATCATTGCCCTCGACTATGGACCAGACGGTCAGGTGACGTTTATCGACTGGTATGACGCCAACCAGTGTCATCACAACGAGTTTGAGAAGCACGACCGCGACAACGGCCGTATCTTCAAGGTGGCCTACATCGGCAACGATGGACAGACGATCTCGGGGCCGTCCGACGTTGCAACGCTCACCGACACCCAGCTGGTAAGACTCCTGGGGCATGCCAATGACTGGTACGTGCGACACGCGCGTCGGCTGCTCCATGAGCGAGCCGCGGCGGGCTCTTTGGAAAACACGACTGCCCCGCTGCTGAAGAAGCAGCTCGCCGCAGCGACAGCACCTGAAAAGCAGCTCCGCATCCTGTGGGCGATGCATGTGACCGGCTGCCTGGATGAAGACACGCTGGTCGAAGTCCTCGCCACCGACAGCCCGCATGTGCGTGGCTGGGCCGTGCAGCTGGCGTGTGAAGGGCTGACCGTTGCTGGAGACACCCATCTCTCACCGCGGCTCACCGAAGCCCTCGTCAGCCTCGCAGCCGCAGATCCCTCGCCCGTCGTGCGACGCTTCCTGGCATCTGCAGCAGGCCGCATGCCACTGGCTGATCGCTGGCCCATCGTTGCGAAGCTCGTCACTCACGAAGAAGATGCCGAAGACCACAATCTTCCGCTGCTGGAGTGGTATGCAATCGAACCGCTGGTGAGTGCCGATCCTCAGCAGGCGCTCGCTCTGGTGGCGACATGCCGGATTCCCACAGTCTCGCGGCTTCTGGTGCGACGGGCAGCCGCCGATGAGGCGTTTGCCGATCCGCTGATTGAGGCGGTCACGGCCGCGTCATCCGCTGACCGCAGCTGGATGCTCAGCGAAGTGATCGCAGCCCTGGAGGCTCGCGGACGTGCAACGATGCCCAAGGCCTGGGAGCAGGGCTACGAGTCGCTCCGCGTAGACGGTGATGTCGCCGTGCAGCGAATGGCCGATGATATCGCTGCCCGGTTTGGTGACCCACGTGTCCGCCCGGCGCTGCGGGCACGTGTCGTCGATGCCAGCCTTGCTGCTGAGCAACGGCTCGCTGCGCTCGACGCCCTGGTTGCCTCGCGAGACCCTGAGCTGCCGCCGGTACTGTACGCGATGCTGCAGCGGGAGCCACTCGATTCAGACGGTGGCCTCCTCGGCAAGGCAATGGCAGCTCTCGCAGTCATCCCGAATGAGAAGACCGCCGACGTTATCCTTGCGGAGTACAAACGTCTCCCTGACGACACAAAGCAGGCTGCGATTGCGACGCTCACTGCCAGGTCGGCCTCGACGCTTGCTCTTCTCGATGCGATCGAGCAGGGGACCCTTCCTCGCAGCGACCTGTCAGCCTTTACGGTGGGCAGGCTCGCCGGCTCTGCCGACACACAGGTGCTCGCTCGCCTCAATGAGGTCTGGGGAACGATTCGGCCTCCCTCGGAAGACCGACAGGCTGAGTTCGCGAAATGGCGAAAAGCCCTCACTCAAGAAGCGTTGGCCGATGCCAACCTGTCCCATGGCCGAGAGGTGTTCACGAAGACCTGCGGCAGCTGCCATCGGCTCCATGGAGCAGGTGCTGAAATCGGGCCTGAGCTGACAGGCTCAAACCGTCGCGACCTCGAGTATCTGCTGGCCAATCTGCTCGATCCCTCTGCCCTCGTCGGACGGGACTACCAGATGACACAGGTGGTCACGACTGACGGCCGGGTGATCGGTGGCATTGTGGTGGCGGAGACACCCACCTCGATCGCGTTGCAGACCCCCACGGAGAAAATCGTCGTCCCTTTGGAGGAGATCGATGTGCGTGAGCTCTCCACCCAGTCGCTGATGCCAGAAAACCAGCTCGCTCAGCTTGAGCCGGCCAGTGCGATCGCGCTTGTGGCGTACCTGCAGTATCCCACGCAGGTGCCACTGCCAGGGGAAGGTCCTCCGCCGTTCAACGCGGATGGTCGGATCGCCGGTGCGGTTGAGGGGGAAACGCTCAAGGTGATCGGCACACCCGCTGGCCGTGTGGCTCCGCAGCCGATGGGCAACTTCAAGGCCGGTCGCTGGAGCGGCAGTTCACAGCTGTGGTGGACCGGTGGCAAGCCTGGCGACCGGCTCACCGTCGACGTCCCGGTCAAGACGGATGGTCGGCATGAGGTGTTTGCAATCTTTACCAAAGCTCCGGACTATGCCACGGTGTCCGTCAGCCTGAACGACAGCAGCGGCGTTGGGCCGATCGACCTCTACGATCCTCAGGTAATCCCAACGGCACCTGTTTCCTTAGGCCAGTTTGACCTCAAGGCTGGCAGTTCCCGTCTCCAGATCGAACTCACCGGCACCAACCCGGAGGCTGTGCCTGCCTACATGGTGGGTCTGGACTGCCTGTACCTTCTACCGGTGTCAGGCGAGAACCTCGCCGCAGCCACCGACTCCTCTAAGTAACCTTCGATCTTCGCTTTTCCTGGGAACTGTCTTTGATGCCCTCCACACCAGCGGCGACGAACGCTAGCTCCTCGACAACACCTCGCGAACGGTTTCATGGCATCATCCCGCCGATGATCACGCCCCTTCGCGAGGACCGCTCCCTCGATGTTGCTGGCCTTGAGAGACTTGTTGCCCATGAACTCGAAGGGGGAGTCCACGGGCTGTTTCTGCTGGGCAGCTGTGGCGAAGGCCCAGTGCTTGCTGAAGCTGTGCAGCGGGAACTGATCGAGCGGACCTTGAAGCTCGTGGATGGAAAGGTACCCGTGATCGTGGGCATCACCGATGCGTGCGTAGCCGCCAGCCTCACCCTGGCAGGATATGCAGCAGACTGCGGTGCTGATGCCGTGGTTGCGGCCGCCCCCTTCTATTTCCCGATTTCGCAGCAGCAACTCGCCCGCTGGGCCCTGCGGCTTGCCGATGAACTCCCGTTGCCGCTGCTCTTCTACAACATGCCGGCAATGGTCAAGGTGTCGATCGAACCCGAAACAATGCGGCAGCTCTGCCAGGCGTCCAACATCATCGGCTTTAAAGACAGCTCTTTCGACATGCCGCTTTTTGAGCAGCTGACAGCAGTGGGGCGTGCCGCGCGTCCTGAGTGGGCGATCTTCGTCGGCCCAGAGGAGTTTCTCCCCGCCGCTCATGCCTGTGGTGCTGACGGCGCGATTCCGGGCGGTGCCAACATCGCACCTCAGCTGTTTGCAGCAATGTACGACGCGTTGCTCGAAGGCAAGTCGGACCTCGTGGCACGTCTCCGGGAACGGGCAGACCTGCTGCAGCCGCTCTACAGCCTTGGTGGCCAGCCCGGCTCCTTTATCGTGGGTATCAAATCGGCCGTCGCGGCGTTGGGGATCTGTCGCTCCACCTGCGCTGGTGAGTTTGATGACCTCACAGAGACAGCCCTCGCTGACGTCCGCGGCATTCTCGACTCACTTGGGCTCAGAACCGCCTGACGCGAGAGTGAACTGAAGGAAGTCGGCACCGGCCGGGAGAATAACGCCGACGCCGAACGCATCAGAATCGAGTTCACTGCCGAGGCTGTTGGAGCAGCCAGCATGCTCGGGCCAGAGGCAACTGACGAGGCGATTCTCAACGACTATGCCGACTGCCTGGAGGGCGGCGACGCCTTGGTGGGCAGGCGACTCTTTTATGAAAAGACGGAGGCCTCATGCCACCGCTGCCATCGTACAAGTGATGCCAGTCCGGCTGGTGACATCGGACCCGTAACGTTGCTCACGTCTGAAATCGACGAACGAGTCACGGGCCTCTCCCCGATACCTGCGGATATCCGTAAAGTCTTCCACAAGAACGAGGTTCGCCACGTTGTTGCCTTCCTCGCCAGCCTCCGCGATGAGGCCACCTCCCCGCAGCCGTCGTGCGGCTTTCATTCCCCTGCAGAGATCTCCCATGCCCAACATCTGGACTGGTAAAGGCAACCCCTACACCCGTGAAGAGATGGTCGATCGGCTGCGGGCCACCCTCGACCGTGGTGAACCGATTATCGCTGCGGGAGCAGGTACTGGCATCTCCGCAAAGTTCATCGAGCAGGGTGGTGCTGATCTGATCATTATCTACAACTCTGGCCGTTTTCGCATGGCTGGCCATGGCTCAACCGCTGGCCTGATGAGTTATGGCGATGCCAATGCCATTGCCATGGAGATCGGTGAGTTTGAGGTGCTCCCGGTCGTCGAAGAGATTCCGGTGATCTGTGGCGTTCACGCAAGCGACCCCCGCCGCCGCATGTGGCACTGGCTCCTGCAGGTCAAAGACATGGGCTTTAGTGGCGTGAACAACTTCCCCACGCACTGCATCGTTGACGGCAGGTTTCGACAGATTCTTGAAGAGACCGGCATGAGCGTGGCCAAAGAGTTCGAGATGATCGCGCTCGCTCGCAAAATGGACCTCTTCACGATTGTCTACGTCAGCAGCGAAGAAGAATCGCAGGCGATGGCCGAGGCAGGGGCTGACTGCATCATTGCGCATGTGGGCACCACCGTCGGTGGCAGCATCGGTGTCACGAATGCAGCTGTGGGCCTCGACGAAGCGGCCCAGTGGACGCAGCGGCTGATCGATGCCGGGCGTCGTTCAGGCCGCAACGACATCATCTATCTCAGTCACGGTGGCCCCATCCTCACGCCAGACGACGCTGCCTACATCAACGAACACAGTGATGCGGTGGGCTTTGTTGGAGCCAGCAGTCTCGAACGGATCGCGGTCGAGAACTCTCTCCGTGAGCTCACACAGCGGTTTAAGAAGATTCCTGTAGCCCGAACTTCGTGAGCGTCATGCCAGACACCATCGCCACGCGTCGATTCGTCACCGCCGCGGAGAAGATCGATGTTCTTTCACCATGGACACTCGATGAATGGATCTGCCGTTCGGACATCGTTGCCAACGAGCAGCTCCTGATGGTGCGGGCAAATATGAATCCTGGTGGCAGCCATCCCTTCCATAGGCATCCCACTCGCGAAGAGCTGATCTACGTGATCAGTGGACAGGCCGAACAGTGGGTTGGCCGCCAGAAGCAGCTTCTCGGTCCAGGAGACACCGCCTTTATCCCTCAAGATGAGGTGCACGGCACCTGGAATCCGTTCGACACGCCACTGGTCTTTCTGGCAATCCTCTCACCTGCCGGAGCTGCAGAACCATCGATCGTTGACATGGCTGCAGATGAGCCCTGGTGCAGCCTGCGGCAGCCGTAAGCCTGTCCGCCTTTCCCCGCCGAGCAAGGAGCACATCGCATGGCCACCATCGCAGTTGTGGGCTGTCTTGATACCAAAGGTCATGAGCATGCGTTTCTTGCCAACGCCATCCGCGGGCTCGGGCACACACCACTGCTGATCGACACCGGCACCACCAACAGTCCGCAGGTGACGCCTGATATCGGTGTGACAGAGATTTGTGAATCGTTTTCTGAGCCGAATGACCGTGGCAGCTGCGTCTCAGAGATTGCAGCGGCGGTCGGCCCATTCTTTAGAAGGCTTGCCGACAACAGCCGGATCGATGCCGTGATCTCCCTCGGCGGCGGCGGTGGCACCTCGATCGGCACCGCTGCCATGCGGGCCCTTCCCCTCGGTATTCCTAAGGTGATGGTTTCGACCCTCGCCTCGGGCAACACGGCCGCGTATGTGGGTACAAGTGACATCGTGATGATGCCCTCGATTGTCGACGTGGCTGGGCTCAATCGCCTCTCCAGATCGATCTTCACCGCGGCAGCACACGCGGTGTGTGGCATGGCAGAAGCTCGCCAGACACGCTCAGCAGCAGCCTCCGCCACAGATAAGCCGCTCATCGTTGCCTCGATGTTCGGCAACACCACCGATTGTGTGCGGGTGGCGACGGAGATCTTGGAGGCTGCTGGCTACGAGGTGCTCACGTTCCATGCAACTGGCACCGGAGGCCGCACGATGGAGTCGCTGATTGCCTCTGGGATGGTGAGTGGTGTGCTCGATATCACCACCACAGAAATCGCGGATGAGCTCTGTGGTGGTGTTCTCTCAGCAGGGCCGACACGGCTGGAGGCGACGGGCAGAGCTGACCTTCCAGCCATCGTGGTGCCTGGCTGCGTCGACATGGTCAACTTTGGCCCCCGTGAGCAGATGCCTGCCGCACTGCAAAGCCGCAGGCTCTATCAGCACAACGATCAGGTCACCCTGATGCGATCGACAGCCGAGGAAAACCGACAGATCGCGGTCTTCATCGCCGACAAGCTCAATGCCTACCGAAATCCCCCGACCGTTCTGCTTCCGCTCAAGGGGGTGTCCGTCGTTGCCGAAGCGGGCGGGCCGTTCCATGATGCTGAGGCTGACCGAGTGCTGTTTTCCACCCTTGAGGAACGACTCAATCCACAGATTCGCCTTGTCAAAGCTGACCTTGCGATCAACGATCCCGCGTTCGCTACGCTCTGTGCCACAGAGCTGAAATCGCTCCTTCAGCAGGCCCCGTCGGAGCAAGACGGTTGACGATCTGCAGGGCCTTCGCCAGGTTTCCATCGACTGGCGGTATGCGTGTGCACCTGCTGATAGTCGTCATCTGGATGTGGTGTCTCTCTTGTTCCGATTCCTTTGGTGATGCTGCCATGCCCCGCCAGATCACGACAGCGGCCCACGGTCACATCCTCACCAACGCAGCCGTCTGGTCGGCTGATGGCCGCTGGCTCGTCTACGACACCCGCTCCGGCGTTGATGGGAGCGTGTTTGACGGCAGGAGGATTGAGCGTGTTGAGGTGGCCACTGGTCGCGTGGAGCTCCTGTATGAATCGACTCACGGGGCCTGCTGCGGCGTGGTGACAGCCAGCCCGGTCGACGACCGTGTGGTCTTTCTTCATGGCCCTGAAAATCCGACCGAAGACTGGTCGTACGCCGCCTTCCATCGTCGCGGTGTGGTCGTGCAGGCCTCCGTGCCAGGCGTCGCCACCACACTCGACGCCCGTGACCTGGTCGCCCCCTACACGCCGGGTGCTCTGCGTGGAGGGAGCCACGTACATCTCTTCAGTTCCGATGGGAAGCTCGTGCACTTCACCTACGAAGACGCTCTGCTTGCCGCTGCAGATCACGCTCACGCACAGGCAACCGCCAAAAATCTTCGCGGTATCGGCGTCAGCGTCTGCGGGAGCCCCGTGCCGGTGCCCGCACGCCACCCCCGCAACCATTCTGGCTCCGCCATGAGCGTGCTGGTCACCACACTCACCGATACGCCATCACCAGGCAGCGATGAGATCTCGCGAGCCTGTGAAGAGGCGTGGGTGGGCACCGATGGCTACGACCGCGGCGACGGCTCTCGTCAGCGGTATGCCTTGGCCTTTCAAGGCACTGTCACCACTGCTGACGGCAAGGAGATTACCGAGGTCTTCATTGTCGATCTCCCGGAGAACCCCGCTCTGCTCACCGAACCGGGGCAGCTGCCGCTGTGTGGCACGCCGAGCACGCGTCCGGCACCTCCTCGCAGTGTTTCGCAGCGCCGCCTCACCTTCACACACCATCGCGCAACGCCAGGTCTCGCTGGCCCACGACACTGGCTACGGTCGAGCAACGATGGGTCACGGATCGCATTCCTGATGACTGATGACGCTGGCGTCGTGCAGCTGTTCACCGTCAGCCCGCTGGGAGGTGAACCAACGCAGATCACGCGTGACGAGTGGCACGTGGCGAGTGCGTTCAGCTGGAGTCCAGATGGCACGCACCTGGCCTATATCGCTGATGGCAGCGTGATGATGGTCGATGTCCGAAGCGGTGTCAGCAGTCGGCTGACTGAGGCCGTTCACGGCGTGAGCAGCCCTCGTCCTGAGGCCTGCGTGTTCTCACCCGATGGATCGCAGATCGCCTATGTGCGAACGATGCCTGACGTGACAACGGCAGGCTCTCCAGCCAACGCCCACAACCAGATCTTTGTCGTCGACATCATCAACTGAGCATCACCGACTGGGCACAGGCTCACCTCACCGCTGAAGCCGGCTTCTCACCAGCAATACGCAGTCGCCTCGGGAGCACGCGAATCTCAAGCGGCAGCTCACCACCAGGGTCACCGTCGAGCTGGTACGGCACGGGTTCGTCTGCTTCGATCCTCAGCCAACGGGGCTGTTCCACATGAATGTCTCGCCAGCTGCGGTGCCAGCCGGCCACCACACCAGCGAGATACCGTAGGCCGTTGTACCAGCGGCCACCTCGAAAGCAGCAGAGGTCGAGTCGCCCATCGGCCATATCCCCTTCGCGGACAAACTGGAGCCCCAGGGCATACCGTGGCAGGTTAAACACAAATGCCCAACGCGAGCGTATTGGCCGGGGATGCGCATCGGTGGTCACGCGGATCTCTGGGAACTGGTAACTGCCGAGGGCCTGTAGGATCGGCCGCACCCAGGTGGAGTGCTGGATGTGCCCACTGCGGCGGGCAGCTAAGAGTCGCACAACCTCAGCATCAAAGCCGACCGAAGCGACCACCAGAAACAGTCTGCCGTTGGCCTCCCCGGCATCGATCGCGAACGTCTTTCCAGCTGCAACCCGCTCGGCGAGCTGTTCGGGATCACGCGCGAAGCCGAGCTGCTTGGCGAGCAGGTTTTCCGTTCCCAGCGGCAGCACCGCAAGTGGCGTTGTCGGGCTGGCTGCATTCGCGACCAGCCCGACAGTTCCATCACCGCCGGCAGCAATCACACATGACCACGGCTCAGCAGACGCGTCACCGCCGCTTGCACACAGGGCAGTACGAATCTTCTCAGGGTCGCTCTCACGCCGAACCTGGAAGCCACGAGCTTCCAGACAGGAGACAAGCGACGCGAGAAGAACTCCTCCGTCGACTGCACCTGCCCGCGGATTCTCCGCGATCAATACCGCACGTTGCGGCACCGCTCCATGGCAAGCCGTTTCACCCACGCCAACCTTAGAACTGCCCGACAACCTTACGGTCCTTACGGTTACCCAATCGTTGGTGCGTGGTCAGGTCAATCGCTGTGGCAACCGTCCGCACGGAACCGTCGCAGAGTGTCACCTGAAACACGTTCATGTGCGCGGAACCGAAGCGGCCGATCTCACCGTCATCCGCATCTTGCTTCGGCAACACATTCGTCCAGCAGACCGTGTCGAGATCATCACCGGCGAGAAAACAGTGGTCATCTGTAAGGTAGTTGTCACCAAACTCATACGAGTTAGGCCAGAGATGCTTTTCACCAATGAGATAGGTGTTACTGGTGCCATCCGGAATGCTCGCAAGCCTTACTTGGCTCCGTTGATAGAACACCCCATTGGCACCACTCATGTCAGCAAAGCCATTACCAGCAAAGCCATCTGCGGGAGCAGGCCCTGCGCCCCACATGACAACGGTATCGCCTCCGTTGCCGGCGTAATCCATCTTTCCAACGACGCCGGTGTCATTTGCGTTGTAGGTCTGCAGTCCGCTCCCAGGCTCACCACCTCGAGGATGCTCATAGGGCATCGCGAAACGACGGCTCGAGCAATAGAACACGGAAACAGCCATCTGCGCGGCCTCCGCAGTCTCTGCTTTCTGGGCATCCGTGATCACGTCAGGCTGGTCATCTGAACCCATCCGGTAGAGCGCCTGCTGCTCGAGATACGGCAGCAGCGAATAGGCCCAACTTCCCGGCTGCTTCATGCCAGTCCCTCGATCGGGGTCTCCCATCCAGTACCAGCCCCAGCCGGCCGACGGCAGATACTGGTGCGTGTTCTCATGCATCTGGGCGGCCACCGCCAGTTGTTTGAGATTGTTGGCACAACTGGTGCGACGCCCCGCTTCCCGAGCACTCTGCACCGCTGGCAGCAGAAGCCCAACCAGAGTTCCAATGATCGCAATCACAACAAGCAGTTCCACGAGCGTGAAACCGCGGGGATGTCGAGTGGTTCTCATGCCTAGCCGCCTTTCTCTTGCGGTGAACAAAAAGCAGTCTCAGAAAAAGAAAAAAAGGTGCTGATATGAATGCGGGACTGGGACTCGGTGAAATGTCTTTGGGAGCCGGCTGCTCACCAACTACGGAACGGCTTTGGCAAACTCCGCCTCTGCAAGTTCATCCATGCTGCCAAATGCGGTGGCAACGAGCCGCTTACCGTCTTGACCGGTTTGTTCATGGATGACCACAGCCTGTCCACGGAGGCCACTCTGCCCCGGCGCCGATGGAGGTGTTCCGGGCTGTCCATTCGCCGCACCGCTCCGCGGCTCCACGCCAAAAATGATCACGTAGGGAGCTCCGTCACGCGGCGAGACCAATGCCTCAGCCACGTTCTCGAGCCCCATCGATTTTCGCTGCGGCGGTGGCAACGACTCGAGAAATGAGCGGAACGACGCATCATCCTCTGGCCCAACTCCGTCATGGCGAGCGGCATACTCTCCATACAGACGCCCAAGGGATGAGATCTTTGTCTGCGTCGTGGGGGGCGATGGCGGCGGGGTGCCGCCGCCACAGCCGATCAGCAGCACGAGACAGCCGATGACGCACAGACCACACCAGCTTCGTTGGAAGAACTGGCGGCCTTGAAAGCGGTGAACACCGTTGAGGTACGTATCGCTCAGCATGGATTTCACGTTCTTGATGACAAGGCGGTTCGAGATGGGAGAAGGATCCCAATCGTCGGGAGCAAAGTTGGTGGGAACCCGATCTGTGGAAAACGCCCCGGGGGAGATCCACACCAAGCAGCCGCCACCAGCCTTCTGAATATTCCCCCAGCACCAGCGAGAGTTCCCGTCAGCACTGATCCCCACTTCGTTAGTATAGCAGAGCGATACCCCCATGACCCGCTCAAAAACACTGCAAAACGTTGACTTTTGCCACTCCCAGCGTTCCCATCGACGGCACCGTTTCTCCCTCGTTCCGTCAACCGGCCAGGTCGCGTCCCAGGAGCCACCACATGCTGCCCCGCTCAACTCACCGACTGTCCAGTTGGCCTCTCACGACCTCGCTCGCCGTACTCGCAGCCGTCCTCAGCGTGCTTTCATCCACGGCTGCATTCGCTGCCGATCCGCAGTCTGAGACGAAGACACTACCGCTCAACATCGTGTTCATCATCGCTGACGACCTCGGCGTGATGGACACCACGCCCTACAACCCGGCCTGCTTCTACGAAACCCCCA
>Ga0181601_10003491_pt1 | contig 13308 bp, 19 predicted proteins | sample 041ome_8_FD_133020 | JGI IMG/M metagenome (GOLD analysis project Ga0181601, IMG submission 133020) | Coastal salt marsh microbial communities from the Groves Creek Marsh, Skidaway Island, Georgia - 041407BS metaG (megahit assembly) | ecosystem: Environmental > Aquatic > Marine > Intertidal zone...
ATGGATAGAAGAAACAGATACATTAAGACTTACACTTAACAGGAAAAAACAAGTAGATGTAGAATTTTTTAATAGATGTTTTGATATGCCTTATGCTACAGGATTACAATTTAAACCGTGGGGCGGATTTAACAGTATTGAAGGGGAGATAGTATTATGCCTATAAGTTGGTCAAATAGAACATCACTATGGCCTTGTACCATAAAAAGAATAACAGAAGTAATTGAGGAGAAAGAAGATGGCGAAGAAAACTAAGTTACCATTTAGTATGATGCCTGCTAGTTGGGGTCTTAAAGGTAAGACTCGTGCAATAGCAGAAGCAGAATATTACTATGATGGTGAAGAACTAGAAGAAGTATTAGCAGAACTTGGTGCTGATAGCGATGAAGATAAAGAAATTGCTAAACTTGATGTTAAACTTAAAAACGGAAAGATTGGGCAGGCAGAGTATGACAAAGCAGTAGCAGAAATAAAAAACGAGCCTTGGGTAAACGTATTAAAGTTAGATGTCAATCCAGAAAATGCAAAAGCAGGCTATATGGAACTTGATTGGAATGACAACTTTGTTAAATTTTTGCATGACAATGGTTACGAAGGGAAAGACGACGAAGCAATAGTAAATAAATGGTTTAATGATGTATGTAGGACAGTATTAGTACAAGAGATGGCTGATCAAGATTACGGATTACAACAAGACGGAGAAGTAGATGTCATCGCAACAAACGTTGGATCAGAAGAGCAAGACTAAATTAGCATTACTGGTTAAACAAATTGATACTGTAGTTGATAAATCTATAGAAGATATGGAACCTAGAGAAATAGATTTCATTATAACCAACTTTGCCAAATACCTTAATTACGATTTAAAACGTAATTTTGAAACTGCAAGGGAGAAAAACTTAAAAGAGTCTCCGTTCGATGCAATAATTAATGACGATTTAAATCTTGACAATAACTCATAAATTTGTTATAATAACTTATGGCTAAAACATATATACTAGTAGATTCACTTAACATGTTTTTTAGAGCAAAACATGTAGGTGGTGGTAAAGATATTGACATGAGAGTCGGTATGGCAATGCACATCATGTTTAATAGTATTAAGAAAGTATGGCGTGACTTTGATGGTGATCATGTTGTTATGTGTTTAGAAGGCCGTTCATGGCGTAAAGATTTCTACCCTCCTTACAAAGCAAATAGAAAAGTTTTAATGGATAAAAGATCTGTTAGAGAACAAGAAGATGATGAATTGTTTTTTGAATCTTATAATGATCTTACAAAGTTTTTAGATGAGAGAACAAACTGTAGTGTTATACAACAACCAAATGCAGAAGCAGATGATTTAATTGCTACTTGGATACAACAACATCCAGATGATAATCATGTTATTGTTAGTACAGATAGTGACTTTTATCAATTACTAGCAGAAAATGTAACACAATATAACGGAACAACAGACCAAATAGTTTCTTTAGAAGGCTTTAAAAATGCAAAAACAGGCGAATGGGTAATAGATAAAAAGACCGGTGAAAAGAAAACACCAGTAGTTCCTGAATGGGTATTGTTTGAGAAGTGTGTGAGAGGAGATAGTGCTGATAATGTGTTCAGTGCCTATCCTGGTGCAAGACTAAAAGGCACTAAAAACAAGACAGGTATCACTGAAGCATATGATGATAGGCATACTGGAGGTTATAACTTTAATAACTTTATGTTACAACGTTGGGTTGATCATGAAGAACAAGAACATAGAGTTAGAGATGATTTTGAACGTAATAAGATTCTTATAGATCTCACACAACAACCTGATGAAGTAAAAGCAGAAAGTAAACAGATTATTGAAAATGCAAAACTACAAGAACCCAAACAACAAGTAGGTGTGTATTTTATGAAGTTTTGTGCTAAGTGGAATTTAGAAAGGATGTCTCAAAACCCAGGTGACTATGCAGAGTTTTTAAATGGACAAGTTGGATAAAGCAATACGAAGAATTACTGAGGATTGGCCAGCAAATCCACATTGGATATATACAAGCCCAGATCAAAAAAAGGTATATAGGCAAATGAGGCAAGATGTATGTCCAGAAGAATTTAAAAATTATAAGGGCACACCAAATAAACAATTATATTCTATTGATGGAAAAATTGTAGGCAAAGACGAAAATTATGGAGATAAGGAGAATAGAGCATGGTAAAGGCCAAAAGGAAAAATAAAACTCAATTACAACAAATAAGTGATGTGGCTTGGTTGGTAAGGCAAGGTAAAAATAAATTAGGCATTTTAAATAAAGATGTCCAAGAACATTATTTTTACATTACTGGAAAAGAGTTTTTAGGATTTGAAGATGAAACTGATGTTGTTGAGCACTTTGGTAATGTAAATTTATTTAAAGAACAGATTACTGATAATGCAACTGTTAGTGATTCTTTTTATATTAAAGGCCATTTAATAGATTATGAAACACCATATCCTTTAGATCCTACTCATGAAGATTACAATAGTGATATTCCCCTTTACACTAAAACACCTGAGAGTGATGTTTACTATGCGGCAGGTTGGTACTGTATAAATTTTGAAAAGGGTTGGAAACGAAGCCACGGACCTAAATATTCTACACTTACAAACTATGGTTATTCAGGACCGTTTAAAACAGAAGTAGAATGTAGACAGGAATTAAAAAGACTGAATAAACAAAGACGTCTTGATAATGCCTGATTTAGATACTTATTTGCCTGACGATTGCGGATACAATAAAATTTTTAAGCACCAGTGGAAAACAAATACAAATGCTATTCCTTTAACATCAGTAAATCATATTAGAGATTTGATAAAAGGTAAGTTTGGTTGGCATTTTATACCACATAAAAATATGGATTATAGTAGACAAGATTGGTACAAAGATCAAACATTAGTAATAACATTTGAAAATAAAATAGACTTAATTTTGTCCAAGTTAACGACAACATTATAAAAATAATAATAAATAAAAGCATGAAAACAGGTACAATTAATTTTTGGAACAGCAGAAAAAACTACGGTGTAGTAAGTGCTGGTAAATCAAACGTCTATTTAAAAAGACATCACGTTACAAATCCAACTCCTCCTGCAGAACTAAGTGCAGGAATGGAAGTAGAGTTTGATACAGAAATTAATGGTATGGAAATACAATCAACATGCGATTTAACACCTAGGATCAAAACAGAATAATGAAAGTAGAAATTTATAGTAAACCAAATTGTCCTTTTTGTGTACAAGCAAAAGGATTAGCAGAAAGAGAAGGCCATGAACTAACATATAAAATGTTAGACGAAGACTTCGATAGAGAAACACTAATGGAAACATTTCCAGGTGCTAGAACTTTCCCACAAATCATCGTTGATGGAGAAAAAATTGGTGGGTATACTGACTACGCACAATTAGTTTCTGATAGTAAAAAATAATATTAAGTGCTGTTTTAATTGTTATTTTAGATAAATATATGTATATTAGGAGATACATATATGAGCAGGCCAAAGCCAACAATATTATTAGAATCTGTAAACAAGCAAACATATAAAGCAGAACAAGTATTGTCTGCCAATGCAATTTACTCTGTATTCTATCAGGATTCACCTATAAACTTAAGAACACTTCATACACTACTAAGTTATCCAGGGCCTAAATATAAAAAGGTTTCATTCAGTAATTCTGGTCATGCTTTTAACCTTGCAGAAAGATTAAACAAAATATTTTCCACAGACGAGTTTAAAGTAGTTAAACTTACTCAAGGTGAAGTGGTAACAGAAGATGACATCAAGGACTAATCAGTTACAAAATAAAATAATTAAAGATATTCTCAATACAATTAAAGACGGACTTTTACCTCATAACTCTAGACGTCCAGGGTTTCAAAAATATTCAAAGTTTTACATTAAATTTATTAAATTTGATAAAGATCAATTAGGATACAAAATTTTTAGTAACTATAGGGTATCTAAAAATGACACCAAAGGACTCAAATTAACCTATCTTGGTAATGAGTTATTAAAAAGACATTACGACTGTTATGAGTTTAAGCATGATATTGTTCCTACTCCTAAAATGTATCTCGCATTAGATAATCATATGCAATGGCCTTATTATTTTACTAAAAAGAAAATGGTTATGTATAGTCAAGAAGATGCCGCCTGGTATCGCATGAACGGTAATAATATAGAAGACTTCACAGATTTTATTTGACAAATACTTTATTTCTGCTATAATAGTTATATAAATTAGGAGAGTTTATATGATTATAGTTCAATCACAATTCAATTTTAACTATGAAGATTCGCAATCTTTTGAGCAAAATTTTACAGATTGGTATTTACTAAATTGCCAAGAAAGAACACAATGGGGAGAAAAGCCTTATTCAAGAGAAGAAGGATTCAAAGTTTTCTCAAATTTATTTGAAAAAAAGGTTGACAAAGTATAATTTTTTGTTATACTATATGTATAGGTTAAATTAAGGAGTAACTAATATGGAAACATTAAAAGTAAGAGCAAGTTCAGTAAAGCCAATTTTACTAAGAGCGATGCAAGTAAACAGACCAATTTTTATCTGGGGAGCACCAGGTATTGGTAAATCAGAACTAGTTGATGGTATTGTACAAAGTGGCGATTTAGGTAATGCTACTACAATAGATTTAAGACTAGCATTATTGGAGCCCACTGATCTTAGAGGGTATCCTTTTAGAAATCCAGAAACTAATACAATGGAATGGTCACCACCTAGTGACTTGCCTAGTGAAGAATTTGCTTCACAGTTTGATACTGTTGTATTGTTTTTAGATGAGTTAAATTCAGCACCTCCAAGTGTACAAGCGGCGGCGTATCAGTTAGTATTGAACAGACGTATAGGCCAGTATATACTTCCTGACAATGTAAGAATTGTTGCGGCAGGTAATAGAGAGACTGATAGAGGTGTTACATATAGAATGCCAGCACCGTTGGCTAACAGATTTAGACATATTAACATGGATATTAACTTTGACGATTGGCAACAATGGGCAGTTAATAACAATGTACATCCTGATGTTGTGGGTTACTTAACTTACAGTAAAGGAGATTTATTTGACTTTGATGCAAAAAGTAGTTCACAATCTTTTGCTACTCCTAGGAGTTGGACATTTGTAAGTGAAATGCTTGATGCAGAAGGGTTTGAGACTGCTGATAACTTTGAACAAAAGGCTGAGATTGCCGGTGCAATAGGAGAGGGAATGGCAATCAAGTTTGTTGAGCATAGAAAAGTTGCTAAACATCTTCCCAATCCAGAAGAAGTTATTAAAGGTAGTGCTAAGAAACTAGACAACAAAGTTGCTTCAGAACTAAGTGCAAAATATAGTTTAGTTGTAGGTCTTGCTTACGAACTAAATGAAATGTATACTGAAACAGGTATTGATAAGACCTTTAGGGAAGGACTTAACAATACTATTAGATTTAGTTTTGATAACTTTGAACCTGAAATGGTTGTGTTCTTATTTAGAACTGTAATGAAAGATTATAACATTAAGTTTAATGTTAGAACTGATCTAGATAAAGAACTTAGAGATACATTTAGTAAGAGGTATATTAAATATATCGTATAATTTAAAATCCTTGTGCGCCTACCTATGTTACTCCCTACCTAAAGAACGTACAAGGTGAGTGCCCTGATTACAGGGCACTTTTTTCTGAACCGTGTAGTAGAGTGCCTGAAAACAGTAGGGCCAGACGTTACTACAATATGGCGTAAGCCTAGTTGAATGACCCGTAAGTATAGTATGTCCTAGAAAGCGGGTTTTCCTTTATATCCTCCCAGTGGCTTAACTGGATAAAGCAACGGCCTTCTAAGCCGTAGATTGCAGGTTCGAATCCTGCCTGGGAGGCCAAATAGGGCCTATAGCATAATTGGTTAATGCACCCGACTCATAATCGGTAGATTCTAGGTTCAAGTCCTAGTAGGCCCACCATTTATTTGTAGCCTATTTGCATAAATCTTGTATAAACAGGTGTGTTTAATTGACCAGAATATAGTGAATTACTGAGTGGGTACATGCTTTCCATATCTTTTAAACTTGCGACAGGGTTAATGTGACCTTCGAAATCTGGCGAATCGTTAGTTTGCATTATAATTAGTTGATCTTTATCCACAGTATCAAACCAACCAGTGTTCATATGTTCACAACTAGTATTAATAATCCAGTCTGGTTTTACTTGTATAAGTTCGCCTCCTGTTTCGAATTCCATGTTACTACAGTCTAGCATATTAACATCATGCACCACACCTTTATATTTCCACTCATCCTGCACAAATTTTTGATTTAGTTTTTCTGATTTTTCTATTGCTTCTGCATCAGTATCTATACCATATATGCGATCTATATGTAAATGTTTATGTAAAGGTTCTACTAAAGTTCCAATCCAACTGCCTAAAATAGCAACTGTTGGATTATCTATTTCTCTGTGCCAGTATAAATTTTCTAATAACCAACTTTTACTTGCCAATTGTCCTTTACTAAAGGCATGATTTGGATAGTAACTGTTATGTTGAACTATATGTTCAAAATAACTAGGTGTAGGTTGCCAGAATCCATTATCAAGATATTCTGTAACTTCCTGCCAACTATTTAGATTTATTATATTGCTCATTTAACCAACCGTAATCGTTAATATTATTTAACTCTTTTAAATTATCTTTATTTGCTAAAGCGAATTCATTCCCCTCATGAGAACCCCTTACTGCTTCTGCAGTAAAGGGCTCGTCCCCCTGCGTGTTTAACCAAGCATCAAGTCTTTGTTTACTTTCTTCATCATTGTTTAATGTTAATTTAACACATTCTCTAAATGCACTTCTCCACGTGCTGAAAGCATCTGTATTAAATTTTGTTGTACAACTTACTTGCGGCATAGATTTAAATCTATTGCTTAGTCCTGTTGTAAAATCTAATCCCCAACTTGTAGCATTTCTAACCATTTCTGTTGGGAACAATTTTACTCCTCCATAACCATATTCTAATCCATTTATAGGATTTCTACTTGACCAAACATGTACAACTTCTTCGTCGTAAACGTCTGGAACATAATCAAAATTAAAGTCTTTTTCTATTACTGCATCTGCATCTACTACCCAAAACATTTTACTATCCACTCTAGTAGATGCTGTTTTGTGTGCTTCAAATATTCCTTTTACATCTCTTATCCATATTAAATTTAAGTTTGGTTTTAGATGTCTAATATGGTCTTGTAATTTACTAAACCCGGCATCTGCAAAAGGTTCTTTATAACTTAAATAAATTATATCAAAAGGAGTTGTAGAACTACCGGGTTCTTTTACATATTGTAATCCTTTTATTCTATTTAATTTTAAATCGTCTGATTTTAGGCTTGAATAGTCTATTGATGTGGGCCAAAGTCTTAATCCACCATATGCATGTACTTTACCTGTTCTGCCATTAAGTTTTTGCCATGCGTGAACTTTATGCATATCAGTTACAACGGGCATAAAACCACGGTCAAGTAACCCTTGATCCACTTTCACATCTGGGTCTATAGTCCAAACAAAGGGTTCTTTTATATCCTTTATCGCGTTTATAAACTCGTTCTTTTCTAAACTTTGCAAGTGGATTGCTGGCCACTTAGGGCGTAAACTTGCAATAGTATTTATTTCTTTTAAGTTTTTAAAGGTGTTATTAGTAACTTCTTTGTCGGTATATTCTTTATTTAAAAATGTTTGTTTAGGTATTAATCTTACGTTTGTAAATTCATTATCCTCATTTAAAAACACATGAACATTGTTTTGATCCCATTGTGTAGGGTAATAATCAAACTTAAAATCATCATTTAATACTGTAAAAGCATCTATTACCCAGTACATATTTGCGTTAGATTGCCCTGCTAGACGCTCATAGATGCTCTGTAAGCCGTCTTTGTAGTCACTAGGCTGTAACTTATACACTGGATATTCCTGTTGTACGCAAGAAGGTTCTCTAATATATTTAGGCCTTCCTTTAGTTTGTTTTACTTTAGGATATAATGTAACACCGCCGTAATCGTACTGTCTTTTTGTTACTGGATTAAGTTTTTGCCATACATGAGTCTTTCCTTCGTCCCATGTATCTGGTATAAAATCAAAATCAAAGTCTTCTAAAACATCTACATCTTGATCTACTACCCAAAACCAATCATGTTTTGTGTTCTTTCTGCCTTCTTCTTCTGATGTAAATTTTTCGAACTCTACTATTTCTACATCTGTTAAGAATCCTTGGTATTTAACATCGTCTTTATCAAACTTTTTAGGAACTAACTTAATACCACCACACCTGTTATCACTAACATTCGTGACACTAAGCGGATATTTGTGTTCTAATTGTTTAGGTAACTTAAAAATATTAATATATTTTTGATCGCTATATTCAGGTACCCATTTTATAACTTCTGATAATGTGTGTTCGTAATCTACTAACCAAAAAGCGTCTGTTCTGCTTTTTCTACTGTATGTGTGATAGTCGTTCAAATCATCAGCAAAGAAAATATCATATCTTACAGGAACAATATCGGTATGTAATTTTTGCTTTGTAACATCAAAATCTTTATTAACAAGATATATACCAGCAACTCTTTCGTCCCATAGTTCTGTGACTTCTTTATCGTATCTATGTTCTAGACCCCATTTAAAAACTTGTATGTAGTCACGTTCATGTTTAGCAGGCACATATAGTAGTTTACCGTTAAAATCGTAATCTCTATCTATTACCCAAAACCATTCTGTTTCAGAACGTTTAGCATAAAACTCAAAAGTGTCTGCATCAAATTTTTTGTTTGTATAAAATACATCATAATTTTCATCTTCAATAGGACAATCTTTATGTATTTTTAAATCCGCATTTTTCCATTTTTTAGGTACAAGACGTATACCACCTATTTCTTGTGGATATTTTTCTGTTAATTGGTAAGGCATTCTAAACGAATGTATCATGTCTTGTTCAAAAGGATTCGGCACCCAATCAAAAGATTTAAAATTTACTTTATGCTCCCAATCTACTAGCCATACATATTCATGATCGTATGTATTTCTCTGTGTGTAATCTTCTACATCCTTAACAAACATTACTGGGTAGTCTAATTTGATATCTAAATAATTATGAAACTTTGTATCACATGATTTCCAATTTCTTGGATAAAGTTTTATTCCACCTTCTTCTGCTGGGTATTTGTGTTCTAATTGACCTCGTAAATGAAAACTATGTATAAAGTCTGGTTCAAAATTACTTGGAGCCCAGTTTATATCTTCTGGTAATATGTATTCTTTATCTATACACCATACATGACTAGCATATGGATTTGTATCAAAATATTTTGCTGGAGTTTTTGTATTAAGTTTTTCAAATGTTTTCTTACAAACAACTTTGTTTATTTCTTTTGTGCCTTCTGATTTTTGTTTTGGAAGTAATGTAATACCTCCGTAGTTTCTAGGGTCCCACTTCCAAACATGTTTATATGTCATGTCGTAACTTTCAGGTCTAAAATTAAATATATCTGAATCTGTTATTTCTATATTTGGTTCTACCACCCAATACATCTTAGTATTAGATTTAATTTCTCCTATATTAGATACATTTTTGGCAAAAGGATATGATGCCTTTAAAGAAGGATTATTGCCTATATAAAATATATCAAACATGCCTATTCTTTTCCAATATATAATTTACAGCATCTTCAATTTCGTCTATACCTTTATTAATGCCGTCCCATTTTTTATGTAATTCTTCTCCGTATACAGGACATACGCCTCTATGATCAGGTAATTCGCCACCGCACATGTGACATCTGCCTTCTAGTTTGCGTTGTATTTTATGCCAATTAATCTCGGACATGTACCTTTACTCCGTAATGATCGGCAAAGGCTTTGGCGTCTTCTTCATCGTTTACAATAGGTTGTCCTTTTATGTTTAAACTTGTATTAAGTAACATTGGACATCCTGTAACCTTGTAAAACTTTGTAAGAAGCTCATGTAAGTCAGGGTGTTCTTCCTTTCTAACTGTTTGAACACGACTGGTGCCGTCTTCATGTATAATTGCAGGGAATTCTTCTGGCTTTTTACACTTTGCTACAAATTGCATATAAGGTGCATGTGAAATACCTCCAGGCATTTCAAAATAATCATGCACATGTTCTTCCAAAATCATGGGTGCAAACGGTCTAAACATTTGACGTTTTTTAATAACATTCATTTTGTCTTTGACATCTGGTCCTCTTGGGTCTGCACATAGGCTTCTATTACCTAATGCACGTGGCCCGAACTCAGCTCTACCATTTGCTATCCCAAAAAGTTCCCCCTTTTTTAAACTTGCTAATGCTTTTTTAATTGGATATTTTCCTTCTATATTATGTCCTAAGTAAGGTGTTTTCCAATCTATTTTTTCTCCAGTTTTATTATAGAGTTCTAATGCGGCGGCTCCTAAACTGCTCCCACAGTCTCCTGGATTAGGCATAATAAAAATGTTTTTAAATATATCTGTTAAGTAACTGTTCGCAACACAATTTAGTGCTACACCGCCCATGTACACTAGGTTACTACTACCAGTTATTTCTTTTGCATACAGCCCGTATGAATAAATTCTTTCTTGTACTTGATCTTGTGCCGCGGCGGCCATATCAAAATCGTCAACTCCAGTAAAACTTTTTACATCTAAACCTCGTTGTAAGTTCTGTTTCATTGATATAGATTGTCTATAACTTATCCAAGGATGTTTATACTTAAAGAATCTTTCTCCCATCTTTCTACTTAAAGGCTTCCAGTTTTCTGGCTTGCCATATGCGGCCATGCCCATAAGTATATACTCATCTTCCATAGGTTTTAACCCTACATGCTGTGTTATAGCACTATAAAACAATCCTAAACTACTAGGAAATTTTATGCTATGTAACTTTTTAAGTTTTCCTTCTCTCCATTGCCATATACTTGCAGTATCAAACTCGCCAATAGCATCTATAACCATTACAGCACATTCCTCATAGTTACTGCTAAGTACACCAGCGGCGGCATGTGTCTCATGATGATAATAATCTTTTATAGGTATGCCTTTAAGTTGAGGGTAAAACTTTTTAATCCACTGTCGTTGTGTTGGCTCTCGCAAGGCATTCCAATTACCACCATACACATTTCTTAATTTTTTAAGCCATGCTTTTTCGTGTAAAACTATTACATCAGGCTTTCCGCCTTCTATTGCGGCATTTATAAGCCCATGATTTAACCATGCATCATTTTTAGTTTTACTGTAACGTTCTGAATGTCCGGCAAACTCTATAGTGGAATCCTGTAACATACAGGCTCCAGCATCGTGAAATCCAAAACTAAGTCCTAAGATTCTCATCTATATATAAAAGGGTCTCTTTTTCTTAATTCTTCTAATTTCTTTTTCATTTGCTCTTCTTCTTCAGGTGTAAGAGTATCGTCAAATACCTTCTTTTCATGTTCTTTTTGAGCGTCTGTTTTTTCTCTTCTTTCTTCTTCCATAATATTATCTATTAGATTTGTACATTAAATTATATAATTCTGGCAATGCCTCTTCCATACTTTCGTCCCTTTGTTTGTCTAACATATCTGTATATTTTCCAAAGGTAAGTAATTCTTGCCTCCAATTTTCTTTTCTATTTTCTTTTAGTGCTTTGATAGTTGCTTCTATACTTTGCACATTTTCAGGTCTATTTTTAAGTACTTTACTTCGTTGTAACCATTGTTCTAATCTACCTGCGGCTACTTCCCTAACTTGTTCAGGACAATTTCTAAAGTCTAAACTTGTTGGATAATCGCATATTAGGAATGTTACAAATACTTCTCTACCGTATTCTATTTCTAAACTTTCTATAAAGTCTAGTAATTTTGTTATGGTTAATACGTTATAAATTTGTATAACTGGACTAAACAATACTGTTCCTACAACATCACTGGCACAATATGCTCTTAAGTTTTTCTCAACTCTACTCCAATGACTTGCTCCTCTGATGTATTCGTTTTCATGTCCATAAGCATCTACACTAATACACATCAATACGTTTTTAAATTGCTCTACTAAGTCTAAAAAACGTTTTTGTATGTTAGTCATATTACTATTAAACACTAATTCTATGTCCTTAGCAATACCCATTTCCACACACTTTTCCAGTATCCAATATACACGTTCTATAATTGTAGGTTCACCGCCTGTAAAATAAAGTTTTACAACACCTGGTAACCATTCTTCAACCTGTCTTAAGAATTCAGGATCGTCTTCCCAATTAGTTAATTCATCTACAAACTGACCCCAGGTGAAGTTGTCTTTTATAAACTGTGCCGCATCTGGGTCAGCATTTTCTATCTTTTTATATTCCTTTTGTATTTGACTTGAATTTTGTGGTTGGCACATTCTACACTTCAGGTTACACATATTGCCAAGCCTAAAATCCAAGTACATGGGTGCTTCTTCTACTCTATAGTCGTTGTTTATACTACGTTCTATAATGTCATGAATCTCTTCTCCTTTGCCACTATACTCAAACCAATCCCTAATATAGTTAGTTCTATAACTAGGGAAACCCATATCTTCTAAATCATAGCAATGCTCACAACCTTTTACCACGTCGCCTTCTATCATCTGCTTACGGATTTTACGCATATGATTGCTATTCCAGACATCTTCAATTTTATGTCCGCGATTTAAATCTACCATACTGCCGTCATCTTGTTTGAAATTATCACGTGCAACACAACACCAACTTACTGTACCGGTTGGTTGTGTCATTATAGATATCCAAGGATAAGGGCAAAATGTTTTACTATATTCTTTAGACATACTTAAAATTCCTCCGGTGCATTACCGTATTGTTTAAGTAAATTATAAAATTCAGGAAACGTTTCAGCAAAACTTTCTCCTCTAAATTCATCACTAAACTTTACTTGTTTGTAAAACATTTCCATTAAACTTATATCATAATCTACATCTGTACAATATTTTACCGAACTCACAATATCAGGATGTGTATTATCTTTATACTTCTCTACAATTTTATCTTTTATTTCTTTAGGTAATACCTTGCAACTAAAATGATCTGGTGTATAAACATGATTAAAATATATAGGAAGATCTGGTTTAAAATTATCTCTCCATTCTAATATTTCTTCCATATAAAAGATATTAAATATTCCTACAGTATAACAGATGTCAACAAAAATATTTGGTATATTTTTATCTAAAACTTTCTGCAAATTGTTTTGTACCTCGTTCCATTTAGCAGGATGCCTTATGTATTCAAATTGCTCTCCTACTCCATCAAA
>Ga0181601_10003495_pt1 | contig 13302 bp, 10 predicted proteins | sample 041ome_8_FD_133020 | JGI IMG/M metagenome (GOLD analysis project Ga0181601, IMG submission 133020) | Coastal salt marsh microbial communities from the Groves Creek Marsh, Skidaway Island, Georgia - 041407BS metaG (megahit assembly) | ecosystem: Environmental > Aquatic > Marine > Intertidal zone...
ATCATGGGCTTCATTGCAGGTGGTCTCGCCTTCATGGTGCCTACTGATCTCTGGCTGCGGCTTTCGCCGTGGTGCCTGTTCACCGCCTTTGCTCTGTTGATTCTCGTTCTGATGCCAGGCATCGGCCGCGAGGTGAATGGTGCGCAAAGATGGCTGCCGTTGGGCCCCGTGACTTTGCAACCTTCCGAGTTCGCGAAGCTGGCGCTGTTGCTCTACGCCGCGGGCTACTTGGTAAGGCAGGAGGACGCTGTCCGATACCATTGGAGCGGCCTCGCGCGCCTCATCGCGATTCTCGCCGTTGTCGCGCTGTTGCTTCTTTTAGAACCGGATTTTGGCACCACCGTGATTGCGATCGGCATGGTGGTCGGCATGATGTTTTTGGCCGGCGCCAAATTGCTCTACGTCGCGCTGATGTTGCTAGCGGTTGCCGTCGCATTGGCGGTCATGGTGGTCAGCGCTCCCTATCGGTTGCAACGACTCACCGCCTACCAGGACCCCTGGTCAGACCCCTTCGGGTCTGGCTTTCAACTGATTCAATCCCTGATCGCCTTCGGTCAGGGTGAGTGGCTGGGTGTCGGCTTGGGTAACAGCGTACAGAAGCTCTTCTATTTGCCAGAGGCGCACACGGATTTTGTCTTCTCTATCTGGGCAGAGGAAACAGGGCTGGTCGGCGCTACCGCCTTGGTTGCCTTGTTTGCCCTGCTGATCACCCGAATCCTTCAGACAGGGTGGCAGACCGCAGTGCGCGGCCATCATTTTGAGGCCTATGTGTGCTTCGGCGTGGCCCTGATGTTCGCAGGGCAGGTATTCGTCAACATGGGGGCCAGCTCAGGACTCCTCCCGACGAAAGGACTGACGTTGCCTTTTGTGAGCTACGGAGGCTCGAGCCTGATTGTCAGCTGCGTCCTGCTCGGTATTGTGCTGCGGATTGATCAGTCGCTCCGCGGCAACGTGCCAGACGTAACGCAATCCTTGAAGGCGGACAGCCGATGACTGTCACGCCGGCCAGTGGATCAAGAGCGCTGATCGCCGCGGCGGGGACGGGAGGGCACGTCTACCCGGCGCTGGCAGTGGCTGGGCTATTGGTTGAGCATGGCTGGTCGGTTGATTGGGTGGGCACTGATCGTGGCATCGAGCAGCGACTGGTGCCGGATGCCGGGATCCCTTTGCATCATCTGACGGTATCGGGGCTGCGCGGTAAGAGCCTGACTGCCCGGGCCGCAGGATTGCTCAGGCTTTTCGTGGCGCTTGTGCAGTCGTTATCCATCATGCGCAAAGTGCGGCCAGATGTGGTGCTGGGAATGGGTGGTTATGCCGCGGGGCCAACCGGCCTCGCTGCCTGGCTGACCAGGCGCCCGTTGGTGATTCACGAACAGAACGCAGTGGCCGGAACAACCAATAGATGGTTGGCGCCAATGGCAGAGTCAGTGTTGTGTGGCTTGCCAGGGAAATTCGCCGCCCATCGCCATGCCCCGGTGGTAGGTAATCCCATTCGCAACACCCTGAGTCTGGTCGGGCGCGACGAATTGGCGCATTTGGCATGTTTTTCACCCGAAAGACCACTAAGGGTGCTTGTGCTGGGCGGCAGTCTTGGCGCAGCCCCTCTGAATGCCTTGATGCCACTCACCATGAACCATTTGATCGAGTCGGGTTTTGGGCAGTCTTTGTCACTGTGGCAACAGTGTGGCGAGCGCAATCGATCAGAGGCAGATGCTGCTTGGCAACAGAGTAATTTTGCAGCTGTGCAATGTGACGATTTTATCGACGATATGGCCGGCGCATATCGCTGGTCAGACGTCGTCATTGCCCGAGCAGGTGCGCTGACGGTTTCTGAGTTGGCAGCGACCGGCACTGCGTCAATCCTGATCCCGTTACCGCATGCGATTGACGATCATCAGACCGCAAACGCGAGCGTGCTCTCTGAGGCTGGCGCTGCAGTGTTGATGCCGCAGGTAGAGGCGACCCCCGAGCGGCTTGCCGAGCACTTGATTGAGTGGATCGCCACACCGTCGCGATTGGCAGAGATGGCGGCGTCCGCAAGTACTGCTGTTGCTGTAGGCGCAGCAGATCGGGTCAAAGCAGAACTTGAGCGGGTGGTACATGGTCGGGCTTGATCCGCAACGGGTCGCGCCAGCCGGCATGGGTCTGACCCGGTGCATCTTCATGGTCGGGATTGGTGGCGCCGGTATGAGTGGCATTGCCGAGGTTCTGATGGGCTTGGGGTACACCGTTATAGGTTCAGACCAGTCCGAATCCCCCGTCATTGATCGCCTGCGCTCTCTGGGCGCGACCGTCTACATAGGCCATCGCCAGGAGCAGATTAGCGAGGCTGATGTGCTGGTGGTATCGGCGGCCGTTCCGGCAGATAACCCTGAACGCCTTGCCGCCAAGGCGTTGCGTATTCCTGTGGTACCCCGTGCTGAGATGCTCGCGGAGCTCATGCGCTACCGCTTTGGCATTGCGATAGCCGGCACCCACGGCAAGACCACTACCACGAGCATGATCGCGGCCATTCTCGGTGAGGCGGGTGAGGATCCGACCTTTGTGATCGGCGGCTTACTGAATCAAGCCGGAGCGAACGCCGGCCTGGGAGAAGGTCAGTACTTAGTGGTGGAAGCCGATGAGAGCGATGCCTCTTTTCTTCATCTGCAGCCGATGATGGCCTTGGTGACCAATGTCGAAGCAGATCATATGGAGCACTATGAAGGCGATCTGGCGCGTTACCAGCAGGCCTTCGACGGGTTCCTGCATAACCTGCCTTTCTACGGTTCAGCGGTCATGTGCCTGGACGATGTCGGCGTCCGGCAATTGTTACCGGACTTGTCCCGCAGGGTGGTGACTTATGGTGCTCACCCTGACGCCGATTACCGCCTGCAGCAGTATGAGGGTGATGGCCTGAACGCCCACTTCGAACTGATGCGACCAGACAGTGCAGACCCTTTGTCGCTGACCATTGGTATGCCCGGATTCCATAACGCGCAGAACGCCGCGGGTGCCGCGGCACTGTGTTGCGAGTTGCAGATACCGGACGACGCGATTGTTCGCGGGTTGGCAGAATTTGCCGGCGTCGGTCGACGCTTTTCCGATCTAGGAGTGTTGCCTTGGTCTGACGGCAGTGCACGATTAATTGATGACTATGGCCATCATCCGACGGAGGTCGCGGTCACGCTGGAAGCGACTCGCAACGCCTTCGCTGGCCAGCGCGTTGTCATGGTTTATCAGCCCCATCGCTTCACGCGCACCCGAGATCACTTTGATGCTTTTGCCAAGGTGCTGTCCGAGGCGCCTGTCTTGATTCTGCTCGAGGTGTATGCCGCGGGAGAGGATCCGATCGAGGGGGCAGATGCCGGTGCATTGGCTGCGGCGATTCGGACCCGGGGTGTGACGGATCCGATCGTGGTGTCTGATCAGCGTCAGCTGCCGGCAGCCTTGCTGAGCGTTCTCCAAGACGGCGACATTCTGCTCATGCAAGGAGCAGGGGACATTGGCCGCTTGGCGGCTGAGTTGGCCAGCAGTCCGGCACTGGAAGGCTTGCTGTGAGTGCGCGTCGCTTCGAGGGCAAGACGCTGGCGGTGATGCTGGGTGGCACTGCGGCTGAGCGCAGTATCTCGCTGGAGAGCGGCGAGAATATTGCGCGAGCACTCGAGCAAGCTGGCGCTGCAGTGTTGCGGGTGGATCCCGCAGAGGCAGATTGGCCGGAGAGACTCAAAGACGTCGCCTTTGTGTTTAATCTGTTGCACGGCCCCGGCGGCGAGGACGGAACGGTTCAAGGGCTCTTTAAGCTCATGAAGTTGCCTTACAGCGGTTGTGGTGTGCTTGCCTCCGCTCTCACCATGGACAAAATCCGCACCAAGTACTTTGGCAGGGCGCAGGTCTTGCGACGCCGGCCTGGCGCGAACTCGAAGCGACGGCCGATTGGCAGTCGGTGATCGACGATCTTGGTGCAGTCTTCGTCAAGCCGGCTCTTGAGGGTTCCTCTCTGGGCATGAGCAAGGCTGAGACGGCGGATGAATTGGCGGCATCTTTTGAGCATGCCGCGAGTTTCGGTGCGCCGGTTATGGCCGAGCAATTCATCCCCGGCGCCGAATACACCGTGGCCATCCTTGGTGAGCGAGCGTTACCCAGTATCCGCATTGATGTTGCCAGCGATTTCTATGACTTCGACGCGAAGTACCACTCAGATGAGACTCGCTTTAGCTGTCCATCCGACCTGACCGCAGAGGCTGAAGCTGATCTGGCTCAGTGTGCGCTGCAGGCCTTTCGTGCAGTGGACGGCTCTGTTTGGGGCCGCGTTGACGTGATCCGAGATGAGGCGGGGCAGTGGCAGCTACTTGAGGTCAACACCATTCCCGGTATGACCTCTCACAGCCTCGTGCCGCTGGCCGCTAAAGTCGCCGGGCTGAGCCTCATCGACCTGTTGGGTGAGATCTATGACTTGAGCATGGAGGTGCGTCATGCCCGGGCCTAAGCCGGTTGTCATTCGTCGAGCGGCCAAATCCAAGCCGGTTCGCAAGATGCCTTCCTTCCCACCGATTTCACACCTGCGGCGCTGGTTTAATCGTGCCGTGTTGACCTCGGGCGCTTTGCTGCTGTGCGGGGGCATCTATGAGGGGACAGAGCGTCTCGGTGCCCAGCAGGTCGAACGCCTCACCATCGTTGGCGACGTCCGGCACATTGATACCGATGCGCTGCAGACCCGACTGGCGCCGCGCGTTGCAGATGGCTTTCTTGCGGCGGACTTAATGGCCCTGCGACAGGAGCTGGAGTCTTTGCCTTGGGTGTATCGAGTGAATACACGTCGTCGTTGGCCGGCGGAAATTGAGGTCAGCCTGATTGAGCAACGCCCGCTGGCGCGGTGGGGCGAGCGGGGCTATCTCAATCACGAGGGGCAGTATTTCTCTGCAGACCCTGACCCGCTTTATGACGATCTGCCGTGGCTGAAAGGGCCCGAGGGGAGCGAGACCTCGCTGATGCGGCGGTATCAGACGCTGGCTGGATTGCTGGCGCCGACGGGATTAGCGATCAGGGAGCTGTCACTCGATCCATTGGGGCAGATTGCGATGCGCTTCGATACGGGACTGACGTTGTTGCTGGGAGCCAAGGACATGTCTCACCGCATCGCCCGATTTATCAAGTTGTGGGATGAGGAGTTACCGGTCGAGGCAGTCGCCAAAGTGGATTTGCGATACGAGCACGGGGCTGCAGTGACATTGAGTGAAAACGGGCTGGCCATGCAGGCCGCTCAGAAGAGGGGGGAAGGGTGATGGCCCAAGCAGACGCCAAACAGATGATTGTCGGACTCGATATCGGTACGTCAAAGGTTGTTGCGGTGGTGGGCGAGATCGATGCCGACGGAGGACTGGAAGTGATAGGCATTGGCTCTCACCCCTCAAGAGGGATGAAGAAAGGTGTCGTGGTCAATATCGAGTCAACGGTCAACGCGATTCAACGTGCCGTTGAAGAGGCTGAACTCATGGCCGGGTGTCAGATCCACTCGGTTTATGTTGGCATCGCAGGTAGCCATATCCGCTCCGTGAACTCCCACGGAATCGTAGCCATTCGTGACCAGGAGGTCTTTCAGCAAGACGTGGATCGGGTGATCGACGCGGCGCAGGCGGTGGCCATTCCCGCCGACCAAAAGGTGCTGCACGTGTTGCCTCAGGAATATGTGATTGACAACCAGTCGGGGATTCGCGAACCGCTCGGCATGTCTGGGGTGCGCCTCGAGGCAAAGGTGCATCTTGTCACCTGCGCGGTGAATGCCGCTCAGAACATCGAGAAGTGTGTCGAGCGATGCGGTCTGTCGGTCGACGGCATTATTCTCGAACAGCTTGCATCGAGTTATTCGGTGATCACCGAGGACGAGCGCGATCTAGGCGTCTGCCTGGTAGACATCGGTGGTGGCACCTCGGATATCGCGATTTTCACTGATGGATCGATTCGCCACACCGGCGTCATCCCGATTGCCGGCGATCAGGTCACCAACGACATTGCCATGGCGCTGCGCACGCCCACCCAGCACGCTGAGGAAATCAAGATTCGCTACGCCTGCGCGCTGACCCAACTCGCCGGTCCAGATGAAACTATCAAGGTCCCCAGCGTCGGTGATCGACCGCCTAGAGACCTTTCCCGTCAATCGCTGGCCGAAGTGGTGGAGCCGCGTTACGACGAGTTGTTTACCCTGATTCAGGCCGAATTGCGCCGTTCTGGATACGAAGAATTGATTCCTGCCGGGGTCGTGCTCACCGGCGGCACCTCCAAGATTGAGGGCGCCGTCGAGCTGGCAGAGGAGATATTTCACATGCCCGTCAGGGTAGGTGCACCGCAATACGCGAGAGGGTTACACGACATCATTCGCAATCCCATCTTCGCCACGGCGGTCGGGCTCCTTCTATACGGCGCTGAAGAAACCCAAGAGGGATCGCGTGACCGCTCGGACAGCGATGCCGGAGGGCCGGGTTTTGCCGCACGGGTCAAGGAATGGTTCGCGCGACATTTTTGAAAGTTTGCAGATGAGAGTTTTTGGCAGAGTCCTGAGGTTTGGGGCTTCTTTTAAAAAAGGGGAGAAACACAATGTTTGAACTAGTAGACAGTGCACCACAAAGTGCCGTGATCAAAGTGATCGGGGTCGGTGGCGGCGGCGGAAACGCTGTTCGGCACATGATCGATCATCACGTCGACGGCGTTGACTTCATCTGTGCCAACACCGATGCGCAGGCGCTTTCTGATATCAGTTCTAAAACGGTGCTGCAGTTAGGTGCCAGCATTACCAAGGGACTCGGCGCCGGTGCTAATCCCGAAGTGGGCCGCGCGGCCGCGCTCGAGGATAAGGACCGTATTGCCGATGCACTGCACGGCGCGGATATGGTTTTTGTGACCGCGGGAATGGGTGGCGGTACCGGCACCGGAGCGGCGCCAATCGTGGCTCAAGTCGCCCGCGAGCTGGGCATTCTCACCGTGGCAGTAGTAACCCGACCCTTCAGTTTTGAGGGTAAAAAGCGTCTCTCCTCGGCGGAGGAGGGTCTCAAGGAGATCGCTCAGCACTGTGACTCTTTGATCACGATTCCGAATGAAAAGCTCCTCGAGGTGCTGGGTTCAAACACCACGCTCCTCGACGCGTTCAAGGAAGCAAACGATGTCTTGCTGGGCGCCGTACAGGGTATCGCTGACTTGATCATTCGGCCCGGACTCGTCAACGTGGATTTCGCCGATGTGCGCACCGTCATGTCTGAGATGGGTTCCGCCATGATGGGGACCGGCACAGCCAGTGGCGAAGGTCGCGCTCGCGACGCGGCTGAGCGTGCGATCAACAGTCCGCTGCTTGACGACATTGATCTCAGTGGCGCCCGAGGCATTCTCGTGAACATCACGGCAGGTTTGGATCTCTCTCTGGGTGAGTTTTCAGAGGTTGGTGCGACCATCGAAGACATTGCCTCAGACGATGCAACCGTCGTCGTGGGTACCGTAATCGATCCTGAGATGACAGACACTCTGAAAGTGACTGTCGTTGCCACCGGGTTGCGCAGTGCCGAATCACGGCCGGCGCTCACTGCGGTAGCGCCCACCGCACCCGCGCGGCCCGCAACCACGGGGGGGGATTATGACGACTATGATCTGCCACCCGGAAAGCGGCACCCGGCGACCGCTGCGGTGGATGGTCAGGCTGCATTGAAGATGGATGACGCCCTGGACGAGCAGCTGTTTGACGTGCCCGCGTTCCTGAGGCGGCAGGCTGACTGACGGTATCGAGGCCTCGATTTGGCCTATTTCAAGCCGCGGTAAAGGCTAGAAAGGTGTGAATAGTCGGAGCAGGAGAGCTGGATTGCGGTAGCGCGCCCTAGTAATGTTTCGCCTCAATAAGAGGGGAAAACCATGCTTCGGCAGCGCACTCTGCAAGAGTCGATCCAATCGACTGGCGTAGGGCTTCATTCAGGCAACAAGGTCGTCATTGTGCTCAGTCCGGCGCCAGTGGACACAGGCATCGTGTTTCGTCGCACCGACCTAAGTCCAGTCCGGGACATCCCCGCCCGGGCGGACTGGGTCGATGAGACCGATCTCTCCACCAGTCTCGGCAGTGGGGACGCTCAGGTCACCACGGTCGAGCATCTGTTATCCGCCCTTTGCGGGCTGGGTATCGATAATCTTTACATCGATATTGACGCCGCTGAGGTGCCCATCATGGATGGCTCGGCCGGGCCCTTTGTCTATCTATTGCAGTCAGCCGGTGTTCGCGAACAGTCGGCGGCCAAACGGTTTATTCGGGTGACCGACGAGATTACGGTCAGTGACGGCGACAAGTCGGCGACGCTCAGACCTTACGACGGCTTCCGGGTGACCTTCGCGATTGATTTTGACCATCCGGTGTTTCGCGAGCAAAGCGGCCGCGCCACGGTTGATATCAGCAGCGAGGCGTTTGTCCGAGAAATCAGCCGCGCTCGCACATTTGGTTTTGTTCACGAGTTCGAGTACATGCGCTCACGTGGGTTGGCGCGCGGCGGCAGCGTAGATAACGCGATTGTGATCGACGACTACCGAATTCTGAATGAGGGTGGCCTGCGCTATGACGACGAATTTGTGAAGCATAAAATGCTCGATGCAATGGGCGATCTGTATTTGGCGGGGCACCAGCTGTTGGCCGAGTACGAGGGCATCAAATCAGGCCATGCGCTCAATAACCGCTTGGTCCGTGAGCTTTTTGATTCACCGCAGAGCTGGGAATGGGCAACGTTTGATAATGCCTCCGAGGCTCCGTTGGACTGGACGCTACCGCAGGATCTGCAATTAGCCTGACAGATGCCTTATTAGCGATAAAAACGACCTTTGGCCGCCCCTACCGGTTTCCCTGAACCAACGAAAATGGCATAGTGCCGGCTCCAATTTCCACGACTTTTGACCTTGAAACTGATTCTTCTTAACCGCCACGCGGCGTCGCGCACCCTCGAGCTGGGGAAGTGGTCTTGGGCGCTGTTGTCAGCGTGCTTTATCGGCGTGCCGCTAGGGCTGGTGAGCGTCAGTTACCAGCATGGGTTTGGCGAGGGGGTCGCATCTGAGCAGGCGACGCGTATTTCAGCGCAGGAGCAGCAGGCGATTGAGCGTGCGGAGACCCTTGCGCAGTTGAGCGTCGAGGCGCAGTCGCGCTTAGCGGCCATGACCAGGCGCTTGGCAGGCCTGCAGGCGCATGTGATCCGACTCGACGCCTTGGGAAGTCATCTGACCAAAATGGCCGGGCTGGAGTCGGGAGAATTCGATTTTTCGGGCCCCCCCGCACTGGGTGGACCCGCGATGCGGTTGCCGGGAGCCAGGTTACCGAGCGCGACCGAGGTGGAATCACAATTCAGCGTATTAGATGCCGTGTTTGCCCGCCGCGAGGCCCAGTTTGACGTGCTGGTGGGACTGCTCTCTGCCGAGCAGCTGCGAACCGAGGCGACACCGGCGGGGCGACCGATCCGCTCAGGATGGCAGTCCTCACCCTATGGCCAGCGTATTGACCCGATTACGGGTGAGCGAGCCTGGCATGATGGGGCCGATTTTGCGGGTCGAGAAGGCTCCGATATTTTGGCTGTGGCCAGCGGGGTCGTTAGTTGGAGCGGCTATCGGGCAGGTTACGGCACGATGGTGGAGGTGTCTCATGGCGACGGTCTGAGCACCCGCTACGCCCACAATCAAGAGAATCTGGTCGAGATCGGTGATCTGGTGCGTCGCGGCGACGTCATCGCCCTGATGGGAAGTACAGGCCGATCGACCGGCCCCCATGTTCATTTTGAGGTCTTCAAGAACGGCCGGGCAGTTGATCCCGCCTCGTACGTTCGCCGCACGCATCGCTGACAAGGAACCGCCGGCGCCATTGCGCCTTGCAACGCCCCCAATTCCTTGTGATTTACCAGTGAGCCTTCCATGCTGATTTCAACCGTGAAGAAAATTTTTGGCACCCGGAACGACCGGGAGCTGAAGCGAATGGGCAAAGTGGTGGCCCGAATTAACGCTCTCGAAGAAGCCATGCAGGCCCTCGATGACGACGCGCTGCGCGCCAAGACCGAGGAGTTTCGCTCGCGTCTGTCAGAAGGCGAAACGCTCGCGCAACTGCTGCCTGAAGCCTTCGCTGTCGTGCGTGAGGCGGGCGTCAGAGCGCTGGGCATGCGTCACTTTGACGTGCAGTTGATCGGCGGCATGACACTTCACGATGGTAAAATCGCGGAAATGCGGACCGGCGAGGGTAAGACGCTGGTAGCAACACTGCCCGCTTATCTCAATTCATTGCCGGACCACAGCGTCCACTTGGTGACCGTTAACGACTATCTGGCAGGACGAGACGCAGCCTGGATGGGCCCGCTCTATGAGTTCTTGGGGCTGTCCGTGGGGGTTGTGCGATCCGGCCAGAGCGGCGAAGAAAAGAAAGCGGCCTATGCCTGTGACGTTGTGTACGGCACCAATAACGAATTCGGTTTTGACTACCTCCGCGACAATATGGCCTTCAGCATGGCGGATAAAAGCCAGGGCAAGCTGGCGTTCGCCATCGTCGACGAAGTGGATTCGATTCTGATTGATGAGGCGCGGACGCCGCTGATTATTTCGGGTGCGGCCGAGGACAGTTCGGAGTTGTACAAGACGATCAATCGGCTGATTCCCAAGCTCACCCCGGAACAGGAAGAGCAAGGCGGTGATTTCACCGTTGACGAAAAACAGCGCAGTATCGAGCTGACCGAGGGCGGCCATGAAAAAGTAGAGGGCATGCTGATAGAGGCAGGCCTGCTAAAAAATGATGACTCCCTTTACGCCGCGACCAACCTCGGTCTGCTTCACCACGTCCACTCGGGTTTGCGCGCACATGTGCTGTTTCAGCGTGACGTGGAATATATTGTGCAAGAGGGCCAGGTAATACTGATTGATGAGCATACCGGCCGCACGATGCCGGGGCGTCGCCTATCAGAAGGTCTGCACCAGGCGATCGAAGCGAAAGAGGGCGTGAAGATTCAGAGCGAGAGCCAGACCCTCGCGTCTACGACATTCCAGAACTTCTTCCGTCTTTACGACAAGCTGGCGGGCATGACCGGTACCGCGGATACCGAGGCGTTTGAGTTCCGGCAGATCTATGGGCTGGACTGCGTTGTGATTCCCACTAACGTGCCCATGCTTCGTGACGATCTCAACGATTTGGTCTACCTGACCCGCGAGGAGAAGTTCGAGGCCATCATCGACGACGTGCGCGCTTGTATCGAAAGCGGCGCCCCCGTTCTGGTCGGCACTGCGTCGGTCGAAACCTCTGAAGAGTTGTCGCAGGCGTTTCAGAAACAGGGCATCGAACATAAAGTGCTGAATGCCAAGTATCACGAGCAAGAGGCCGAGATTATCGCCCAGGCTGGGCGACCCGGCGTTGTCACTATTGCCACCAACATGGCGGGCAGGGGCACCGATATTGTGCTCGGGGGCAATCTCGAGGCCGAGTTGGCGGCGCACGGTGAATCGCTGGACGACACGGCGCGCGAGCAGCTGACCAGCGAGTGGCAACAGCGCCATGACGCCGTGATCGAAGCCGGGGGGCTTCATATTCTTGGCACTGAGCGTCACGAGTCGCGCCGCATCGATAACCAGTTACGCGGTCGTTCCGGACGACAGGGCGACCCCGGCGTGTCGCGTTTTTATCTTTCACTTGAAGATAGCTTGATGCGCATTTTTGCTTCAGAGCGCGTCAAGAGCTTTATGCAGGCAATGGGTATGGAGCGCGGTGAAGCCATCGAGCACCGTATGGTCACCAATGCAATTGAAAAAGCGCAGCGCAAGGTCGAGGGGCGCAACTTCGATATTCGCAAGCAGCTGCTGGAGTATGACGACGTCGCCAACGATCAGCGTCAGATTATTTATCGTCAGCGCGACGAACTGCTCTCGGATGATGAGATCGCGGAGACCATCACCGCTATCCGCCAGGATGTGGTGAACGACGCGATCGATGGCTTTATTCCGCCAATGAGTGTGGAAGAGCAGTGGGATGTACCGGGTCTGGAGAAACAGCTGGAGGCGGAGTTTGGCCTGACGCTGCCCGTAGCCCAGTGGCTAGACGAAGATAACAGCCTCCACGAAGAGACCCTGCGCGATCGGATAGTGGCATCAGTGCAATCTGCCTACGACGAGAAAGCTGCCAGTATTGGTGCCGGGATGCGACAGCTGGAAAAGCAGATCATGTTGCAGGTCCTGGATACCTTGTGGAAGGAGCACCTTCAGGTGATGGATCAGCTGCGGCAGGGTATTCATCTGCGTGCCTATGCCAACAAGAATCCGAAGCAGGAATACAAGCGCGAGTCCTTTGCCCTGTTCGAAAGTCTGCTGCAGCGTTTGAAATATGAAGTCGTGCGCTTCCTGAGTAATGTGCAGGTGCAACGCTCCGACGAGGCCGCAGCGATGGAGCAACAGCGGCGCGAGGCGGCGGCCAAGCAAAAGTTGGCGTTTGAGCATGCAGAAGCGGGCTCGGCGGTGCCCGAGTCAGCCGATACGGCTGAGCCGCCTGCGCCGCCGCAGCCAGTAACGCGGGCGCAACCCAAAGTGGGGCGTAACGACCCCTGTCCCTGCGGGAGCGGTAAAAAATATAAGCAGTGCCACGGGGCACTAAGCTGACCGTGCCTTGCGCATCAGGCCATAACCCATGTCAGAAAAAGCATCGGTGAGTGTTGCCGTGTCAGGTATTCGTCTGGGCGTGGCGCAGGCGGGTGTCAAATCAGCGGACAAGGACGATCTGTTGGTAATGGCTCTGGCACCCGGTACGCAGACCGCGGCCGTATTCACGCGCAATGCGTTTCGTGCGGCACCTGTTGTATTAGCTGAACAGCACCTGAGGGCCAATCAGGGTCATCCGACGCATTTGATTATCAACACCGGTAATGCCAACGCAGGAACCGGTGAGCTCGGTCTGGCGGCTGCAAACCAGTGTTGCAATGCACTGGCTGAGCTGACTGCTTCAGCGGCGAGCGCGGTACTGCCTTTTTCTACCGGAGTCATCGGCGAACCCCTGCCAGCCGACCTGATCTGCGCTGCGCTGCCGGCTGCTCTTGAAGCCCTGCAAGAAGATCAGTGGGAACGGGCCGCCAGAGCCATCCTGACGACGGATACTCGACCCAAACTAAGAAGCGTCGAGGTTGAGCTCGACGGTCAGACCTGCAGAGTGACCGGCATGGCCAAAGGAGCGGGCATGATCTGCCCCGATATGGCGACTATGCTGGCTTTCGTGGCAACCGACGCGAGACTGTCACCCGCTCTGCTGCAGGTCACACTGCGTGATGCGGTGGCGGCTAGCTTTAACCGCATTACCGTCGA
>Ga0181601_10003497_pt1 | contig 13294 bp, 10 predicted proteins | sample 041ome_8_FD_133020 | JGI IMG/M metagenome (GOLD analysis project Ga0181601, IMG submission 133020) | Coastal salt marsh microbial communities from the Groves Creek Marsh, Skidaway Island, Georgia - 041407BS metaG (megahit assembly) | ecosystem: Environmental > Aquatic > Marine > Intertidal zone...
CTCAAAAAGCGGACGATTTTCGAGGGAATTCTCTCCGACCAGGAAGTTGAGCAGGCGGTTGCCGAGGCGAAAGCTGAAATCGCTGAGGCGATCGCCTTCGCGCAGGAGTCACCGGTACCTGAGCCTGTCAACGCAACCGATCTTGAAACTGTTTATTCAAACCAGGCCGAAACAAAGGGAGAGCCTATCCGTCTTCCCGAGGGTCCAGAAGAGCGCTGGCTATCTATCGCTGAGGCTCTCCGAGAGTCGATTTCTGAAGAGCTTCGCGACAATCCCTCCGTTTATCTTCTTGGTGAGGACGTGGGTGTACCCGGAGGATTTGGCGGAGCGTTCGGGGTTTATTTGGGGCTTGCCGAAGAGTATGGACGCGACCGTGTAATTGACACGCCGATCAGTGAGAAGGCAATTCTCGGGGCTTCGATTGGTTCTGGCATTGCCGGGATGAAACCGTTGGCCGATTTACAGTACGCAGACTTCATCTATGAGGCAATGGATGAAATTGTCAACGAGGCAGCAAAAATCCGCTACATGTCCGGGGGCAAAGTCGCTGTGCCTATGGTTCTAAGGAGCCCGGTAGGCGCCTCTCAGCGCGGTGCTCAACACTCCCAGTGTCCCGAGAGCCAGTTTCTTAACTTCCCGGGATTAAGAGTGGTCTGCATTTCTGATCCTTATGTAGCGAAGGGAGTCATCAAGACTGCACTTCGGGGGACAGATCCCGTACTCATTTTTGAACACAAGAAGTTGTACGGCTCGAAGAAGAGAGTGGAGGCTGGCTCGATCACCTCCCGCACTTTTGTGCCTGAGGAGGACTACACGGTTCCAGTGGGTAAAGCGGTGCTTCGCCGTGAGGGCAGCGATGTCACGGTTGTTGCCACTTTCACCGAGCTCTACAAGTCACTTGAGGTGGCGGAGGCATTAGCCGCTGACGGTATCTCTGTTGAGGTTATCGACCCAGTATGGCTTTCACCCTTCGACTGGGGGACCATTTGCTCCAGCGTTCGTAAGACGGGGCGCTTGGTGATAGCCCACGAGGGCCACCTCAGTGGCGGCTGGGGCGGAGAGGTAGCTGCCCGCGTAGCCCAAGAATGTTTTGACGACTTGAAAGCGCCTATTCAGCGAGTGGCGAGCAAAGACGTTCCGATGCCGTTTGCGCCGACCCTAGAAAGCGCCGTACTACCCAGCACCTCAGATATTGAAGAAGCCATAAAAAGCACCGTTAGTCGTGGAGCTTAGGAGGAGAACGAGATGGAAAAGATATTAATGCCTAATCTCGGCCAAACCGTTGAAGAAATTTACATCCAAGAGTGGCTAGTCAACGTGGGGGATCGGATAGAGCTCGGTCAACCTCTCTGTGTCGTTGAAACCGATAAAGCCCAGTTGGACGTAGAGAGCGTTGCCGAAGGGACATTGTTGCGGATCGTGGAAGAAGCGGGCGCAACGGTTGAAGTGGGGCAACTAATCGCCGAGATCGAATAATCGATTTCGGCCTGAATAACTTGCGTGTGAGGCACACGCGAGGAAAGGAGAAATAATGCAGAGGAAGTTTCGCTTCCTGAAAGCAACCGCCCTGGGAGCAGCCGGCTTGATGGCTTTGGCTGCTTGCGCGGGTGGGGCTGCTGAATCGGCTCCTGCCGCTGATGACTCGTCGGCTCCGGCAGATGCAGCGGCAGAGACTCTCGAGTATGACATCGCAGTGGTGCGTTGGGATGCTGGAGACATTTTCTTCAATGGCGTTCAAGCCGGTGAAGAGATGGCGATTGCTCAGCTTGCTGAGATGGGTGTGAAGGTCAACTTCAAGGTCGTCGCCGCCAACGATGCCGGACAGCAGATTGACGGCCTTCGGGCTCTCATGGCTCAGGGTATTGATGGTGTTAGCCTCGTGCCGTGGCGTGGAGACAGCATGCGGGACTTGGTGAATGAGCTAACTGCAGAGGGAATCCCAGTTGTTGTGCACAATTTGACGGTTCCCGAGCAAGAAGTACCGTTTGTTGCGTTCGACAACGTTGACGCCGGCCGCTTAGCGGGTGACGTAATCGTCGAGAACATCAAGAAGTCGCGCGGTGATTCCCTCGCCGACGGAGGTGTCATCCTCGTCTTGCGCGGCGACGTCACCGCATCATTCGACCGTGATCGTGCCGCAGGCTTGAATGCGGCCTACGAGGCATTGGTCGCGGAATACCCCAACATTGAAATTGTTGAGCGCGCTGACCTTGGCTACCAGGCGGAGCCAGCACGTAAAGCGGTTGAGGACGCGATTACCCGTTACGGCGCTGAAAATATTCTCGCTGTATCAAGTGTTGATGGAACGATGGCGGTTGGTGGCACGATTCCTGCACTTCAGGCTGCTGGTCTGAGCGTAGGTCCCGGTGACACAGCGGGCAACGTGCCGGTCAGCAGCATTGACTGCTCGCGCCCGGAACTCGATTCGATTGCGGCCGGTGAGCTCACCCACTGCTCGCAGCAACCCGCTATCGCTGAGGGTGTGTTGGTTCAGTACCTTCTCTACGACATGATCAAGAACGGTGCGACTACTCCGTCGGATGACGTTCTTAGCCTGATCGAGGGTTGGGATGACGTGCCGTGGGCTCCTGTCACTGTCGAATCTCGTGACGACATTGCTGGGCCTTGGTACCGCACAAACGCGTTCGCAGTGCCGAGCGTTGTTCCTGTAGAAAACCCATACAACTGGGCTGACGCTGCCGACATCGCCGGCAACTAAATGACGGACGGTCCTGGTCTGACACTAATGTCAGACCAGGACCTCCACTCGATTACTCAACGAGGAGTAACCCATGAATTATCTCGTAAAGACTGAAGGCCTCCGTAAACAATTTGGCCAGGTTCCCGCCGTTGAGCGAGCCGATATTGAACTTCGCGCTGGCCGCGTGCACGGGGTAATCGGCAAGAACGGTGCCGGGAAATCAGTGCTTATGAATATGATTTCTGGGGTAACGAGCCCGAGCGGTGGCCGTCTCCTTGTCGGTGCAAGCACTATCGAAAACGACAAGTGGGACCCGCGCGCTGCTCAAGACGCCGGGATAGCATTGATTCCTCAAGAGCCTCCTCGGCTGCCCTTCCTTACGGTTGAGGATTACTTGTTTCTTGGCGATCGCTCCAGCTACCGTCTGGGGACAATCAACGGAAGTTATCGATCCCGAAAACTCCGAGAAATTGATGAGGCGCTTGGCCTGCGGGTTCATCGGAATGACCAGATGGTGAGCCTTCCCATTGAGGTCCAGCAAATGCTGGCATTTGGCAAGGCTGTCTATTTAGAGCAGGCGAGAGTGATTCTGTTGGATGAAATCACGGCCAGCCTCTCGAAGGTTCGTCGTGAAGCGCTGTTGAGAGAACTTCGCGATCTTGGCAACGAACGCGCTTTTGTCCTTATTTCCCATCGAATCAGTGAGGTTATGTCGACCTGTGACGTTGTCACCGTCATGAGAGATGGTGAAAGCGTGAAAACTATTGAGACTGCGGAGACTTCTGAAGCCGGGCTTGCACAGGAGATTGTAGGAAGCCAAGTCCTCGATACAGAGAGTGTCCATTCAGAACGTCAGGCAGGCGAGGAACTCTTGGCAATTCGCTCTGCTGAAAAGTCACTTTTTTCGGTCCGAAGGTCTGAAGTGGTTGGTTTGGCCGGTTTGGACGGCTCAGGAAAAGAGGAAGCAATCGAAGCCGCCGCTGGCCTCAAGCGTCGCAACGGCATGAATGCCTTTCTTCCTGGAAAGGGGAACGCTCTTGTTCGTTCCAGTCGTCACGCCGCAGCTTCGGGGGTTGCGTATCTTCCGAAGAAGCGAGAGGAATTCGCCACTGTTCAGGGGATGACTGTCCTAGAAAACATGGTTCTTCCTGTGGCAGGTCGGCACAGCAGGCCCCGCGGTCTGTGGATGCACTCAGTGCTTAGACCTTTGGTAGACCCCCTTATTGAGTCGCTACACGTTCACCCTGCGCGACCGGATGCGCAGATAACGAGCCTTTCGGGTGGCAACAGGCAAAAAGTCATGATCGGCCGTTTGCGCCTCATGGAGCCGAATGTATATGTCTTGAGTGAGCCGACTCGGGGGGTTGATATTGGCACTAAACCGCTCATACTCGAAACAATTCGCGGGGAATTGGCAGAAAAATCCGGCGTTCTGATGACGAGCGAGGCAGAAGAGGAGCTCGTCGATTATTGCGACCGAATTGTGGTCTTTTATCAAGGAGAAATCGTCAAGGAAGTACATCGGGGAGATCCGGACTTCAGCGTTGATGGAATTTATCGATTGTCACAAGGAGTAGAAGCATGACCACCACGCAGGATAAACGCGAGATGTCGGCTGTAGGCCCAAAGAACCGTTGGACCCGGTTCTACCGTGAAGTTCTCACCGAGCACCTTATTTGGCCGATTGTCATTGTGATGATCCTCATTGGCTCGAGTGTTCCAGGGTTCCTCACTACCGGAAACTTCCTCAACGTTCTGTGGGGAGCAGCCTCTCTCGGGTGTATGACCTTGGGCTTGTACTTTGTGCTGATGACAGGGCGGCTGGACCTGTCGCTCGAATCCACGTTGATTTTTGCCCCAACAATCGCCGTCTTATTGATGACAAGCTGGGTCGTTGGCTTCAACCCAATCCTTGGCTTGGTCGTCGCCCTAGCAGTAGGAGCCCTGGTTGGCCTGCTAATCGGTTCGTTGTCCAATTATGCAAACGTTAATCCGTTCCTAATCACGCTCGGAATGTTGTTGACACTTCGTGGCCTCGTGGTGTTCTTAATTCCTGAGGGAATCTACGACGTTCCAGAGGCATTTACATGGCTTGGTCGAACCCGAATCGGTGACGTTCCTGTGGCGAGTATTGCCTTGCTCTTTATTTTTGCGATTGCTTATTTGGTGATGAAATACACCTATTTCGGTAAGGCAATTACTGCGCTTGGCAACAATGAACAGGCCACTCGAGTTGCAGGAGTTAACGTCAACTTTCTCGTCGTAGGGGTTTTCATCGTTGCCGGTTTGCTTGCCGCCCTTGGTGGAATCATCGAAGTCGGACGGTTGAACTCCGTGGATGCCTCGATGGGCGAGGGCCGAATTCTTGTGGTATTCGCCGCCGCAACCCTGGGGGGTACCGCTCTCACTGGCGGCCGAGGACGAATCACGGGAGTTTTTGGCGCTGTGCTCGTGATTTCGGGTATCACTAACCTGATGAACTTGGTGGGTATCCCGACAGCGCTTCAGCAAGTCATGTTCGGAGCGATTCTCCTTCTAGCCATTCTGCTCTCTAGCGTTCAAGATAGCCTCCGGAAGCGTTGGAGTAGCTGATGACTACGACTCGAGTGGCGCTCGCCCTTGATTGCGGCACCCATGCGATTCTGGTTATCGCTTACCCAGAGGGGGGAGGGGCTCCCATTAATCTCGGTTCCGAGGAAATTCGTGCATATTATCCTGAGCCCGGCTCTGTCGAAGTAGATGCCGACGTAATTGCGACCACTTCGGCTCGACTCCTGCGAGAGGCAATCAAAAAACTCCATATGGAGAAATTCGAGCCAGCTTGCCTCGGAATTACCAATATGAGGGAAACTGCAGTTGCGTGGCGGCGCGATCGTGGAAAGACCGTTCACGGTGCGATTCATTGGATGTCCACACAAAGCCAGCCTCAGGTCGATCAATGGGCCTCGGACGGCACCGCACAGCGGATTAGAGAAGTCACCGGACTGTCCAACCACACGTTCTTTTTTGGGAGCAAGCTTCGATGGCTTATCGACAACAACGACAAAGCTAGAAAGCTGGTCGATGCCGAAGCGCTCCAAGTGGGAACACTGGAGTCATGGCTCCTTTACAACCTCAGTAGTGATCGACGCCACGCCACGGACGTCTCCAACGCGTCTCGTTATCAAATGATGGATTTGAGGACTCTTGCCTGGTCTGATGAGCTCGTGGACGCGGTGGGGGTATCGCACAGTGCTTTGCCTGAAATTAAGCCCACCTACGGCGATTTTGGACTGACCGATGCCGAAATGGTGGGCATGGAAATCCCCATTACCGGTCTTGTCGCTGACCAGCAAGCGTCGCTGTTTGGTCACGGGGCTACCGAGCCAGGCGACGTAAAGGCAACTTTTGGAACCTCCGGGGTGGTCTGCTTGAACCTCGGTCGCTCTGTCCGAATGGAGGACGGCCTCGTAACTTCAGTCGCGTGGTCAACTGATCCCCCAGACACTGTGTTTTATGAGATTGAGGCCTCGGCATTCCACTCGGGGTCCACCATAAATTGGTTGTCGAGCCGGCTTTCGAACGCCAATCCGTGGACTCACGGCATGGTGGCCTCGACAGCGCCGGCACAATACCGACCATATCTAATTCCTGCCTTCTCGCAACTCGGAGCCCCGAGGTGGCCGAGACGCACGGGTGGAGCGATTTTAGGACTTCAGTTAGATACGACCTCCGAGGACATTATCCGAGCCGGCTTTGAGTCCATGGCTTTTCATACGTTCGACACCCTGAGGTTCTTAGGGAGCTCACCATCGTCTATTTCCGTTGATGGTGGGGGAGCGGTGAGCGACTACATGTGCCAAATGCTCGCGAACCTCACGGGGGCGACGGTTTCCCGTCCCTCGAGCCCAGAGATGACGGCCTTGGGGACCGCGGAGATGGCAGTAAAGGGACTTGGCGAAGACATTCACAGTTGGTTCCGGACCGACCTAACCGAGGCGCGAATCTTTGATCCGAAATATGACGGTGGTTACGCGGCAGAGGGATTTGAACAATGGTCTGAGTTGGTTGACCGTGTTCTGGATGATCTGCCGGGAGAAGCTAGATAGGTTTCCTCTTATGTCGTCAATTATGCCCAGCAGAGAAGACCTGGCAGAAGTCGCCTTCCTCTACTACATCCGCAACATGAACCAGCAAGACATTGCCACCTACCTCGGCATTTCCCGACCTGTGGTTTCTCGCATGCTCTCGGCTGCGAGAGAGCAGGGTGTAGTGACCTTCTCCATCGATTTTCCGCTACAGCGCCGGGCTGACCTGGAATCTGGAATTCTTCAGGCGTGGCCAAGGACAAAGCTCAAAAACGTGATCGTTGTAGAGGGCGCTGCAGGCTCTTTCACTACTAGCTCCGTGGATACTTCGCTCAGCCCCGGAATTCTCGGGGTCGCGCAAGCGGCAGCGAGCTGGCTCGAAAAACAGGTCAGGCCTGGTGTTCAAATTGGCCTTTCCTGGGGGAGCACTGCTCAAACCGTGGTGGACCTCGCAAGGTTTGACCGCCGAGTGGATGCGACGGTCATCCAGATTTCTGGAGAAGTCAGTTTTGAAGGTGTCCAGCCTGGCTACGAACTTGTTCGAAAGCTTGCCGAAAAACTTGGGGCTAGCTTTCAGTTTATGAGTGTTCCTGCGAGCGCTCCCACTAAGGAAATTGCTCGCATCCTGATTGAAACCACCAACCTTCGAGATTCCCTGAAAAGAGCAGGAAATTGTGATGTTGCAGTTCTAGGAATTGGCGCGTTTGGCACGGGCAGCACGGACAATTTTCTCAAAGTTGCTAATGCTTCGGCCCAAGAGCTCAAAGAGGCGAAAGCGGCCGGCGTGGTCGGGCAAATTTCTAGCAGACTTTTTACACGTGAGGGACTCGAGGCAGACATTTCACTGAACAGCCGTCTTTTTTCGGTGAGCCTCGATCAAATTCGTGGAATTCCAGAAGTTGCACTCGTGGCATCCGGAACAGAAAAAGCGGAAGCAGTCTATGGCGCCCTCAACGGCTCTCTCGGTTCTTCTCTAATCGTGGACGTACCCCTCGCAGAAGGCATATTGGAGATATAACAGTGCTCGAAAACCCTGCAAATTCTTTTAACCTTTCTCGCGATAGAGCCCAGAAATTTGAGAAAGCTCGATCGAGTGACTTGCTCGTGATCGGCGGCGGTGTCAATGGATTGGCCGTGGCGTGGTCGGCTGCTCTTTCCGGACTCCGCGTCACGATCGTCGACAAAGGTGACTGGGGTAGCGGAACATCGTCGTGGTCCTCTCGCCTCATACATGGTGGGCTGAAGTATCTCGAAAAACTTGATGTTTTCTTGGTGCGCGAATCTCTGGCAGATCGGGAATGGTTACTTCAATCTGCGCCTCACCTAGTGAAGCCGATGCCTTTCCTCTTGCCCTACGTCAAAGGAAATAAGTTCTCTAAACCCCTTTTGAGAATGGGCATGATTGTTTACGATTTGCTCTCTTTTGACAAGTCAGTGCCATGGCACTCGAATTACAACCGCGTCGAGACCATAGAGCGCTGGCCGGGAATAAGAGAAGAAGGCCTCCAAGGTGGCTCCGTATATTACGACGCTCAAGTCGAAGACTCTGAGCGTCTATGCACCGAGATGATGCTTGCCGCGAGAGCAGCCGGTGCAACAACTATCAACTATGCCAAAGTTAGTGGACTCCTCGTTGATGGCACAGAGGTCAGAGGCGCTCGGGTCTTGGATGAAATAAGTGGCGAGACCTGCGACCTTCATGCGAAAGTCACCGTGAACCTCGCGGGTGCGTGGCTTGATTCCGTGTTCGAGGGTACCCCGATGTCTGAAAAACGTTGGATTGGTGGAACCAAAGGAACTCACCTGGCGATTCGACGCCCTGATTTGCCGATCGAAACGTCGGTTTACTTCGAATCTGATGATGCCCGTCCGATGCTTGTAATTCCATGGAAAGACATGCTCCTTATCGGAAGCACTGACAAAAGGTTTGAAGGGGATCTCGACACTCTCTCCGCCGATCAAGAAGAGGTCGACTACATCCTTCATGAGACCAACAAGATGTTTCCTGCGTGGGAAGTGTCAGAGGACGATATTTACTACTGGTACACGGGCCTGAGGCCCTTGCCCTATGTGTCCACAACTCGAACGGCCGACATCACCAGACGGCATGAAGTGCATACTCACTCAGGGCTCGCGTCCGGTCTAATCAGCGTGACGGGAGGCAAACTCACTACCTTCAGAACCCTTTCGAATCATGTGATGAGGATTGTGGGGAAAAAATTAGGGGTGCAACCTGTTTCGATTGGCACTCAAATGTTTCCTGGCGCGATGGGAGCGGGTCAAGTTTCAATTCAGCGGCTAGCAAAGCCTGAGCGCTTGCGTCGCCTCTACGGTGGACTCGTCACAAACATCGAGTCCGTGGCGAACACCGTTCCAGGCGCGACAGACTTAGTCGATAGAAATTCGGGTGTGACAAGAGCCGAGGTTATAAATGCCGTTGTCACTGAAGAAGCCGTCAGCCTCGCCGATGTTCTCGCCCGCCGCACGGTAATCGGCCTTAACTCTGATCTTGGAGAGTCCGGAATAGACGCTATCTCTCGAGAGATGGCTCATCTCATGGGCTGGAGCGAGGAGCAACGGGAAGCCCAAGTTGAGTCCTACCGTCTTTACTTGAGACGATTCACCGTAAAGGCTCCACTGCTCTCGCAGCCGCAGAGCAAGTATGGAACTTGATGGTCTTTCGCCCAAACTAACGCGAGGAAATTGGCCATGTCTTACGGCATTCAATTACGTGAGGTAGCTATGCCGAAAAGATCTAGTTTTCCGGACGATACCGGGGACTCTTAGATTCTAGTTCGTCCTCACGAACCTCGGAATGTTTGGCGCCGAAGAGTTATCCGCCTTCTTGAACCAACCGCAATCAGGCCTTCTCGCGGTGGGTGCAGCGCGGGAGAGGGCCATCGTGGTTAACATTGAGCTCGAAATTGCCCAGGTAATGACCGTCACTCTCGCAGCCGATTATCGCGCCGTCGATGGTGCGCTGGCAGCTGAGTGGATGGTGGCATTCAAGAAGGCAATCGAAAACCCATTGATGTTGGTCGTTGGCGCCTGACATAGTTGCGGGCGGCTAGCTGCCTTATCCCAGTCGCAAATAACGGCGCTGTGTGTACACCGCAGTGGTCGTCAAAATGACGGTCACTGCGGCTGCTAGCGCAAACATGAGGTGGGCTCCCGCGCCCGTGAGAATGTGGCTGGCGGCGTACACTCCTGCACCGTTTCCCAGAAACATGAATCCCGCGAACAGGGACACAGCGGTGGCCCGCGCACGCGGAGTTACCGAGGTCACCCAGGTTTGCAGTGTCGTGTGCATGAGCACCCAGGCCGCTCCTTGGGCGAGCACCGACACGACGACGGTTAATTCGTTGAGCAACACAGAGAGAAGGACAAACCCGGCCGTCGCAGCGAGTCCGCCGTAAAACAGAAAGTAGTGTGGGCCGACGGTGTCGGCCTTTCGCCGCACGACAAAGGATGTGAAGAGAACGGCGACTCCGTAACCGCCTGTCACCAGCCCGGCAATCGCGGCAGACGAGCCACTGGTCTCCAAGGCCGCCGGAACCAATGTGAAGGCTCCGAGAAGCGCACCAGCTTCAACAAACACCAGGGTGAAAAGCAGTAGAGCCCACCGATTGGTGAATACCGTTCGGTAGGACTCGGCGAGGGGTAGACGCTCCGCACCCGGCTTGGGATTCGGCCAGGTTCGGATAAACCACGCCATAAAAAAGCACACCATAGCTGTAGCAACGAAGAACGCCTGCCAGCCAACCGTGGCGATACCGACTCCGCCCAGTGCCGTACCGAAGGCCAGGCCCAGGGCCACACCCGTCTGTAGCTGGGTGATTCCTACCTGTCGTTTGGCCCGATCATCAATGGTGTCGCCGAGAAAAATTACTGCAGCAGGAAAAACACCGGCCATGAAGCCGCCCGCAGCCGCTCGAGAGGCGATGAACCACTCGACGTTCATGGGGAGAATGCTGACGAGGTCGAAGATGCCGGCGAGAACCAGAGACAGACGGAGGGTAGCGATACGGCCGATGTGGTCAGAGACGATGCCCCACAGAGGCTGCGCCAACCCATAGGCGATGTAGTAGGCACTCGCGGACAATGTAATCGTTTGCAGGTCCACGCCGAAATCTTGTCCCATTCCCACCAGCATCGGCGTCACGACTGCGCGATCGAACGTCGCGACAAAAACGGCGTAGGGGAGAAAGCGAACGATACCGTCCATCGACCACTTCATAGCGCGTCCCCCTTTGTTCCACTGGAGTGGCGGCGGAAATCTCTCGTTCGCCGATATTGTGAGGCATCCGGGCCCGACCAAGGGCCCAAAACTAGCAGAAACTCGGGGTAAAACCTAGTTGAAATTCTGTCAAGTTGTTACAACTTTTATGCGGCAATTTGACACGAAGCTCCCAGGTGGGCGTATGGTGGGGGCTACCTGTTCGAGTGTTAACACAGCAATCGACAGTCCACAAAGAAAGGTGCAAAATGAGTAACACTGAGGTTATTCGAAAGCGAAGTCTGCTATCGATTGCGGCCATCGCAGTTGCGGCATTCTTCACTTCAGGCTGTGGCGCCCCGGCCGCTTCAGAGTCAGCTCCGGCTGAGGCTGAGGCTCCCGCCGCGACTGAGGAAGCAGCCGACGTCAGTCCGATTCGCATCGGAATCTCGCTACCGCTCTCGGGTGACTTCGCCCAGCCTGGTGGCGCGGCAAAACTTGGTTACGAAGCGTGGGCAGAGAACATCAACAACGCGGGAGGTCTCCTGGACCGTCCCGTTGAGTTGGTTATTCTCGATGACGCCAGTAGCCAGGAGCAGGTTGTAACGGACTACAACCGCCTGATCAACGAAGAAAACGTGGACCTTCTCCTCGGAACCTTCTCGTCGCTTCTGAACTACCCGGCATCGGCCGTAGCCGAGAACAACGAGATGGTGCTCGTTGCCCCGGCTGGTGGTTCGCCGAAGATCTTCGAGCAAGAGTTTGTGTACTACTTCTTCGCTCAGCAGGCGACCGCTCCGAACCAGGCGAACCCGTTCGTCGAACTGATTGCGTCGCTGCCTGAGGACCAGAAGCCCAAGACAGCTGCCTATGCAATCCAAGACGACCCGTTCGCCGCTCCGGTTATCGAGTCCATGCAGGCTCAGCTGGAAGCAATGGGAGTCGAGACGGTGTACTCAGAGATGTACCCGCCGGAGACCACCAACCTCCAGCCCTTCGCCAGCGCTATCGCTGCCGCTCAGCCTGACCTTGTCGCTCAAGGTGCAGTGTTTGAAGACGGCGTGAACCTGTCGAAGGCCCTGCAGCAGGTCGGCTACTCGCCCGACATCTTCTTCCAGACGTCTGCACCCAGTAATGGTTCGCAGTACACCGATGGTGTGGGTCTCGGAAACGAAGAGGGCGTGTTCTACGCAGTGTCGTGGTCTGAGAAGGCCCCGACTCCGGGCAACGCTGAGTTCCTCGCAACCTACGAGGCCCAGAATGGTCCGGGCGTGCCCGCTGAAGACGCTGCCAACGCCTATGCGGCCGCTGAGGTTCTCGCCGCGGCCGTCGAGGCTACTGGTGGACTCGACAACGTCGCCATAAAGGACTGGCTACACGCCAACCCTGTAACTACCATCCTGGGAGATCTCTCGTGGGATGAAATCGGTCGCCCGCAGGGAGAATTCCTGCTCGCGCAATGGCAGGGAGGAACAGTCGAGCTCGTCGCACCCGCTGGTGCAAAGACGACTGACAACCTCGTGATGCCGAAGCCGGGTTGGAAATAGCGGCAACCATCAAGAGGTAGACCTCCTGCAGTAAAGGGGATGGTGGTGGCCCACCAGGGCCACCACCATCCGCACTGAGTTCGACAGCAATTTTTTGTTCGTAAGCGATAGACGGAGTGGTCATGCTTATCCTTCAAGTCCTGGTCTACGCGGTGCTGATTGGCGGAATCTACGCCCTGCTCGCGTCGGGCGTAACTCTGATTTTTGGCGTGCTCGACGTGGTCAACGTCGCACAGGGCGCCTTCTTGGTCTTCAGCGCATATCTGACCTGGCAGGTTTGGGTCTCAACGGGTTGGGAGCCTCTGCTACTCATTCCCGTCATGGCAGCGGTCATGGGCGCAATCGGCTGGGGCATCTACCGAGGTCTTCTTGTCAGGGTGGTGCCACAGGGGCCCGGAATGACCGTGTTGCTGATGTTCGGTGTGGCACTGATTCTTGAAGGTATTTTGAACGTCACCTTCGGTACGACGTTCAAGTCGGTCACTCCCGACTACTTCACGTCTTCTCTCAAGCTAGGGGGCGTTGTTCTTCCCTACCCCCAGCTCATCTCGGGAGTGGTCGCGTTCCTCGTCCTCATCGCCCTGTGGGCTTACCTGCGATTCTCATGGGCCGGTAAAGCGTTGAGAGCGTCAGCCCAGAACGCGGACGGCGCTGCTCTGGTAGGAATTTCCGCCAAGAAGGCAGCAGGTTATGCCTTTGCACTGGGTGCGGCTGTTGCCGGAGTGGGCGGCGTGCTCCTGGCCATCATGTATCCAATCTTCCC
>Ga0181601_10003500_pt1 | contig 13292 bp, 11 predicted proteins | sample 041ome_8_FD_133020 | JGI IMG/M metagenome (GOLD analysis project Ga0181601, IMG submission 133020) | Coastal salt marsh microbial communities from the Groves Creek Marsh, Skidaway Island, Georgia - 041407BS metaG (megahit assembly) | ecosystem: Environmental > Aquatic > Marine > Intertidal zone...
ACAAATGAAAAAAGGTTTATTATCAATTTTGGCGGGAGCACTTCTAGTAGTGGGATGTCAAAATTATGACGATCAGTTTAGTAGCCTTGAATCACAAATCAATGCATTGGCTTCTACCGTTGCTGGTTTGTCTCAAGTACAATCTGATCTTTCTGCTCTTTCTGGTACAGTAAGTTCACTTTCGAGCACTGTTGCTAGTTTAGGCTCTTCAATTGACACGGCAGTGTCAAATGGCTTAGCGGATATCACTGCTGATATCGCTTCCCTTCAAGCTGCTGTTGCTGATGTTGCATCAAGTGCTGATGTTGATGCTATTGCTACTGCATTAGCTGCTGCTCAGTCTGATTTGGATGATTTATTAGCTAGTTCATCTGTATTTAATGATAATGTTGTTGTTAATTCTTCATCTTCATTAGATGCATTTTTAGCTATGGGAACTGGACTAAATATTGTTAATGGTAATGTTACTATTTCAACTAACTCAACAATGGACGCTACTAAAGTTCAATCATTAGTTGATAACATTCTTACTATTACCAAAGATTTAACTTTTACAGGCGCTTCTACTGAGGCTGTACCAACATTTAAAAACCTAACAGGTGTTCAATCCATTACAATAAGTGGGGCTGGAGACTATCGTTTTGATAACCTTCAGTCTGCTGGAATTATTAAATTGAATAATGATTCAGCTAAAACTACAATTGTACACTTTGGTTCTTTAACTAGCTATACAAGTATATCTGATGATGCTGGAACAGCTAACGTTGTAAGCATGCCAAATGCTAAAGAATTTCATTTAACTTCTCTTGGAGTACTTCCCAATAGCGCACTTAATCTTACAATTGATGAGGGTGGTGTATTTGCGCATGGACTAACAGGTAAAAAAGCTGATGGTACAGATGATACTATCACTCTTTCATTAAATGGTCCTAAATCTGTAACTCTAAGTACTATTGTTGATGGTACTATTACTGCGGCTAACGTTGAAACATTAAGTATTTCTGGATTTAGAGGTGCTACTGATATCAATGGTGGAGTTGAAAATGTAACTCTTAATGGTGCAGTTGGCAGTACTTCTGGTACTGTTGTTGATATTGCTGGTGGAGTTGATCTTGTTACTTTAAACGTAACTGGAGCTTTAGATTCTGATCCAACTTTATCAACTGCTGACACAACAGGACCTTCTGTGACTGTTACATCTGCTCACAAAGATTTAACTGATATTACCTTAGCTGGTGTTTTAGGAGCTGTTAGCATTTCAGAGGCACCAAAAGTTGCCACTTTTGCAATTACAGCTGACTTAAATGGAGCAGCGCTAACTCTTGATGATCTTGACGATTTATCTTCAATCACTACAAAAGGCGCAAAAATTGGAAATGTAACTTTTCAAGATAATGATGAAATCACAGTTGCTGAGTTTGCTCACACAACTGAGACATCTGCTGCAACTGTTTTAGGTGTTACTGTATCTGTTACTGGAAACACTAACCTAGAAACATTTCATTTCTTTGCTGATGATGTTAAAAGTTTAACGCTTCAAACTAATGCTAAACTTTCTAAAATTGATTTTACTGGATTAAAAGATCTTGGTGGAGCAACTACAGCTACAGTTTTAGTAAGTGGAAACAAACTTTCAGCTTCAGCTGTTGCTGATGCTTATGATGCAGACACTACTGTTGCAGACACAGGTAAATATACTTCTACATCAGGGATGTCTACACTTAAAACATATCTTACTGCTGCTTTAGCTGCAACGGGAGCAAAGAACATTGGAGTATATTTTGACACTCTTGAAGGAGTTACTCAACAATTAACCTCTGTATCAACCCCTTATACTGATGTTAATGATCATACTAATGCAACTACAGGAACAGGAAGAAATGCTGTTGCTTATTCTGTAACAACTGCTGCAACAGGGAAAAATGTTTATCAGACAGTTACAACTGTATTTCCATTAAATAGAACTCTTTCTTCAATTGATAAGAACTTATCAGGTGAGGGTATAACACTAACAAACGCTTTAGGTAGTTACGATGTGCTTGCACCTACTGATGGACATACTGCTGCCCAATTGGTTGCCGCTTTAAATGGAGAAGGAAATACTGCAATGGGATCAGGGACTACTGTAACTGCAGCACTGGATTCTTACAATGAAGCTGTTTATACAATCTCATGGACAGTTTCTACAACTGGTGTAGCTGCGACTTCTTCAAGTACTACAGTTTCAGATACTGTATACTTTACTTACGGAACAGATCCTACTACTGGAAAACCAATTAGAGGAACTACAGCCGCTATTACACAGATGGGTAGTAATGTAGATCATAATGATATTGCAGCTGCTATTGCTGATAGAATTAATCAGTTGACTTCTGCATTTGTTGCAACAAGTACCAATAATACTATTACTATAGGTGCTACAGTATCAGGAACAACTCACAGAGATGTTGGACCTCTATCTCATGCTCTTCAAACACTTCAAATTGTAGATACAGCATTAGCTGCTTCACAAACTCTATTATGGGCTGGAAGTAATGCTGCTCACGTTGTTGCTGCATCAGCAGCTTCAAACACTACAGCAAGTGCAAGTAGTTTATATAACCTAGCAATTGCTAAAGAAGATAGATCTGGTTTAAGAGTTACTTTGCAAAACACTTCAACTACCGTTGCAGATGCTTCATTAGCTGCTGCAGAAAAAAATTCTGCTGATGCGATGACTGGTGTAGGAGTAATTCTAGCTGCAGGTACAAATATTATCGGTTCAGGAACAAACAGTAATACATTAAACTATACTGCTGGATTTAGTGATATTGAAACTCAAACTCCTGCTTCTACTAGTACTGCAAATAGAGTAAGCTGGTTAGGATAAATTTTTAATATATTTAATAAGTTTATTTTAATTTAATAACTTTAACCTCCTCTTAAAAGAGGAGGTTTTTTTATGTCAAAAAAAATAGTTTATAAAATAATTGGGATTTTATATCTCACAGTCCTTTATGTGCCTAAAGATTTAATCATTGATAGAGATGCAACACAATGGCTGATGCTCTCATTGATTAATTTGTTTGTACTTTCAATAAATCTTTTTCTTTATTTAAAAGGTAGAATTAAGCCTTTTGTTACCCCTATTTCATTTAAGATATTGACAGGTCTTTTCATATGGGCTTCTTTATCTATAATCTACACATTATCAATCCAGGCAACAATAGTTGACCTAAGTAGATTTTTAATTTATTTAACTACATTTTATAATCTACTTGTATTGTTTAAGGAATTACAATTATCTATAAAACACTTAAGCATTGTTTTTACAATACTATTTATTTATGAAATTTATTTTCCTTTAAAAGTTATTTTAGAGATTTTACAAAATATTTCTTTCGACAATGATTTAGCTAATCTTTTACAAGGGAAGGCTTCAAATAAAAACATAACATCCTTTTCTATAGCACTTAAGATTCCTTTTTTAATTTATTTGTATTTTAAATCAGAAAAAAAAATTATAAAAATTGGAGTTCTGGGGTTGATTTCACTAGCCTATGTAATTTTAAACTTTTTAGATACAAGGGCTATTACTTTAGCTAATTATCTAATTTTAATTTTATTAATTTTTAATTTGGTTTTAAATTTCAAAAAATCAAATTTCATTTTAACTTCAATATTAATTTTAGCAATAACATTATCATTTAATATTCCCTCTCTATTAAATGATAAAAGAACTGATAAAAATATAGAATTAGTCAAAATTTCATCTGAAAGAGATGAGTCATCAAATCAAAGATTGAGATTTTATAAAGCTGGGATTAGCCAAATTGTGAAGAATCCAATAATTGGAGTAGGATTTGGAAATTGGAAACTTGAATCAATAAAATATGATAAAAACTCAGTAAAGGAATATATTGTGCCTTATCATATGCATAATGATTTTCTCCAATTTGGTGCTGAGTTAGGAATAATAGGAATGTTTACTTATTTAGCTTTCTTCATAAGTACAATATTTTACTATTTGAAAAATGTTCTTTTAAGCCAGAAACTCAAACTTAATATTTTCACAACAATAACTTTAGTTTTTTTTATTTATTTTTTTATTGATTCAAATCTAAATTTTCCATTTGCAAGACCCATGATATTTTTACAGTTTTTAATTTTTCTCTCATTCTTAGAGAATGAAATTCTAATTAAAAAAACATGAAGTATATTTTATTAATCCTTCTATTATTGTCAATTCCTACATTAGTTTTATCCAAAAGACTATATAGCTCTTATAAACAACAATATTTTATATTATCTGACTTTAATTCAAATAATTTTGAAAGAGACATTGATTATGAAAATATCATAGACGATTTTCCTAATATCTCTGTAACTACAATTCCTTTATCAACTTTAAAAGCGGAATATTATTTCAACAGAAAAGATATCAACCAAACAGTTAATTTGTTACATAAAGGAATAAAAGCTAATCCATTTTTGGGTAGAAGTGAAGCCAGACTTGCTGATATTTATTATGCCAACAATATGTTTGATTCAGCAATTTACTATTCAAATAAAGCTTTTAAATCTTTACCATTAAACTCAAAACATTTTATTTTATATTTAAAAAGTCTTGCAGTTCAAAATAAGGTTGATGAGTTAGATTCTGCATTTGCATTAAATTTTAGCTTATTAAAAGATATTAATGCACAAGAACAATATTTTCAAGGCTCAATGTATTTTTACTTATCAACAATCTATCAATATAGATTTAGAAATAAAAAAAAATATGACTCTATTGCCAGAAGTGCGTTAAAACTATATCCAACGGATAAATTAATTAATATTGTTTCAAATTTTATTTTATATGGACAAGATTCTGTTCAAAAAGCAATAGAACTTGACAATAAGGCAAAAATTCAATTTGAATCTAAAAACTACCAAGAATCGCTAAATTTATTTTCTACTTCTGAAAAATTTTGGCCTAATCAAGGATATTCTCTTCAACAAGCAGGAATCAGTGCATACTTATTGGGGGACTACAATAAAACAGTTTATTACTTAGAAAAATTATTAAAAGTAAAAACTCCTGTCGACGGGCTTACTGAGCTTTACTTATTTAACTCCTATAAAAATTTAGGTGATAAAAAAAATGCATGCAAGTATCTTAATCTTTTAAAAAAGCTATATCCGAACTTAACTAAAGAAGAAAAATATAAATGTGATTAATAATTCAGAAAGCAATATGATTAATACTGTTGACAATTTGAATTTACTTTTTTTATTTAAAAAATGGTGTATATGTCTTTTATCAGCAACAAAAGGAGAGCCCCCACTTTTCAGTCTTATAAAAAAAACTCTCAATAAATCAGTTAAAGGATAAAGAAGTGAAAGAATAACAAATACAGTTTTGTTAAAACTTAACTCTAACATAAATTCTTCATCTAGGACATTAAATATATAAACACTTATTAACGCCCCTAATAGCATTGAACCACCATCTCCCAAAAAGACTTTTCTTTTCTTTTTAAAATTAAAATAATATAATGGAAGTATAGCACATATTGTCATAAGACCTAATGGCGCTAAAGACGAGATCTCCTTACTAAAATACTCTATAATTAATATAATTTTAATAACCTCAGTTATAGCTAATCCATCTATCCCGTCAATAAAATTAATTGCATTTACCACCAATAGAAAAACAAATACTGTGGAAGCTTGTGCTAGTAGCCATGGAACTTCATAGAAACCAAAAAACCCATAAAAATTTGAAATTACGTAGCCTTGATCAATTAGAATTTTAGCAACAATGATTTGAAGTAAAAATTTAAGTTTAAAATCTGCATTATAAAGATCATCATAAACCCCTATTATAAGCATAATCCCAAGAGGAATAAAAAGGGAATAATTAAAAAGCTCAATTGCTTGAAAGTAATAGTAGAGTGAAATTATTAAAACACTTAAGAAAATCCCAATGCCTCCAGTTCTAGTAGCAAGGGTATTATGAGAGCTTCTGTGGTTAATATCATCAAATCTGTTGTATTTGATAAAAATCTTTTGTACGCCATAGTGCATTAATACTGAAACACAAAAAGTAATTGCAAATAAGGTAATATCCATTTAACAAAGATAAAATTAAGATAAAAGTCAAAACAAAAAATTGAAATTAAATGGAATAAATTTTAATTATAGTTAAAAAAGCAATTTAATTTTTTTTGAATCCTTATCTTTTTTTAACAATATAACTTATTGCTTATTTGTGCTTGGGATTTGTTCCTAAGCTTTAGGCATTTGATAAACAACCTTTTGCTTTGTATTATTAAAGTCCAGTCACTGTAAAAAACTTTTGGTATTAATATTGATTTACAATATAAAACCATTTTAAGGTATTGATTGTTAGATAGTTGTTTGTTTTGATTACTCACTTTATTTTCTCAGTTAAAAGCAAATACTAAAAAAACTTCATAATTAGCTTTTTTTTTTACTTATTAGTAAGTACTTTTGGTACTCGTTAGAGTTTAGAATTACGTTTGATGAAAGTTTTAGCCCCTTTAATTAATTGGTTTACAATTTGTTTAAAGTGGTTTTTGATTATACAGAATAATGGGAAAAAAGTGGTTTGTTGTGTATACTAAGCCCCAACAGGAGTTAAAAGTATCTAGTCAGCTCTCAGCTATGGGAATTACAAATTACTGTCCAAAAATCACTCTTGTAAAACAATATTCCGACAGAAAGAAAAAAGTAACTAAACCGCTTCTTTCTTCTTATGTTATGGTTGAGTTAGAGGAAAAAGAGCGTAATAAAGTTTTTTCTTGTTCTGGTATTGTACGATATCTTTTTTTTCATGGAAAACCAGCAGTTGTTTCTGTTTCAGAGATTAATCTCATGCAAGATCATCTAAACGGGGTGTATAACGATTATAAAGTAGCTACTTTATCTGTGGGGGATTCCCATACGATCACTAAAGGGCCTTTTTCAGGGGTTTTAGGTAAAGTAGTTGAGACAAATAATACAAAAGTTAAATTAGAGCTCGCCTCATTAGGGATGCGAATTACCATTAGAAAACAGGCAGCTTAAGTTTTAGCTTTTTTAATTTTAATTGAATAATATATCTTTTCTCAAATGGGACAGATGCGGCGGAGCCGTGTTAAAAACCAAAGCTTCTAAATTATGCTAGGTGAGCTAATCACTTCTAAAACGCGTCTTCGATTACTAATTAAATTTTTTATTTCCCAGGCCAATCGGGGGTATTTAAATGGCCTGGCTACTGAGATGGGAGAATCCACCAATGCTATCCGTAAAGAGCTTAATCACCTCCAGGGAGCGGGTTACTTGGAAAAAGTAAAAGTCGATAATAAAGTAGAGTACAAGGCCAATGTCAAACACCCACTTTTTGAAGTGATGCAAAAAGTAGTTTATAAGCACCTTGGTCTAGAGGATGTAGTTGAAACGGTTTTAGAGCGAATGGGAGATGTGGATCAGATTATCCTGGTGGGGGATTATGCCAAAGGCAACGACTCCGGGCTTATTGAAGTCTTTTTAATCGGCCAAGGGCTTAACATGGAATACATTGCCCAACTAGAGGATAAAATTGAAGATCTAATAGGTAGAAAAGTGAGTTTTTACCTGGCTTCTAGGTTTTTGACAGACCGAGAACATATTGTACTATTTAATTCTAAAGACAAATGATAGCAATAGAAAGTGAAGAACGTCCTTGGGGACGATTTTTTGTGCTACATGATGAGCCGACATATAAGATTAAACGCATAGAAGTGGACCCTGGTGGAAGACTTTCCTATCAGTACCACCATAAACGCTCTGAGGCTTGGACCATAGTGGAAGGTAATGGAGTAATTACTTTAGATGGTATTGATAAAGAGTATACTAAAGGGCAGACGGTAATAATTCCTCAAGGGGTAAAACACCGCATTAAAAATAAGGCTTTAAAAAAAGTAGTTTTTATAGAAGTCCAAACAGGAACCTACTTTGGAGAGGATGATATTGTACGAATCGAAGACGATTATAATAGAGTATAGATGAGTAAGCCAAAAGCGATTATTGTTTCAGGATATTTTAACCCCCTTCATAAAGGACACTTAGAGCTTTTTCAAAAAGCAAAAGCTGCTGGTGATCAGCTTTGGGTAATTGTGAACAGTGATTTGCAACGTGAGCTTAAGGGAAGTAAGGAGTTTATGGATGAAAATGAGCGACTTATTATTGTAAAAGCGATTGGAATAGTTGATAAAGCCCTTATATCAATCGATAAGGATAAAACGCAGCACGAAACACTTGGGGATTTGGCAGATAAGTACTCTGGTGAGTATGAGCTGTACTTCGCTAATGGGGGTGATCAGAACAATGATTCTATACCAGAGGTTCCCATTTGCAAAGAAAAAGGAATTGGACTTTTAGAAGGGCTTGGAGATAAGATTCAGTCTTCTTCCTGGCTATTAAAAAAATAAAATGCAAATAAAAAATATTTGTTGTATCGGAGCAGGTTATGTTGGAGGACCTACCATGGCAGTAATTGCTCTAAATTGTCCTCATATAAAGGTAACCGTTCTTGATGCCAATCTGGAAAAAATTAAAGCTTGGAACGGCCCATTAGATCAATTACCTGTTTATGAGCCTGGACTCGCTGAGGTGGTTGAACAGGCACGCGGCAGAAACCTATTTTTTTCTGAGGACATTCCCGGAATTATTGAAAAGGCTGAGATGATCTTTATGGCAGTAAATACGCCTACTAAAACTGAAGGTGAAGGTGCTGGTATGGCAGCAGATCTAAGGTATATTGAGGCCTGTGCTCGGGATATTGCGAAATACTCAAAAAGTGATAAAATAGTCATTGAAAAATCAACCCTTCCTGTTCGAACTGCTGAAAAAATAAAAGAAATTCTAGAGGAGAATTCTAATAACATCCATTTTGAAATTCTTTCCAATCCAGAGTTTTTAGCTGAAGGGACAGCTATAAAGGATTTATTTAAATCAGATCGGGTTTTAATAGGGGGGGATGAGACCAATACAGGTCAAAAAGCAGTACAGGCCTTAGTTGATATCTATTCAAATTGGATTCCAAAAGAAAAAATCTTAACCACCAATGTATGGTCTTCAGAGCTTGCTAAACTTGCTTCAAATGCGATGTTAGCCCAGCGGATTTCATCTATTAATAGTCTCTCAGCCCTTTGTGAAAAAACTGGGGCTAATATAAATGAGCTTTCTAAAGCAATAGGAATGGATCACCGAATAGGACCACACTTTTTAAAAGCCTCTGTAGGCTTTGGAGGGAGTTGTTTTCAAAAGGACATTCTTAATCTAGTATACCTATGTAAATATTATGGATTAGAGGAAGTTGCGGAATATTGGCATTGGGTTGTTAAAATAAATGATTATCAGAAAGATCGTTTTTCTCAGAAAATTATTGACCATTTTGGAGGCGATTTAATAGGTAAAACAGTTGCAATTCTTGGGTGGGCGTTTAAGGCAAATACTAATGATAGTAGAGAGAGTCCAGCAATTTATGTGGCTGAAAAGCTTTATAATGCTGGGGCGACACTTGAGATTTATGACCCAATTATTAATAGAAAGCAAATATTTGATAATATTAAAAATAAATGGGGTTATAAATACTCTAATTTAGAGGAAAGAATTTCTATTACAGATCAAATTATATTATCAAAAAATATTCACAACGCTGTAGCTGTATTAACTGAATGGGAAAATTTTAAAAATATTAAAAACGAATCCCCATCTGGAATTAAATTCTTTGATGGGAGATATTATTTAAATGATAAAAAATGAAAGTAGTAATTCTCGCAGGAGGTTTGGGGACAAGATTATCAGAGGAAACGGAAGTGAAACCAAAACCAATGGTTCAAATCGGAGGTCTTCCCATAATTTGGCATATCATGAAAATTTACAGTCATTATGGATTTAATGATTTTGTTATTTGCCTTGGTTATAAGGGATATATTATAAAAGAATACTTCGCAAATTATTTTTTACATAAATCAGATGTTACAATTGACTTAGGTTCAAATAATCATAAGTATCATTCGTCTGATGCAGAACCATGGAAAATAACATTGGTCGACACAGGGATTCATACAATGACCGGGGGAAGAATAAAAAGAATTGAAGAATATTTAGAAGGGAAACGCTTTATGCTAACCTATGGAGATGGGGTTTCAAATATCAACATTTTAAAACTTTTAGAATCACATAAAAAAAATGATTCATACTGTACTTTAACTGCTGTTCATCCCCCCGCTAGGTTTGGTGCTTTAGAAATTTTAGAAGATGATAAAGTTGAAAGTTTTTTAGAAAAACCTAAAGGTGACGGTTTATGGATAAATGGTGGATTTATGGTGTGTGATCCAGAAATATTTAAATACATAGATAATGACAATTCAATTTGGGAGCAACACTCCCTTCCTAAGTTAGCGCTTGATAAAAAATTAAGTGTTTTAAAACATCATGGATTTTGGAGACCTATGGATACTTTAAATGATAAGTATACTTTAAATAAACTTTGGGAAGAGGGATCCTCTAAGTGGAAAATATGGAATTAATTAGAGATTACTTTTTCAATAAAAAAGTATTAATTACAGGCCACACAGGATTTAAAGGATCCTGGCTTACATTTCTTTTAGATCAGATAGGAGCCAATACAAAAGGATATTCGCTCAAACCAAATACCAACCCCTCTTTATATAGTTTATTAAAATTTAGTGATAAGCACCAATCTGTTATATCTGATATAAGAGATTCTGAAAGATTTAAAAAAGAAATTGAAAATTTTAAGCCAAATTATATTTTTCATCTTGCAGCTCAACCCCTAGTTTTAGAGTCTTATTTGAATCCAAGATATACTTTTGAAATAAATTTCAATGGATCATTAAATCTTTTAGAGACATTAAAGCAGATAGATTTAGATTGTACTGTAATAATAGTGACTACTGATAAAGTTTATTTGAATGAAGAGCTTAATTTACCGTTTAAGGAAGACGATAAATTAGGGGGAAATGACCCATATAGCGCAAGTAAAGCTGCTTTAGAGATATTAATCAATTCTTACTGCAAATCATTTTTTAATGAATCAACAATAAAAATAGCAAGTGTTAGAGCAGGGAATGTAATAGGAGGAGGTGATTGGTCAAAAAACAGATTGATTCCTGATATTATTAGATCCATTTTTGAAAATAAAAAGCTAATAATAAGAAATCCAAAATCTACCAGGCCATGGCAACATGTTTTAGACCCGTTAAATGGATATTTACAACTCGCAATCTCTTTAAATGAGAACAAAAAAAAATTTCAAGGATCTTGGAATTTTGGTCCTGAAATTGGAGACGATAAATCAGTTGAAGAATTAATTGAAATCACGAAATCATTAGGGTTTGAATTAGAAGTTAATTTTGAAATAAACGATATTCAAAAGGAATCTAAATATCTATCCTTAGATATTGAAAAGGCAAAGAAAAATTTAAAATGGAGCCCGAGATGGAATTCAAAAGAAGCCTTAAATCAAACATTATTATGGTATAGAGATTTTTATAATGGTAAAAATCCAAATTCACTAATTATAAATGAAATTGAAAAATATTATAATCAATAAATGGAAGTTATAAAAAACATAAATGATAATCTGAAATCTTCACTTAAGGGTGTAATTAGAAATAATATTAAAAAAGAAATTATACCGGGTGAAGATTATATACCTGTAACAGGTAAAGTGATTGACTCAAGTGATCTTTTATACGGAGTAGATGCCACATTAGATGGATGGTTAACAACTGGACGATATGCAAAGCAATTTGAATCTGATTTAGCAGAGTATATTGGTTGTAAAAAGTCAATTCTAGTTAATTCAGGATCTTCAGCAAATTTAACTGCATTTTACGCACTTACTTCTCCAAGTTTAGGAAAAAGAGCAATTCAAAAAGGAGATGAGGTAATTACTGTAGCTGCAGGTTTTCCCACAACAATTAATCCTCTAATTCAATTTGGTTGCATACCTGTTTTTGTAGACATTGATATTCCTACGTACAATATAGATGTAAATCTAATTGAAGCTGCAATTTCTCCTAAGACTAAAGCAATCATGATTGCTCATGCCTTAGGGAATCCATTCGATTTAAAAGTTGTAAAGGAAATTGCCGAAAAGTATAAATTATGGTTGATTGAAGATGACTGTGATTCTCTTGGGGCAACTTACGATGGTCAAAAAACGGGCTCTTTTGGAGATTTAGCTACGCTTTCTTTTTATCCTGCTCATCACATCACAATGGGAGAAGGAGGAGCTGTTTTGATAAACAATAGAAGACTTCAAATGCCTGCACTCAGTTTTAGAGACTGGGGAAGAGATTGTTATTGTGAAACGGGGTGTGATAACACTTGTAATAAAAGATATGAGTGGAAATTAGGGGATTTACCAGAGGGATATGATCACAAATATATTTATTCGCATATTGGATTCAACTTAAAAGTTACAGATATGCAAGCGGCAATAGGGCTGAGTCAATTATCAAAAATAGATCAATTCATAGCCAAAAGAAGAGAGAATCATAAAATACTATATGACTTAATGAAGTCTTTGGAAGAATATTTTATTTTACCAGAAAAAACTCCAAATAGTGATCCAAGTTGGTTTGGATTTATGTTGACTGTTCGCGACCCTATAAGAATTAATCGAAATAAATTAGTTCGTTATCTGGAGGAACAAAAAATCGGGACCCGTCTTTTTTTTGGGGGTAATATGATAAAACAGCCTGCTTATAAATATATTCAAAAGCGCATTGTTGGCTCGCTTGATAATTCAGACAAGGCAATGAATGATTCTTTTTGGATTGGGGTTTGGCCTGGATTGGAAAGAAGCCATCTTGAATATATTGCTTTAAAATTAAAGCAAAGCGTTAATAAATCATAAATAATCCATTATCATAATTCTAAAATTTTAATATGTAAATGTTTATATCACAACGAAAATGTCCTATATGTAACTCAAATAAAAATTTGTTTATTAAAAACATAAAGTTTAGTTTATTTGAAGGACACCCAATGCAGGGGGGGTATGATTTGATTCAATGCAAAATTTGTAGTTTTATTTATGCTGACACTAAAGTCACTCAAACAGAATTAGATGAGTATTACTCAAATCTCTCAAAATATGAAAATAAAGAAATTTCAACAGGCGGAGGATATAGTGACTATGATAGAAATCGTTTAATTGAAACTGCTGAATATATATCTTCAGCATTCAATGATAAAAATATAGAAATAGTAGATGTTGGATGCGCATCTGGTGGTTTACTTGAGCA
>Ga0181601_10003513_pt1 | contig 13254 bp, 8 predicted proteins | sample 041ome_8_FD_133020 | JGI IMG/M metagenome (GOLD analysis project Ga0181601, IMG submission 133020) | Coastal salt marsh microbial communities from the Groves Creek Marsh, Skidaway Island, Georgia - 041407BS metaG (megahit assembly) | ecosystem: Environmental > Aquatic > Marine > Intertidal zone...
CGACCACCGGCGACGAGCCAGACGACGCGAGACGGCGAAAACGGGTCTTCTGGCGAGAAGAAGAAAAAGAGAGCAAAGAAAGGAGAAGAATCGGAGGAGGAAGATAAAGAAAAAGAGACGGCCGCTGGGACGACGGTCGTCAGCGAGAGCGAGTCGTCTCCGCGCGGGAAAGAGAAGGAAGAAGAAGAAGAAGAAGAAGAAGAAGAAAGAGGAGGAGTCACGCGGGAGGAGAAGACGCCGATGAAAGAGGAAGAAGAACGAGAGGGGATAGCGGCGAAGGAGGGCATCGATATACCGTTGCACCCAAACGTGGATCCTCGCGTGCGCGAAGAGATTGAAAATGTGTATTCTGAAATGGCTGCCGTTTTGCATCGAATGGATGCGCACGCCGAGTTAACGATGGAACATTTGGACATGGTGAAGAAGGCGTTACGAGATCGTAAGGACGCGGCGAAGGATAAATTGGTGGATATTTTTAAGGAAACGTTTACGAAATTGGCAAATATCGCGAACGAGTCGATGGAGTTGGATGAAAAGATTAACGCGGTGAGAGACACGATTGCGAATCTGAGACAATCGATCGGCGCGTGAAAACTACCGCAGTAGAGAGAGTTTTATTACATACACTTTTATATTTAGTTATTGCACATGCATAACCTAATCTACTTTTACTCGTCTTCATCGCTTTCTTCTCCGCGCGCAGCTGCGGCTAACGCCGCCGATTCCGCCGCCGCCGAGCGTTTCAAAGCTTCGAATAACGAAACCATGGTCGTTCCCCACAAGGAAACACTCGCCATGCGAGGTAACACGCCACGGAAATACCCTCGAATGCCGTGTTTTCGATACAAGTCCGTCGCCACGGATGTAATTGTCATCCTTTTGTTATTGCTAGTTTGACTGCTATTATTATTATTATTATTGCTACTACCTCTGTCGATGTTTTGTTGCTGTCCGGATAAAACTTGAAACCGAGTTTTCACCGCGTCCAAAGGCGTCGTGATAAATCCTGAACTCATCCCAGCGCACAACCCACTCAGCGCGGTGACGCCTAACGCCACGTTATCGTCGATGTCGTCGATGTTGAACTCTTCGTCAATGTTATTCAACGTCACATCGCCTCCTCCGCTGCCGTAGATCTTCGTGTACTGGTTCCAAAACACCCTCGAATACGTCCCGTAAAATCCCCACCAAATGGCGCTGGATGGAACCAACGTCGCGACGGAGGCCACGTACCCGCGATACAAACCTCTCGCACCTTCATTTTTTAAGATTTCCTTAAACGCGTGAAAGCCGTTTCTATAACCGCGAAACACCGTATTACTGGCCTCACCGCTACTGCTACCGCTCGCCGCGGAGGTTGAAGGACTCAACGCCCCGTCCTTGGTAAAATTCGCGTGTCTCAACCCACTCACTTGCTGCCTCTGACTGATGATATCGATCGGTGTTCCTAAAGTCTGACTCACAAACGACGCCGTCGCACCACCAGCCGCATCCGCGATCCCATAATACATCTCATCCAACTCGTACTTCTCGCACAGCGTCCTCGCGTTCCCTTTCGTATATTCCAGCGTCGACAAATACACCATCCGTAAAGGTATCGCCCCGAACACGACCGTCCCAAATCCAGCGTATAATCCTTTAAATCCTCTGTCTTTAATCACATTCTTAACGACATCTTTAAAAGGCGTTTGTATTTTCGTTCCTTCGAGCATTTGTCTCGTTTTCACCACCGATAACGGATACAGCGCCAACGTCGCCAAAGAAAAAGCGCCCACGCCATTCAGGAAAAACTTGGATTTATCCAAATGTTCCCAGTCTATCTCTTTCGGCAACCGCCCTCCTCCTCCTCCTCCTCTGTCGTTCTGTTGTTCCTCCAACGAAGAAGAAGAAGAAGAAGAAGAAGAAGAAGAACTATTCGCACGCGGCATCGCGTCGTTCGCGTCTCTTTGCCTCGAAGCAGCAGCAGCAGCAGCAGCGCTCATCTCTCCTCCTTTTCTGCGCAAAAGGTAATCAAATCAAAAGGAAAGAGTAATGAGAGTAAACGCGCGTACACACGAAAGCGAAAAGGATCTCCTCGTCGTCGTCGCGTTGTTACTTTTCAAGAAGAGCTGTTCATCAAATCTATCGAAACGTGTTCGTATTATTCTCTGTGTATTATACAAACGCTGCTATGTCTATGTATGTGTGTAAGTGAGTGTGTGTGTGAGTAAATTAGTGAGGAAAAGCGTGCGTTCTGTTCTCCTTCTCCGCTTTCGCGGATTCGCGCGCGGAGAGACATGCACTCGCCGCAACGACGACAAACAGACACCCAGACACCTAAATATATATATATATATATATTCGTCACCATCATCACGTCTCTCTCCTCCTCTTCCTCGCGAGAGATACACCCAACGATCTCAAATCCCCGTCGACGGCGACGCACGGCTTCTCCACCTTCACGCGGACGACGTCCACCGCGCGAAACCGTTTCAAAATCTCCCTACAAATATCCTCGCCGACCGTTTCGATTAAATCTCTCTGAGGTCCATTCACGACGATCGTTTTAATCAGGTTGAACGCTTCCGCGTAATCGACGGTGAGCGACACGTCGTCGCGTTTCGCCGCGCGGCGCAGCGTCGAAGCGGTTGGCGTCAACTCGACGTTTATCAAGAATTTCTGTCCCAAGGATTTCTCCGCCGGAAGGACGCCGTGGTAGGCGTGGAACTGGAGGTCGTTCAGGTGAATCTTATCTCTGATGTTATCCACGAGTTGTTCGATGCTGTCGTCGTCAAAATCATCGCTGTTATTGTCGTTATTCGCGGTCGCTTCGGTGCTACAGCTCGCGACTCCGCGTCGCCTTCTTCTTCCCGGCAGCCGGGAAGTCGCCGTCAAAGTCGCGATGAAAGAGGAGGAGGAGGACGACGACGACGACGACGACGACCAAGGGGCGACGAGAAAGCATCCGTTCGAAGAAGAACAAGAAGAAGACGTCGATGCTACCGCTCGAGACGCCGCTCGAGATAAAGTTCTGAGAAGCATGTGCGAGTGGTGTGTTGTTAGGTGAATTTATGAGGAGTTTGTCGGCGGATACGCGCGCGTATCGAATATACAATTTTTACAATAAATACACCGCCTCTGCCTCTTCTTCTTCGCTTTTAGGGTGCCTTCTTTCGCCCGTTTTTGTTACGCGATGATGACTATCGCGTCTCTTCTCTTTGTTCTCTTTATTCTCTCTCATCTCTCGTTCGTCTTCTTCCTCGACATCATCTCCACCGCTTTCCCGATCGAACTGTTCGACGGATCCAACTGAAACGCAATCTCGCTTCCTTTCACTCGATACTTCTCCATGACCTCGCTCCATCTCTCGTCTCTTTTCAAATCTTTTAAATCCTCGTCGAATTCCAGCTGTTCGTAATCTCTCGCCGCTCGGCCTAATCCGTACAACCGTCCGTTCGCGTACCCGCTTTGAAACGTCAACTCTAACGAAGCAAACGCGAGATCCCAATTTTCCATCTTCGCGTGCGCTGCGGCCAAGTTATAATACGCGGACTGTTTCTCCCCCAACGATAACTCCGCCGGTTTCGTCCGGTCTCTTTTTGTCCCGGACCCTTCCGCGGTCAAGGCTTTTTCGAACAAAGTAATCGCAGACGCGTAGTTTTCGGATTGGAATTCCTCGCGACCGGCTTCGATGAAATCTTCCGCGTCGGAGGTGTTCACCCAAGTTTCGCCGACCAATTTGCCACCTCTGCGCGCGACGCGACGACGCGAAGAAGGAACGTTGACGAGTGCCGCTGTTGGGGCAGAGAAAAGTGGTGATTTTTGCGCCATCGTTAGATCGATGATGATGTGTGGTTATTTGATCAAAAGCAGCGCGTATCTCTTAAATGGGGAAAAAGTCAACATTTTATTTTCCAAATTCTCTTCTCTTCGATAATGTTATGCGTTACATAAAAGACACACATCAATCATCACTCACGAGAACATGTCGCGTTAAACGCTTTGACTCACGATATGATAATGAGCGCATTCAACGGTAAGAGAGGAACACCATCGACGACGCCGCCCATAAAAAGCAACGGCGGCGGCAACAACGTCGGTTTAGAATTAGTGTGCGAAAATGCCGTTACGCATCAACCTTTCGTTCTGTTCTCTTTCGGATTCATCGCGAACGTTGTTTTACTCGCATGCACGTTCGTTTTCGCGTATAAACTGGCCAAAGCGAGAACGACGAAAAGGCTGCACGGTTTGAAGGACGTTTTGCGACAGATCGTGGACGAGGACGCGCCGAATACGATTTTAAATCCCGAGGCGTTGAGGAAAATCACGGGAACGTTACCAAAGTGGGTGGATTTTTCGGACTATAACCGAGTGCCTTGGCTGAATAAAGCGGCGAAGGTGATGTGGCCTTTCTTGGATAAAGCGATCGCGTCTTCGGTGATATGGGCGCTTTCGGATGTGGTGAACGATTTAGCGAAGATGAGTAAACTGAAGATTGGGTTTCGGACGTGGACGTTAGGGGACGAGCCGCCGATATTTACGGCGGCGAAAGTGTTGGACGACGTGGAAGGCGAGGTGACGCTGGATTTGGAGTTTAAATGGGTGGCGGTGAAACCAGAGGTGGTTTTGGACGTCAAAGCGGCTGGCATTAACTTGCCCATTAAGTTGGAACACATAGAGGCGTTTGGGGTGGTGAGGTTGGTGTTTACGCCGTTGGTGCCGTGGTGGCCGTCGTTCGACGGGATGAAAATCGCCTTCGTGGACAAGCCGACGATTGATTTCAGTTTGAAATTGATCGGTGGGGATATTAATACCATTCCGTTCGTGGCGAATTCATTGAGGCATTTGATTACAAACTCGTTGGTGGATTTAATGGTGTGGCCGCAAAAGATTTGGGTGCCCATGGGTGAAACGTGGGAGAGAGAAAACGCAAACATTAGCGGGTTGTTGAAAATCGGGATCCAAAGCGCGGAGGAGTTGGTCAGCGGAACGAACGTTTTAGAACGAGGCGTGAGCGCGATGACGAGTTTGAAATCGTTCGTCGCGGTTGAACTGAATCAAAAGAATGCGAGGAGGAAGTACACGGAGGCGAAAGGTGGACGATCGCCGGTGTACGAGGAACAAATCAGTTTGCGAGTAGACGACATTCGATACTCGAAAATCAGGTTTACCGTGTACAACTCGAGCGTGGTTGGACGAATGTTAAAAGGTGGATTCGATAACGGAAACAAACAACGAGATAACGACGAGGAGCAAACGGAAATACTAAACACGGAAATAGGCTTCGCGCTGTGCGATTTGAGCGGGTTTCAAATGAAGGATTCGAACAAGACGTTGAGTTTGACTTTGGACATCGAGAAACCGGAAATTCACGGCATCGCGTCGAGGTCGACGCAAGTCGCCAAGGCGGTCATTTATTCTCCGTTTACTATTTTGTCCGTCGGTGCGAGAGGCGTCGCTGCAGTCGGACGGAAAGCCATGAATGTGGATAAAGCGGAAAAGAAGAGAGAAACGAACGGGAGATTACACGTGACGTTGCAATATTTGCCGTTTGAGGATAGAAATAACACAAACAACACCGCTGGGACGGACCCAACGTCGAGTGAAAATAATAATACGAGCACTACTTCGGCGACGGTGAACACGGAATCAGCGATGATTTCTAATTACATCGAAACCGACGCGGTCATTCAAAAAGGGAAAGAATACACCGGCGTTCTGTACGCGCGCATCATTCGCGCGGACGCGCTTCGCGCGGCTCGAGGTATAAACCCCGACCCTTACGTGAAAATTAAGTTTGGGAAACAAAAGCGCAAGACGAAAACGAAAGTAGACACTCGACGACCGACGTGGGAGGAAGAGTTTGAGTTTATAGTGGACACGGCGGAATCGAGTCGAAGTGCGATTGAAATTTCTGTTTGGGATCGCGCGCCGTTAGGTAGAAAACAAAGTCTCGGGACGCTCAGATTACACTCCGGCGATATATTGTCCCAATGCTTGCGCGTGTTTAAAGATACTGGTGCAGAATTTATGGAAAAGAAGTTTGAGTTGGCGAACGTGCCGTGCGGTACGCTGCTGATACAGTTTGAGTTCATATCTGTGTCGCAAGCGCCGGCTTTGGAGACGGACATCGAAGAAGCGAAGGAAGCGTTGATTCAAACCGAGTTGGAACGGTTAACATCAAAGAAGGACAAGAAAACATCTTCCAAAGAAGCAAAAGTGGCGACAGCTGGAGTAGCAGCAGATGTTCCGGAGAAGTTTGAGTGGCGTCAAAGTAGTCCTGGGAAGATTGTCGAGGCCGCGTCAAATATTGAACCGTCGTCGTCGTCTTCGTCGCAAAAGAAGAAAAAGAAACCTCTCGGGAGACGAATAGCGAGCGCATTTCGGAGTAAAGAGGAGAAAGCCCGCAAAAAGATGGCAAAAATGCAAGAATCGTACGAAGAGAGCGATGAAAGTGATGAAGATGAAAATGCAACGTTGGAAACGAACAGAAATACCAACTCGCTCTCCTCGGTTCCAGAAGAGTCGGAAGATACCAAACGAAAAGATGGCGGAGCGCAGTTCAACAGACGGAAATCCTTACACATTAACATAGAAGATCTGAACAAGGTTAAAATGGGATCGCCTGTATCTGAACACGAATCCGTCATTCAAAAGAGGAAAGCGTATTACCGCGCGTCTTCTAAATTTGGCAACTCGAACGAAACGTTGAAATTCAAATCTGCGTTGGACGAAGTTTTGGAAAAGGAAGAAGCGAAGAAACGGCAACAAATGCAAATGCTCTCGAGTCCCAAGGGAAAAGCGAATGCGAAAAATGAGCAAACGCTCAGCGCTGTTGTTTCCGATTCCAGCGACGAGGAACTCGAACAACACGTCGAACACGAGAGAAGGCGGCAACAGCGCCTTTCGATTGGCGCCGAAAATTATTCGAGCAACGCCGAGACGTCCTCGGAATCTTCTTTCGAGTCCGGCGATAGCTTGTCGGAATTTTCGTCGGAATCCGATATTGACGTTGCAAACTATCACTCGACAAATCAGGAGAAACATTCGACGCTTCGCAAGGCTTTGCGAAGAATGAAACGCGAAGTAGCCGGCAAGACGCCCAAACACGACAGAATTCGCGATCGAGAGTTTTACGACAAGAAGAAAGCGGAGCTCGACGCCGAGAGAAAGATGGAGCAAGCCGTTCCGGGATACGAGTGGCGAAGTAAGAACCAACAGTGGAAACAAAAAGACATTACCGAGGCGTACGTGGAAATGCGAGGCTCGAGTAAAGCGAAACGAATCGAAGATTTGCGAAAGCCGAGCATCGCGAAGATGAATAATACCAGCAGTAAAAAAAAGCATAAAAACGATGACACCGGGTGGACGAAAGTTAAGTAGCATGTTAGCATGGTGATGTATTTGTACATACTTAAATTCAACTCGCCACGGCCAACTTTGCTAAGTGCTGCATAAACACGCTCAAGGATATATCGTCCGTGAAAATAATCTCGCCGCCGCCAAAATTTTGCTGTTGCTCCCAACCGTTTTGATGCTGCGTCTGGTGCGTGTTGGACGGATTCAACTTCGCCAACAAAAAGCGAGCCTGGGAGCCGCCTTGATCGCACTCGACCAACCTAGGCGTTGGACATCTGGACTCGGCTAATTGTCGCGCATCGCCGACCGGCTGCGCGAGAAGTTGTTTGAAGTGCGCGTAATCGGGCAAATCTTGGTAGTTTGCTTTACGCCATTGCGCGATGGTCGAACCAGAATGCACGACGACGAAGAAGTACCCGTCTAAGAGCAAAATCGTATCTGGAGTGATCGAAGTAACATCTAACATCGTCGGCTGCGGTGGGCCGTTCATAGAATACATCGTTAGCGTCGGTTGAATCATGAGAAGACAATTCAAAACTGATTCGCGTCCAAGCGCTAATCGATAAAACGCGGTTTCATCGGGCGAGTTGTTGGCGGTTTGTAAGAAAGGCGACCGTCTCAAGTTGAACATGAATTGCGGGTATATGGCGACGTTTGGCGGCAACCGAAACGTTTCCGGTTCGTCTTTTCTATATTCGCCAAATTTCGTACCCGCTCGAATCAATGTTCGATCTAACCACCTCAACAAATCAAAGGCCTCTTCGTTTTCGGTTCGAAACGTCGCTACTCGCGCCATCAACACCGCGCACGCTTCTTGATCGAAACCACCGATAATTTCCGGCGCTGCGCTAGACTCTACCCACCGCCTCGCGACCGTCGTGCACCTCAAACGAATCTCTCCCGTGCTCAATTTGTAACGACAACAAAACTGTAAATAGAACGGTTGTCCGTGCGGCAACGGATTCGAATGTTGATTGACAATCTCGTAATATACCGCGATACTCGTCGACGGCGTAAACGCGCACATCCGCCAACTCGTCGTTTGTCCTAATCCAACTTCGTTTTCGCTAATTGATTTTGATTTTACAGCCAAGGCAGAAACAGGCCCTATGCAGCCTTGTACCATCACGTGCGGCGTACAGAACGCACTAAACGTACCGTTGAAAAGCATCTCCAACGTTCCATCTTCTCTTCTGGCAAACATTTTCCGCAACGATTTTCGGAAGTTTTCCGCGCCGAATTGTTCAGCTAAGATGACTTGACCGCCGGTTTGGTCCACGGCTAATTTCATTTCCGCTAAACCGACCTGATCTAAAGAGCAAGCGAACACGTCCAACGCGTGCGAACTCGTCGCCAAACGAATGCCCATGGAATTGTAAAACTTCGTCGCGTCTTTGAAATGTTTCGCGCTGTTCTTATCCAAGTCTCGGTGCGACCGCAAATCTTCGTCCGCGTCTCTCCCGACGATGGTCCCGGGACCAACCGTGCACGGTCCGGTGGTGAACACCATAACTCGCGCGCCTTGCGCCGAATGCGCTTCAGCCAACACCCCAGACGCGACCGCAATAGCCGCTCCAGTCGCTCTATACGGCCTCTGACCTTTCTCTCTCGGAAACGAGTCCGGTTGTAAATCCTCCAGAATGTTGCTCAGCACGAATTCGCATTCGCTGACGGGTAATAAAAATCTACTCTTTGCGCTCAACTCGTTCGCCACTTGACTGCCGGTATTTTTATCGTACATCGCGTATTCCTGTGCCGTCAATTCCAATCCTAATAACTTCTTCACTTTCTCTTGCGTCACGTCTTTCGTCCCTCTGAGCACGTAACTTCTCGGCAACGGGCTCGTCCCGCTCAACTCGTGCACCGTAACCGTCGCTCCAAACGTAATCAACCCGACGTAACATTCCTCCGGTAACAACGCCAACAGTTGCCCGATCGAATCCTTCGCGTCTTGCAACTCCTCCTTAGGACACGCGGTATCTAAAACAATCATAAAACACGGCGCTTTCACATTCTTATTCGTCATCGTGTACTCCACCGTCGTGTACGTCGGGAACAACTCCGCGGGTAAGTTCTGCGGGTTGATCTCGTGATAGTTTCGCGGCAAATTATTCATGCAATCGCACAAGCAACACCTCCACGATTTCCTCGCGTAATCTACCATGCAATGCGGATTGAGCACGCCTTGACACCCTTCGCACACCACCGGTTCGTACGGCAACACCGGCATCTCCGGAATCGATTTCCCCGGCGTCACGATGGCACCGGTCGGTAAAACGATTCGCGTCGCTTCGATTCGCGAGCACGGCCACGCGTTGAAGGACATTCGCACGCCTTCCCGGTTCTCGTACGCCGCGAAATCCATCTTTGTTTTTGTTTATGTGCGCGTGTATTTTATCTCTCTCTCTCTCTCTCTCTCTTTGTGGTTCTAAGAATTCAAAGAGAGCGCGCGGGGGGAATTTTTAGGAACACACAACGGCACAATCCAAAACTCTCAAAATCTCTCTCTCTCTCTCTCTCTCTCTCTCTCTCTCTCTCTCTTTCCTTCTTCTGCGTTTAAAAAAGAGCACTCGACGACACGCAGACACGCAGACAGAGAGACTGAAATCGATCTGAACGCTCGAAAAGAAACTGCGCGCTCGCGCGTTGGTTTTCTTCTTCTCGGTCTTTCCTCTTCTTCTTTCAAAAATTTTTTGACGCGATTCGAAGAAAAAGAAGAAAGAGAGAAAGTCGATTTTCGTATGTTTAGGGTTTAGGGTTTAGGAAAAAAAAGGGCACTTCACAAAGGCACGTTTTCCCGCACAAAAACACACAACTGTAAAACCGCAAAACGCTTCTCCGCGCTTCCTTCTTTGTTTTTGCGCTTCGCGGGAAAAGAAAGAAGAGAGAACTTTGAAGAACAATGCTTTCTGCGCTCTCTCCGAAATCGTCGCCTTCTCGCGCTGCTGCGCGCCGTTGTTCCAAAGAAGAAGACGAAGAAGAAACGAAAAATGAATCTCCTCCGCTGCACGTTTTGGATACCGTCGCCGGCGTGCGCGAACGCGTGCGCGAGGCGAGAGGAAAGTGCGATCAAAAGATTGCTCTGGTGCCAACCATGGGAGGGTTGCACCAAGGCCACGTCTCGCTGATTTCCATCGCGCTGAAGAGCGCGGATTTTGTCGTCGTGAGCATATACGTGAACCCGATGCAGTTCGCGCCGCACGAAGACTTTGACGCGTATCCGAGAACGCTGGAGGAAGATTTAAAGAAAATTGCGGATTTAGGGGAGAACTCTCGCGTGTGCGTGTTTGCGCCGAAGGAATCTTTGTTCGGGAAAGGCGTGGACCCGTCGGAGTGCGCGAACGTGACAGTGCCGGGGGTGAGTCAAGGATTGTGCGCGACGACGAGGCCTCATTTTTTTGGCGGCGTCGCGACGGTGGTATTGAAACTATTGAACATCGTGAAACCAGACGCGGCGGTTTTTGGGAGAAAAGATTATCAGCAGTTGAAAGTTATCGAGAAGATGGTGAGAGATTTAGATTTGGACGTGGAAATTTTGAGCGGGGGCATTGTGAGAGAACCGGTGAACGGAGAGGCGTCGGACGCGGAGTCTTGCCCGGGATTGGCTATGAGCTCGAGAAATACGTATTTAACCGAAAAAGCGAGAAAGCAGGCGGAGGCGATATCGGTGGCGCTGAAAGACGTCGCGGATGGTATTTCCGGACGGTCGGATGAGTTTACGCCGGCCATGGGTGCGAACATGGCGCAAGGGTGGGTTGGTTTCATTAAAAGGTGCATAGAATTGAGCGGAGGTAAAGTCGATTACGTGGAAATCCGCCAACGAGAAACGTTGGAAGGGCCGGTGGAAAAGTTAATCAAAGGCGAGAAGTACGTGGTTTTAGCGTGCGCGTATTTCGGTGGCGTTCGATTGCTAGATAATGTGGAAGTGGATAAAGCGTGATATAATAATAGAATGTTGTAGTGATGATGTGTAAGAATAGTATTGGGTAGCGATGTTGTTGAGAAGAGAGCGTAAATTAGTTATTTATTTAATGAAGCAGTCCTTCAAAGAGCTAGTGCACGCGCCCGCGCTCGTCGTGGCCTTCTTCCCGTCGTAACACGCCACCCCGTCCGCGTCGGTTTTCAATTTTGGCAACACCTTATCCAACTGTTTTTTCTTCGGGTTCAACACCTTCTCCGGCTCGCCTTCGAAACCTTCAAACGTGACGCGCTCGCCGATTTTCGCGCCGCTCGGCGGCTTGACAAAGTCAACCTTCGTGTGGTCCTCGTTCGAGGCGCACAATACCATGGCCTCAGAATTCAAACCTCGCATCTTATTCGGTTTCATGTTGCAAATGACCAGAACGTCTGCGTTGGTCATGTCTTCTAAAGTTTTAAACTCTCGTAAACCAGAGCACACTTGCAACGGCTTTTCTAATCCAACGTCAATTTCTTCGGCCCATAACTTATCCGCTTCCGGGTGTTCCCACGCTTTAACGATTTTACCAACTCTGATGTCGACGACGGAAACGTCCACTTCTTTCTCCGCCGCTGCCGCATCTCCTCCTCCTGCTCCTCCTTCTGCCTCGGCTGCCGCTTTTCTCGCCGCCTTTGCCGCCGCTTTCTCCGCCGCTTTCGCCTCTTTCTTCGCGATGGCTTTCAATCTCTTCGCCTCGGCCACCGGATCGTCCAACGGTTGCGACCCGCCTTGAGGATGCTGCTGCTGCGGCTTTTCTTCCCCACTTTCTTTTTTCGTCCCCGAAGTGGACACTTCCGCTTTCCCGCCGCTCTCGCTTCTCGGCAACGCCGTCCACGTCGCGTCCATCGCCGAAAAGTCAATCGCGCCTTCTTCGCCCGCCGACAACACGCTCTGCATCCGCTTGCACCATCGCACCAAACTCTTCTTCTGCTTCAACTGACCGGAGGCCATCATCTGTTTCACTTTCTCGCGCACCGCGCCAAACAAAACGATATCCGCTAAAGTCACTCGATCGTTCGCAGCGACGTGAGACTTCGTCTTCAAGTGCTCGTTCAGAGACTCCAAAGCCTGTTCGCAATCGGCGTCGAACTCGACGCCGGTGTAGGTGGTGTTCACGGCGGCGAGCCAATCATCGATGGCGAGTTTTTCCGCATCCGTCGCGCCGAGGAGTAAAGACGCGTCGTCTCCGTCTCCGCACAGCGCTTTGGCGACCGGAACGAGACCTTCAAACGACGCTTTGATGTCGTCGGCGGCGTCGTCTCGATGATATCGCGGCGGCGTCGATGGATTAGTTTTGGAATCGACGACGACGACGACATCGGAGGAGGAGGAGATGTTTTTATACGCGCAGAGGAGCGCGATGGTTTGCCCGGCGGGCGAGGACGCGTCGCAAGTGACGCGAGGAGATGACGACATGTGCGTTTCGTGGACGCGCACGTGTGGTTCTTTTTTGGGGGGTGTTTCCTGATGATAAAAGTGCTCGCGCGTACGTGTGCCTCGTTTGTGACTTGTGACGGACTCACGAAAAAAAGGTGCACCCTTTACTACAAAATACGAAAAGGCGAGACGCGAACGCGCACAGATCAAGAGAGAAAGAATTATTATTATTCAAGTTTTATGATGATCATATATATATATATTCCAAATTAAGCTAACATAAACACCCCCCAACTCTCTCTCTCTCTCTCTCTCGTCGCGTCGGCGCGGTTTTCGCTCTCTCGAGCGCCCACCGCGTGAAACGCGCGATTGATCGTATACTAAAAATTTAATACATGATGAAAAATATGTTTAAACGTTTAATATCTGTAGGCAGCCGGCTTGAACGGACCTTCAATCGGGACGTTAATGTACGCGGCTTGTTCCGCGGACAATTTGGTCAACTTGACGCCAATCTTTTCCAAGTGCAATTGGGCAACCTTTTCGTCCAAGTGCTTCGGCAAGACGTACACCTTCTTGTC
>Ga0181601_10003517_pt1 | contig 13249 bp, 12 predicted proteins | sample 041ome_8_FD_133020 | JGI IMG/M metagenome (GOLD analysis project Ga0181601, IMG submission 133020) | Coastal salt marsh microbial communities from the Groves Creek Marsh, Skidaway Island, Georgia - 041407BS metaG (megahit assembly) | ecosystem: Environmental > Aquatic > Marine > Intertidal zone...
CAAAGAAAACTAGTTGGGCTTGAAATTGAAGGAAATGAGATTTGTGGTCATGGTGATTGCGTTCATCCATCAGATAATGGACGAGAGCAAATTGGAATTATTACTAGTGGAATGAAATCACCCGTTCTTAATAAAAACATTGCTCTTTGTAAAATGAATATTAATTATTGTGAATTAGATACAGAAGTAGAAATTGGAAAACTTGATGGTCATCAAAAACGTATCAAAGCAAAAGTGGTTCCATTCCCTTTTTACGATCCAACCAAATCAAGGGTTAGGGCATAAATAAATTGAGTAAAAAAAAGGAGTTTGTGGGAAAAGAAGCCACCTTCGTTAGTAAGTCAACAACATTACCTGTTGGTATGAAAAGATTTGATAAAGGGCCATATTTTGATTTTTATCATAAGGAAGATAATCTATATGGCGTTTATGCTGAACGTTTTTATCCAATTTCGCTAGGCAATGATACGGAGGAAATGTACTGGAATTTAAGAAGAAAAGCAGTCATGTATGATACTCCAGAAAAGCCCATTCAAATTGAAGGTCCTCAAGCAGGAGAGTTTTTAGACAAAGTTTTTAGTAGAAAAATTTCTACAATGAATGTGGGAAGGGGAAGATATGCCATAGCATGTTATGAAGATGGTGGAATTTTCATAGATGGAGTCTTTTTTCGATTAGAAGAAAATAAGTATTGGTACGTTCAACCTGATGGCCCACTGGAGACTTGGCTTAAAGCTCATCAAGCAAATTATAATGTAAAAATTTCAGATCCCTCATCAAGGTCTATTCAAATACAAGGACCAAAATCACAAGAAATATTATCAAAACTTACAAATGGATCCTTGGATGAAAATTTTAAATATTACCACTCTGGATTTTTTGAGATAGCAGGGCAAAAAGTTTATATTTCACGAACAGGCTGGACAGCAGAGCTTGGTTATGAAATTTATAGCTTAGGTAGAGATACCAATTATAAAAAACTTTGGAACACAATTCTTGAAATAGGCAAACCTCTGGGACTACATTTTGATGGAATTTTATCAATGGAAATGAGAAGAATAGAGGGAGGTATATTAGACAGCAATACTGATTTTGATTCTTCTATGAATCCATTTGAAGCTGGACTAGACAAACTAGTTGATTTAACAAAAGATGATTTTATTGGAAAAAAAGCATTAGTGGAACTAAGTAAAAAATCAGGAAAAAGATTATTTGGTATAATTTCTGAAAAATCTTTTAAATACAAATCTAATGTTTATTTATCTAATGATGAAGTTGTTGGATATCTTCCTGCATCAACTTGGTCCCCAACTCTAAAAAAATATATTGGTTATGTAAGATTTAACTATTCAGGTAAGTGGACTGATTTTAAAGTAAGAGCAGAAAGTTTAGATGATAGTTTTATAGATTGTGAAGTAGTGGAATTGCCATTCTACGATAAAGATAAACTTATCCCGAGAGGTAAGGATACAACAATTCCTTAAAATAAATTAAGCTTAGAGTATTTTGTAAATATGGATTTTGTTTCCATCGAGGTCTTTGATATAAGCCCCATAATAATTAGGAGTATGATCTCTTAATCCTGGCGCGCCCTCATCATGCCCACCAGCTTTTAGAGCTGCAGCATAAAATAAATCTACTTCATCTTTTGAATTAGCCGTAATGATCATTTGAGAACCATTACCACGTGTAGCAGGCTCCTTATTAAAAGGTTTAATAACCCAAAAACACTCCTCATCTATTGAGGATCCGTAACCAATTTCATTATCAGTTGTTTGACATCTGACAACATTAATAGTTTTGAATACTACATCGTAAAACTTACCAGCTTTATCCAGGTCATTTGTTCCAAAACAAATACCTGAATAAAACATTTTACTATTCTTTTTCTTTTCTAAAAAAGGGAATTAGAAAAACAAAACAGGCTACAAAGAAAAAAATACTCCCAAACATAGCCCAAAAACTACCAATACTTGAAATAATAAATCCTACAGCTGATATGATAAATAAGATCCAACCTAAAAGATTGATATGATTATTTTTCATTAATTTAATTTATTTTGTATTTAAGTAGGTAGCCATTGAGTCATCCATAGCTTCTAACCATGTAGTATGATGAGCTGGTCCGGTTGTACCAGTAACAGGAGATGAAAAAGATTTATCTCTGTATGTAAGAATATTAGCTTCTTTATCATGTTCCCAATCATAAAAGTGTTTTTTAATAAGTTCGAAGTCAATACTTGGATAATCAACAGCTGAACATAGATCTACACAGTAATCTGTTTGGAAATCAATCATCTGATAGGCATCTTCTAATGCTTCTTCTTTCTTTACCCAAGTATCAATGTCTTTTGATACTTCATCATCACTAGGAATTTTAATTTTATTCATAATAATATCTCTGACATACCACGCCTGTGCATCAAACATATTAAAAGTATGAAATTGATCCTGCATTCCTAAATAGAATAGATTGTGATTATTTTGCCAAACAACACCCTTGTAAAGCATAGGTGGGTAGAGCCTATTGTGAGTCTTAAGTTTTAAATCCTCAGATAAAAACGGAAAATGATGTAAATATCCTGTACAAAGAATTAAAGCATCCATTTCTTGGACAGTACCATCTTTAAATATAGCTTTGTTGCCGTCAATTTTATCCATGTAATGAACTTCTTTCATACCTTCGGGCCAATTAAATCCCATTGGATTATTCCTATATCCAATCGTTACTGTCTTAGCTCCATATTTGTAACATTGTAAAGCTACATCTTCGGCTGAGTAACTACTTCCGAGTACAACTACATTTTTATTTCTAAACTCTTCAGCATCTCTGAAATCATGCGAGTGCATAATCCTTCCAGGAAAACTATTCATACCCTCATATTCAGGTATATATGGAACAGAGAAGTGGCCTGTTGCAACAATTAGTTTATCAAAGCTTTCTGTACTTACTTTGTTGTCAATTTTATTTGTATAAGTAATGTCAAAACCATTACCATTATCAACTACACTACTGACGGTTGTATTAAATTTTACGTATTTTCTCGCATCTGATTTTTCAGCTCTACCAAGAATATAATTTTGTAAAACTTCACGAGGAGGAAAGGAAGGAATGGGTTTTTGGAAGTGTTCGTCAAATGAATAGTCAGCAAATTCTAAACATTCCTTAGGACCATTAGACCACAGATATCTGTACATGCTATTATGTATTGGATCTCCATATTGGTCTGAACCAGTTCTCCAACTATAATTCCATAAACCGCCCCAATCGGCTTGCTTTTCAAAAGCAACTACTTCAGGTATAGATTCACCATTTTTTCCTGCTTGATGAAGTGATCTTAAAAAAGATAAGCCACAAGGACCTGTTCCAATTAAAGCTATTTTTGTCATAAAATTCCTCCTAAAATACTAATAATAAATACAAATTTATTGATTTCAAATCGATTTTTATTCAATTTATGGGGTGCAACAAAATAACTATGCATGTAAATGTTGTTTCATATTATGAAACAGTATTGTTACACTGATAATTTTGAGATATATATTTTCGAAGAGGTAAATTGATTCATGCAAAAATATTCAATATTTAGTCTAGTTAAAAATGCTCTTAGCAATCACAAAGATTGGGAAGTAGCTTGGAAAGATCCAGAACCAAAAAAAGAATATGATGTTGTTATTGTTGGTGGTGGTGGTCACGGTTTAGCCACTGCGTACTACCTAGCAAAAGAACACGGAATTACCAATGTAGCTATTTTAGAAAAAGGTTGGATAGGTGGTGGAAACGTTGGAAGAAATACCACAATTTTAAGATCTAATTATATGTTTGACTCAAACTCTCATTTTTATGAATTCGGTATGAAGCAATGGGAGACCCTCAGTCAAGAATTAAATTATAATGTTATGTACTCTCCTAGAGGAATTATAAACTTAGCTCACTCTGATGCTCAAATGAATGCTTACGCAAGAAGAGGTAATTCAATGAGACTTAATGGAATTGATGCTGTTCTTTTAGGAAGAGATGAATTAAAAAAAATGATTCCATTTGCTGATTTTTCAGATACTTGTCGTTTCCCTATTCATGGTGGATTAATGCAACCTCGTGGTGGAACAGCTAGACACGATGCTGTTGCTTGGGGCTATGCTAGACAAGCAGACTCCATGGGAGTTGATATAATTCAAAATTGTGAAGTCACCGGATTTGATGTGACTGATGGTAAGGTCTCTGGTGTTCAAACTTCAAGAGGCAGTATTAAAACAAAAAAAGTAGGTTTATGTGTTGCAGGAAGTACAACACTCTTAGCAGATATGCTAAATATGAGACTCCCAATAGAAGCACATGTTTTACAAGCCTGTGTTTCAGAGCCAGTGAAACCTTTACTCGATCATGTAGTTACATTTGGTGCAGGTCACTTTTATTGTAGTCAATCTGATAAAGGGGAAATGGTTATGGGTGGAGATCTTGATGGCTATAACAGCTATGCCCAAAGAGGAAATATGCCTATGATCCAACACGTTTTAACTGGCGGATTGGCTGTTTTTCCTAACTTTAGTAGATTAAAAATGCTTCGTACTTGGGGAGGTATTATGGATATGTCCATGGATGGCTCTCCTATCATTGACAAAACGCATATTGATGGAGTTTACCTTAACTGCGGATGGTGCTACGGTGGCTTCAAAGCCACTCCATGCTCTGGTTGGGTATTTGCACATACTATAGCTAAAAATGAAGTCCATGAATTAAATGCAGACTTTAACTTAGAAAGATTTCATTCAGGAAAAATTATTGATGAAAAGGGCGTCGGTCCTAGACCCTGGATCGGTTAATAAATGTTAGAAATTAGATGCCCTTATTGTGGTAAGAGATCACAAAATGAATTTTCTTATGGTGGAGATGGTAACATTAAGAGACCCACTCTTGGTGAAGAAATAAATACTAAAGATTGGGATGACTTTGTTTACTTTAGGGACAATCCAAGAGGTAAGCATACAGAATTATGGCACCACACTTCAGGATGTAGACAGTGGTTTAAAGCTTCAAGAGATACTGCTACCCATGAGATATTTGCAACTTGTAAAATGAATGAGGATTTCAATGAGTAATCAATTTCGAACAACAAACTCTAATGGTTTAATTAATAAAAATAAAATTTTAAACTTTACTTTTAACGGTAAGACTTTCCAGGGTTATGAAGGTGATACTCTTGCATCAGCTCTCATAGCGAATGGCGTTCATCTTGTAGGAAGAAGTTTTAAATATCATAGACCGCGAGGATTTTTAGGCGTGGGTGTTGAGGAACCTAATGCAATGGTTCAATTACATGAGGGTGATCGCTCAGAACCAAACATTATGGCAACAGAGGTAGAGCTTGTTGAAGGTCTTGTAGCTAATAGCCAAAATTGTTGGCCTTCTGTAAAATTTGATATTGGAGAAATAAATAATTTATTAAACCGCTTTTTCCCTGCTGGTTTTTATTACAAAACATTTATGTGGCCAAAAAGTTTTTGGTATAAAATTTATGAGCCAGTTATAAGAAAAGCTGCTGGTATGGGTATTGCACCATTAAACCCTGATCCTGATCGTTATGAACATAATTATGAGCACTGTGATGTTTTAGTTGTAGGCTCTGGACCTTCAGGTTTAGCTAGCGCCCTTGCAGCTGCAAAAAATGGAGCTAGGGTTATATTAGCTGAAGATAAAGCTCACTTTGGTGGCTCACTTCTTAACGATGATGTCACTATTGGAAACATGTCTGGAAAAGAATGGGCAAGTGATGTTATTTCTCAGCTCAAAAATCTTCCAAACGTGGTTGTAAAAAATAGATCGCAAGTTTTTGGTTACTATGATCATAACATGACTGTTATGTTTGAAAGAGTAAGTGATCATATTGAAAACCCCAGTCAGTATGCACCTCGTCAAAGACTTCATTATATAAGAGCAGGAGAAGTTATAGTTTCTACTGGCTCAATAGAAAGACCAATATCTTTTGGAAATAATGACAGACCTGGAATTTTATTAGCATCTGCAGCGAGAGAGTATATGAAGGTGTACGAAACTCTTGTAGGTAAAAAACCAATAATTTTTACAAACAATGACACTGCGTATTCAACTGCGCTAGAATTTCTCAAAAATAACATTACACCAATTATTTTAGATACTCGTGATAATTCTGACGGAGAATTAGTGAAGGAAGTTCAAAATCAAGGTATTCAGATAAGATTTAACTCTGGTATTGCGAATACTAAAGGGCATCTTAAAATTAAATCTGCAACTATTGGTAAGCTTGATAGCGATAAGGAAAATTTTATCTCATATGAGGAAGTAGAATGTGATTGTATTTGTATGTCAGGTGGATGGACGCCAACAGTTCATCTTTCCTCTCAAGCAGGTAACAAATTAAAGTTCAAAGAAGAAATAGATGCTTATGTACCAGATCAAAAAAGACAAAAAGAGACAGCTGTTGGTGCAGCGAATGGATCATACACATTAGATCAATCTTTAGCTGAGGGTTTTCAAGTTGGTTTTGAACTATCTAATAAATTTACTTCTAATAATTCTAAGACAGATACACCTATGTCAAAAGAGCCCTCTCAAGAGAGCCATGAAAAACTTTGGTGTATGCCTTTACCAAATGGTAAAAAACCAAAAAGATTTATCGATTTTCAAAATGATGTCGCTGTATCAGATGTAGAGTTAGCTCTTCGTGAGGGTTTTAGGTCTATTGAACACGTTAAACGATACACAACGCTCGGTATGGCTGGCGATCAAGGTAAGACGAGTAATTTAAATGGTCTTCAATATGTATCGAAAATTGAAAAAAAGATTGTGCCTGAGGTTGGACACACAACTTTCAGACCCCCTTATACTCCAGTAACTATTGGAACTATTGTTGGAAGGGAAGTAGGTAATCACTATCTTCCTACACGTAAATCACCTATTCATAAATGGCACGAGGAAAATAACGCAGTGTTTGTAGCAGCCGGCCTATGGGTTAGACCAAGATATTATCCAAGAGGAAATGAAACAATGAATGATGCTGTTAATCGCGAAGCTGCAAATGTAAGAAAAAATGTTGGAATTTGTGATGTTACTACATTAGGAAAAATTGATATTAAGGGTCCTGATGCTCCTGAGTTTCTAAACAGAATTTATACTAATGCATGGTTAAAGCTGCCTGTTGGCAAGGCGAGATACGGTGTGATGTTGAGAGAAGACGGAATGGTCATGGATGATGGAACCACTTCCAGAATATCAGAAAATCATTTTCATATGACCACTACTACGGCACAAGCTGCTAATGTTTTATCCCATCTTGAGTATTATCTCCAAGTGGTATGGCCAGAATTAGATGTGAATGTTTTATCAACTACTGAACAGTTTGCGGGTGTTGCTGTGGCTGGACCAAAGTCTCGAGAGCTCTTAACTAAAATGTTTCCATCAATTGATTTATCAAATGAAGGTCTGCCATTTATGGGCCTGATTGATACCAAGTTAGGTGATATTCCTGCAAGAATTTATAGAATTTCATTTTCTGGTGAACTGGCATATGAGGTCAATGTTGAGTCAGATTATGGTTTGCATTTATGGAAAAAAATTATGGAAGCAGGATCAGATTTTGGTGTTCAACCATATGGAACTGAAGCTCTTTCTACCTTGAGAATAGAAATGGGACACGTAGCAGGCCCAGAGTTGGATGGTAGAACAATTCCTTTTGACGTGGGTCTAAATGGCATGGTAAGCCAGAAAAAAGATTTTATTGGAAAAAGATCTTTATCTAAAGAGGCTTTCATAGCTGAAGATAGACAAACAATTGTTGGCTTAGTTCCAGTTGATAAAAAAAGCAAAATTCCTGAGGGATCTCATATAGTTGAGAATGATAAGGCACCTACCCCTAACCCAAAACTTGGACATGTATCATCCTCTTGTTGGAGTGTTGAATACAATAATCCTTTTTCAATTGCTATAATGAAAGATGGAAAAAAACAAATTGGTAAAACTTTGTTTGCGGTATCTCCTTTAAAAGATATTTCAATCCCAGTTGAGGTAGTCTCTTCACATTACGTTGATCCTAAGGGCGAAAGAGTGAGGTCATAGATATGATTGAAAAAGTTTCTGCGTTACACTTTGATCACCATATAGGATTATTTGGAGACCATGAGGGTAAAAATAATCTTTTAAAAATCAAAGAACTTAAAGATTTGAATATTTTTCAAGTAGCAAAATTTAAGAAAAGTTCAGTTGATGTTAGTCAAATCAAAATTGACGATGTTTCACTTCCTTTGTCTAATCCTTTAGTCTCACATAATAGTGAAATTAGGATTTTATGGACAGGCCCTGATACATGGACTTTTATCTCCGAGAACCCATTAAAAGAAAAGATCGCTTCTTCTTTTAATGATATTGATTTTGGCATTACAGATCTATCTCACTCTAGAGCAGCAATTCAAATTCAAGGTGATAATGCAATAGATGTTCTTAAAAAAGGATCGCCTTTAAATTTCAATGAAGATCAATTCTCAGTTAATAGCTCAGCAAATACTACTTATAACGGAATAAACATCTTGATTGATTTCATCAGCTTAGACCCTAAGACATTGAATATTTATTCACTTAGAAGCTTTGGTGGTTCCTTCTACCATAGTATCACTGACTCTGCTTTAGAGTATGGATATGAAGGAATTTAACTCTAAATGTGCGGCATTGTAGGAATTTATCTTAAAAATAAAAAACTAAACAAAGACCTTGGGAAACTTCTCACGGGAATGATGAATAATATGGCTACCAGAGGACCGGATAGTGCAGGTTTTGCAATTTATTCACCAGAAAAAAAAAATAGATATAAATACTCTGTTTGCTTTAGTGAAACGAACGCAAAGGAAATTAAAAGTCAGATAATTAAAAAAATTAAAGATGCTAAAATAAAAGTTATAGCTGACCATTTGATTATTGAGACCGCTTTAGCACCTGTTAAGGTTTTGGATATGATTAAGAAATTTAAAAATTTAAGTCTTGTTGGATATGGAAATTCTATCGAAATATTTAAGCAAGTAGGAAATCCAAAAGATGTTGTAAAAAATTTCAACTTGGAAAAGTTTTCTGGTACTCATGCAATTGGTCATACTAGAATGGCAACTGAAAGCGCTATTACCACAGATGGATCTCATCCTTATTCTACTGGTAAAGATGAATGTTTAGTGCATAACGGATCCTTGTCTAATCATAATAATCTTAGAAGAACACTTAAAAAAAGAGGTATTGAGATAAGATCTCAAAATGATACGGAAGTAGCTGCGGGATATATTTCTAACGGATTGCTTAATAAAAAATCTTTGAAAGAAACATTAATAGATGGATTAAAAGATCTTGATGGCTTTTATACATTTATCTCAGGAACTAAGAGTGGCATGGCAATTGTAAGAGATGAAATTGCTTGTAAGCCAGCAGTAGTTGCAGAGACTAAAGACTATGTTGCAATTGCCTCAGAGTTTCAAGCTATGGCTCATTTGCCAAATGTTAATAAGGCAAAAATATTCGAACCTGATCCAGGGCTAGTGTATAGCTGGGGTAAATAATGAAATTCAATCTAAAAAAAGACTCTCTTAGAGATGTAAATAATCATCTTCAAAACATTGATAAAAAATCTAATAATCGTTCGTTTGTGATAAATAACCCCGATGGCAATCATGCAATATGTGCTGGCTTAAAAGATGAAATTGAAGTCACAGTCGATGGTCATGCAGGATATTATTGTGCAGGAATGAATATGAACGCCCAAATAACAATAAATGGAAATGTTGGAACAGGAGTAGCAGAGAATATGATGTCTGGTACTGTCCATGTAAAAGGCAATGCTTCCCAATCAGCAGGGGCTACAGCCCATGGTGGGACTCTAATTGTTGATGGAGATACAAGTTCTCGATGTGGAATATCAATGAAAGGCATAGATATAATCGTTAAAGGTTCTGTTGGCCACATGTCAGCTTTTATGGCTCAATCAGGAAATTTGGTTATTTGTGGAGACGCTGGAGATGCGCTTGGTGATAGTATATATGAAGCTAAAATTTTTATTAGCGGCAAAGTAAAATCTTTAGGAGCTGATTGTGAGGAAAAAAAAATCACAGAAAAGGATAAAAAAATTTTAAAATCTCTTCTCGATAAATCCGGATTAAATGACAAAGATATTAATAATTTTAAAATGTATGGATCAGCAAGAAAACTCTATAATTTTAATATAGATAATGTATCAGAATACTAATGAGTGATCAGTATAAAACAGTTCCAAGAAAGTCATGGACATTTGATGACTACACTAACTCTGAAATAAGAAGAGCAGCTGAGACTGGTATTTATGATATTAGAGGAGGTGGATCAAAAAAAAGATTACCTCATTTTGATGATTTACTTTTTCTTGGTGCCTCTATGTCGAGATATCCTTTGGAGGGTTATAGGGAGAAATGCTCTACAAACGTTACACTTGGAACAAGATATGCTAAAAATCCACTCCAACTTGATATTCCCATTACTATAGCAGGAATGAGTTTTGGTGCATTGTCAGGACCTGCCAAAGAAGCCCTAGGAAGAGGTGCGAGCATTGCTGGTACTTCAACTACAACTGGTGATGGTGGTATGACTCCAGAAGAAAGAGGACAATCAAAACATTTAGTCTATCAATTATTGCCATCTAGGTATGGAATGAACCCTGAAGATTTAAGGAAAGCTGATGCTATAGAAGTTGTCATAGGTCAAGGAGCAAAACCTGGCGGTGGAGGAATGCTACTGGGACAAAAGATTAGCGATAGAGTTGCTGAGATGAGAACTTTACCCAAAGGAATTGATCAAAGGTCTGCCTGTCGTCATCCAGATTGGACTGGTCCCGATGATCTTGAAATAAAAATTTTAGAATTAAGAGAAATTACTGGATGGAAAGTTCCTATATTTGTAAAGATAGCGGGTGCTAGACCATATTATGATACCGCCTTAGCTGTTAAGGCTGGAGCGGACGTAGTTGTCTTAGATGGTATGCAAGGTGGAACCGCAGCTACTCAAGAGGTATTTATTGAAAATGTTGGGCAACCTACTTTAGCTTGTATTAGGCCGGCAGTAGATGCCTTGTTGGATTTAGATATGCATAGAAAAGTTCAATTAATTATTTCAGGAGGAATAAGAAATGGAGCAGATGTAGCTAAGGCCATGGCCTTAGGCGCAGATGCTGTTTCTATTGGCTCTTCGGCATTGATAGCTTTGGGTGACAATGATCCTAAATGGGAAAAAGATTATAAAAAATTAGGTACAACTGCAGGAGCTTTTGACGATTGGCATGAGGGGAAAGACCCTTCAGGAATAAACACTCAAGACCCTGAGCTAATGAAAAGATTAGATCCAATTAAAGGTGGAAAACGCTTATCAAATTATCTCAAAGTAATGACTTTAGAGGCCCAAACTATTGCAAGAGCTTGCGGGAAAAATGATTTACACAACTTAGAGCCCGAAGATTTATGTGCAATAACTGTTGAAGCGGCTGCAATGGCAAGAGTTCCTCTAGCTGGTACTAGTTGGATACCTGGTACTAAAATTTAAATTTGAAATTTTACCCTTATTGGTGGGAAGATTATAAACCATACCATTTCCAAAATTGTTCAATTAATAATCAAACTTATGATCTTGTAATTATCGGTTCAGGATATACTGGAATATGTGCAGCTCAAGAGTCAGTATCTAAAAATCTTAAAACTTTATTAATCGATCAAAATGCATTAGGGGAAGGAGCTAGTACTCGAAGTGCTGGAATGGTATCAGGAGGTTTAAATTTAGGAAAGAAAGTTGATCTATTCAAAGAATATGGTGATCAAATGGCTGTTGATTTTATTAAAGAGTCAATCGACTCCTATAGGTTTTTAGAGGATCGCGTTAATGGCTATCATACAGAGGTAAAATTTCAAAAGACAGGTAGACTAGTTTTAGCTCATAGTAAAAAAAAACTAGAGGCTCTTAAGAAAAAAACAGATTTATTAAATAAATTAACAAATCTTAAATTAGATTTTTTAGAGAACATTGATCATGAAATTTCAAATAATTACTACAAAGGAGGTATGCTAGTTCATGATGCTGCAAGCATTCATCCAAGCTTATTTTATAAATTTTTATTAGATGAAGCGTTAAACTGTAAATTAGATATTTTTTCTCCCTGTAAATTGCTATCACACAAAAAAATAGAAAATTATCACGTAGTAAATACCACTGAGGGAACTGTTAAAACTGAATATCTCCTTTTCGCCACAAACGGTTACAGTGAAAAGGAAATAGGAAAAGCAAATTACAATATTATTGGTGTTCCATCTTATATTGCTGTTACAAATGAAATTGGTACCGAGGCGATTAACAGTGTCATGCCAAAACTTAGAATGTACTCAGATACTAAAAATGATTTATTTTATTTCAGACCAACCCCAGACCATAAAAGGCTTTTATTTGGTGCTTTTCCTATTTGGGCCTATCAAAAGGAGAGTAGAGGATTTGTAGAGAGTTTTTTTTATAAAAATATCTCACGCATACTTCCATCACTAAATAACTTCATAATAGATTATATTTGGGGAGGTAAAGTTGGTGTAACATTTAATACCTTACCTCATGTAAAAAATGAAAAAAACAAGCTTTATGTTTTTGGGTGTAATGGAAGTGGAGTAGCATTAATGCCATACCTTGGGTATAAGTCTATATCGCTTATTACTAAAAAAACTAATTCGCCGATAATCATTACAAAAATAAATAATAAAAAAAATTATTTTAAAAAAATTATTTCTTTTCTACTTCCCCTTTTAGGAATTTATTATCGAAAAAAAGAAGAGATAGAAAACAAATTTTTTTAGCATCTTTTTTTTCAAAAAAAGTGTATTATTTTTTTTTCACATTATGGAACAAAATGAAAGACGATTTAAAATATATAAATAAATCCTTAGAGAAATCTTTTAAGATTTTAGAAATCCTATCTAAATCAATCTTTCCTTTAAAAGCTGCTAATATATCAAGAAAAGCTGTCATTTCTCGTACAACCACTTTCCGATTACTCTCAGTTTTATGTCAACTTGGTTACATACATAAAAATCCAAAAACAAATACTTATATTGTCGGTCATAAAGCCTTTCAATTTGGAGAAACTTCAGATTATTTGCAATCCATATCAGAAACTTCAAAAGAAATTCTTGAAGAAATTTCAAATCAAACAAATTTAATTACATATTTGGCGATGTTAGA
>Ga0181601_10003521_pt1 | contig 13235 bp, 7 predicted proteins | sample 041ome_8_FD_133020 | JGI IMG/M metagenome (GOLD analysis project Ga0181601, IMG submission 133020) | Coastal salt marsh microbial communities from the Groves Creek Marsh, Skidaway Island, Georgia - 041407BS metaG (megahit assembly) | ecosystem: Environmental > Aquatic > Marine > Intertidal zone...
TCCTTCAGACTGAGCGATGCCCCACTCGAACGCGCTTCTCGAGGCGTTTCTGCCTGAAGATCCCGCCGCGGGCGTGCCTTCGTGGTCGACGTCATTGTTTTGGTCGTCTTCGGAAAGAGCACCGCCGCCACGAACAGGGGCACCGGCGCCGCCGCGTCGTTCGCGCTGTAAGAAGTCCAAAATTTCTCTCCTCTGCGCCGCGACTTGGTTGCGACATCGCGCCTCTGCGGCTGCAATCTTCTTCCGAAACGACATCGCACTAGGCGACTTACCCGGCGTCGGCGCCACCACTAGCTCGCCGTTTTCACCCTCCTTCACCGTCCCCGTCGCCGCGCGTATCGCTCGCTCTGTCGCTTGCAACCGCTCCGTCGCGCGCTCCAACGCCTCGCGCAGCTCGTCCTCGCGCTTCGTCCCCTCCCCCGCGCTCGCCCTCGCCGCCTCCATCTCCGCCTCCATCGCCCGCATTTTCGCCGTCGCCTCGGCGCACGCCTCCATCGCTTTCGCTTTCGCCCCTCGCTCCGTCTCCATCGCCCGCACCGCGTCGTCCCGCGCCTCGAACGCGAAGCGCGTGTCGCTCTTCGCCTGTTTTTGCACCGCGTCCAGCATGGCTTCTCTCGCCGCGAGTTCCATCTCGAGCGCGCGCACCCGTCGCTCGAGCGTCGCCGTCGCCGTCATCTCCGTCGTCTTCATCTCCGTCGTCGTCATCTCCGTCGTCATCTCCGTCGTCGTCGTCCCCTCGACGCCTCCGTCCGGTCCCCGACGTCTTCCGTGCGTCGCTTCGTGTCGCGTCGGTCGCGCTCCTTCCCCTCTCCCCTCTTCGAGTGAGTGAGTGAGGGTTTAAAACACCTAAATCTGTCTACTTTGATGATGCACGGTTTATATATGTATATGTATGTGTAAACAGTATGGAAATATGTACAGTCGCGACGACACCAGGCACAGATGCATCAATCACCCGCGAAGGACGAAGGACGAAGGAACGAACGACTGGACTGGGTTGGGTTGGATTTTCAACTCGAAAAACGGAAACGAACTTTGATGATTTTGGACGGGAAGAAACCGATCGCGCGTCTCATCCGTCGGCGCGTGAAAGACGTCGTCGTCCCGCATCGCTCGGCGATCGCGACGTCGTCGTCCCGCATCGCTCGGCGATCGCGACGTCCGCCCGCCTCGATGGGCAAGGCGTGGCTCGAAGGGTTCAAGTTTAGCGTCTACCTCGCCGTTCCGGTGGCGCTCACGGCGGCGTTCGCGGTGAACCCGGAAAACCTCGAGGCGGTGATTCGAAACGTGCGTTACGTGAGCGCGCGATGGCGACGACGGCGACGAACGGGAGCGACGACGAAACGACGCGCGAACGGATCGGATTGGCTTGGATTGATTAAAAGCGTCGGTTAGAGAACGAACGACTCGGTGTGTGACTGACGACGTTTATTTGATGTTCGTCATTCCGCATTCGCGCAGAGACGGTACGTGGTGTATCCACCCGAGGGACCGAAACCGCCGCAATCGAAGCGCGAGTTGGACGAGTACTTGAAGAAGCGCGACAGGGAGAAGAAAGGAGGCTAGAGACGAGCGAGCGCGAATAAAGAGGCGAGGACGCGGACGGTGATGATGATGATGTCGCACGCGCGAAGCGTCGGCGCGTCTACGTCAGCGTCTACGTCGACGGTTTCGTCGCTCGCGAACGATCGACGGCGCGGCGCCATATTTCGTGTTTCAAGAAGGAGTCGCGACGTCGCGACGCGAGGCGGACGAGGCGAGGACGAGGCGAACGCGTCCGACGACGACGGCGTGTACGTCTTTGTCAATCGGAAATCGGGCGGAAGGCAAGGTGGTCGCATTCTTCGGCGGCTTCGAAAGGTTTTGAAACCGCCAAACTACGTTTTTGACGCCACCAAGGTGCACAAACTCGTCGCCGCGGGCGAACCGACGCTCGTCTCGCCTTGGCCGGAAAACGCTCGAGTTCTCGTGTGCGGTGGCGACGGGACGGTGGGTCTTGTCCACGACGCGCTCGAACGGGCGAGAGAGACGAGAGGCTTGACGCGCGAGCTACCACCGATGGCGATCGCACCGCTGGGAACTGGGAACGATCTCGCGCGTGTTCTCGGATGGCACGGTGACGTCTGGAACGAAAAGCGGCTCTACGACGAGTCCGAGCTCGTGCGCGCCGTTCACGGCGCCGTCCCTCGCACCGTGGATCGATGGCGCGTTCAGTTCACGCCCATCGTCGAGGGCTCGAATGAGACCACCACCAGTAATGAAACGACGGCGGCGGCGACGACGACGAAATTGTTTACAAATTATATGAGCGTCGGCGTCGACGCGAGAGCGGCGCTCGCTTTTCATCGAGCGCGAAAAGATGAGCGTTGGACGTGGCTCTTCGCACACGAACTCACCAACAAGCTTCTGTATGCAATTTTTGGATCGCGCGATTTCATTGAACACTCCTTCGCGGGTCTTCGTGATGAAATCTTTGTCGAAGTCGACGGCGTTCCGATTGAGTTTCCAGAAGACACCGAGGGCTTCGTCCTTTTAAATATCAACTCGTTTAGCGGCGGTTGCCGAATGTGGTGGCACGACGACGCCGATAACACGACGCGTTTGAACAACTTCAAGGCTTCACGCATAGATGATGGGGTTTTGGAAATCGTCGCCGTCTCTGGTGCACTCCAGCTCGGCCAATTGAACGTTCGCATGCCGTCCGTGCGCCCGGTGCGCGTCGCGCAGGGATCCGACGTAAAGATTACAATCCGCGGTCGCCGAGGGCGACGCAAATTCCCAATGCAAGTCGACGGCGAACCTTGGAACCAAAAACGGGACACGATCGTTCGAGTCAATCGTTTAGAAGAATCGGAGAGTTCTCTCGTCATGCTCAGTCGTCCCAAGGAGGAGCGTCTCGCCGGCGTCATCGCGAAATGGTTCGCCGCGAACTATTCTGGCGACGATGCGGACTTTGAGAGCGCGAAGCGTCGTCGACGACGCCGAATACGACGAATCTCATCGCGAATAATCTGTTTCGCCATCGCGGCCGTCTTCTTCGTCTTCGCTCGTCGCCTAGCGTGAAAATCGAACCATGTTGTAGTAAAATAAAAACTCGGACGTTTGGTACATATTTAAAGGGAAATAAGCAACATATAGAAAATGCGTTATAATATGATACCATCTATGGTTACTCGTCGAATTAAAGTGGAGTTGCCTAAACCCTAACAAGTTTATACGTGAAAAGGAAAAATACTTGATAGGCTTAAAAAAGTTATAATATGAGTATCACCTACGGGGCTCGAACCCGTGACCACAAGCTTAAAAGGCTTGCGCTCTGCCAACTGAGCTAAGGTGACTCAAAGTACGGAGGGCTATTTTTCGACCCCACTCTTACTTCAGATTGTATCGCTTTCATTTACGGGTGGTTGGTTGGTTGGTTGGTGTTCACCGAACAAAAAAGGACGGGACGGGGACCGACGATGCTGTTACGCGTCGTGGTCGTCAATCGACGGTGCGCCGCCCGTCGTTATGACGACTGACCCGGAGAGCGCGACACCGCTGCGTCCCACCGACGACGACCCCGATACGGATGCCGGTTCGCGGTCGGACTCGGAATCGCACGCGTCGGCGTCGGCGAACGCGACGACGACTTCACCGGCTTCGGAATGCGCCCGAGTGCTCGCGAACCAGCGAGACTACTACGCCGTGCTCGGAGTCTCGCGTCGGGCGACGAACGCGGAACTGAAACGGGCGTACAGAACCCTGGCGAGGGTGTTACACCCGGATAAATGCCGGGACGCGCGCGCGACGGAAGCGATGGCGGTGGTGACGAGCGCGCACTCGACGCTGACGACGCCGACGCTGCGCGCGGCGTACGACTTGTACGCGTCCAAGTTCGCGGGAGGGAGCGCGGCGGACGCGCCGTCGTTCGGGGAGTGGCAGAGTAAAGAAGGTCAGGCGGCGATGCACATGCCGACGTGGTTGGTCAAGGCGTTGGCGACGCCGGTTTTGGGACAATTGATCGGGTTGTTGGCGTTCGCGGCGTTGTTGGCGTTGGGACTCTTGTTCCTGGCGCTCGCGTGCGCGTACTTTGTGGTGCACATGTTCTTTTGGTTGATTTGCTGTTTTGGATGCTGCGGGTCGTGTTGGCCGCGGTACGGGATCGGCGCGCGCGTGCACGAGAAGCGACAGGCGAGGTTTACGGAAATGATGAGGGATTACGAGCGCGCCGCGACGCAAGCCGTAGAGCGAGGCGACGAACCGCCGCACGCGACAGTTTTCTTCGCCCAGTGGAACGTCGATCACCCCGAGCCGGATTACCTCGAGATCATCCGTCTCGAGGACGAGGCGCGGGTGCACGCCGGGGCCTCGGCGAACACCGCCGGGTACGGTTCCGTGTAGCAGTAGTCGGTACCTAGTCAACAACAGTCAGCAACAACAGATATTTTCATATTTTCCAGCGCTGAAGACAACATCATCCTTTTCACTCCACCCGTGCGTTCGTTTGTTCTTCGTCACACCTCGTCGGTCGGACCCATCGAACACCGCCGGCGACGATGTCATCACCCGACCGTCTCATCCGCGGCTCATCCGCGCAAACGAAAGAAGAGTCAGAGTCAGACGAAGACGAACCAGTGGCGGCGGATGCAGACGTCTTTGTGTACATTGTTCGCGTGCCGTTTCACCCGCAGAGACTGGCGAGGACGCTTCGAGAACACTTTGACGAGCTTCGGTTCGACGGCGGTGACGACGGTAACGGTGGGCTTCGCCGGGAGTCGAGCACCGGTGTGTCGTCGTCGGTTTTCAAAGGAGTGTACAGAGCGACCGGGGCGTGTTGGATTGCGTCTCGCCCGCGGCTTCCCGCGACGTTTGAGTATGAGTATGTCTACGACGACGATGATGACGATGATGTCGATATCAATGTTAGACAGCACCGGCGTGTCGTGAGTGTGTGCTGTGCCGATGGTAAAAGTTGGGACGCGTCGCCGCGAGGCGCGTGCGAAATTCCGGCGGACGCGACGAGCGCCGACGTCGTATTTTGCGGTGGAGATAGGCGGCAACACCTGGTGTTTGAGGGGTTTGATATAGATGCAATGAAGATTAAAGAGTGTTTAGATGCATGCTTGCTGACGCACGAGGAAGATGCGGACGAGGTGAATCATGGGAGCGAGTGGAAGGATTATTGCGGATGCGCCTTTCCGAGCGTCGGGCGAGTGCTCGAAGACGCCGGCGTCGAGGTGGTGGATCGCGGCGTGAAGCACAAGGTTTTCTTTCCGAGCGATGATAGAACTACCACGGCGATGGCGGCGGCGACGATGACAGTGGCGACAGAAGCTTCCTCATCTACTGACGCCGTCGTTCGGCTCGGAGGCGACGTCGGCGTGAAAGTTCCAGAGGCGTTTGAAATCCCTTCGACGACGACAACTACGCAGAGCAAAACGTTTCCAAACGGACAAACCGGGCAATATTTCCCCGACATGCCTTGTCTCGCGTGCGGTTCCCCGTGGTGGCTTGGTGAAGACTGGAATTCCCAGTGCGCCAATTGCGGCGCGGATGATAGGTGCTACGGCGCCGATCAACGCCCCGCAAAGGCGTACAGACGCAAGTACGCCGAATTCACTCGTGCGCTCGCGCGATTGGCGTTGTAATTATTAGTCGTCACCGGTACTAGTACTGTAGTCGATTGCGTAGTAGTAAATCGTTGTTGTTACAGCAGTCCATTCCTAGTAGTAGGTACAGTGGGTACAGTGGAAGATAACGCGATGTGTCAAATAAATTTTAATAGCCGTCAAACGCGTATCCGACGGCAGGCGGAGCTCTAGCCATCCACGTAAACTTGCCCGTCTTTGGATCCTTGATGCTCGACAGTGGCTCTCGCGAAAGTTGTTCGGGTAAGAAGTGCAACGGGCGTAATTTCCCACTCATCACCTCGTCCCAATCGATAGTGTCGTACCACGGATGGCCCTTGATGGCGCCCACGCCCGGGGCACGAATTCCCAATCGCAGCGCTTCGTCTCGCACGAAAATTTGCGAGAGCATGTCGTGCGCGTCGTTATCCATCCGTCTCGGCACTGGTACCGCCGCAAAGTCTGCGCGGACGATTCTCTTGTATAGCTCTCGGCGTTGGCGGTCTCTAAACGGTGGGAACCCGGCAATCATTTCAAACACGAGCACACCAAAGGCCCAAATGTCCGCCGCGCGCGTACAACCTTGATGTAAAATGAGCTCGGGCGCGAGGTAGTCGGGCGTTCCGGAAATGGTGTACGCGCGCTGACCCTTTTCCAATTTCCGCGCGAAACCGAAATCCCCAATCGTGATGGATCCGTCCGATCGTAAGAGGAGGTTTTCGGGTTTCATGTCGCGGTAGACGTACCCGGCGTTGTGAATGTACTCGAGTCCGAGTAACACTTGCGCCGTGTACACTTTGATTTGCCCGATGCCCGGAAGACCGCTTCGGTTGAACAAATCAAACATGTCGCCGACGCAATCTTCCACGACGAGATAGAGCGCCCACGGATCTTGAAACGCGGTGTAGTAGTTGCACACAAAAGGAGCGTGCTTGAGCTCCTCCAAGGCTTTGCGCTCCGCCATGACGTGCTCCTCCTCGCCGTTTTCTATTATTTGCGTTTTGGGCATCGACTTGATGGCACACACCTTGCCAGATTCCGTGTGTCGCGCGCGGAGCACGAGACCAACCATTCCACGACCGAGAATGTCGATAACGTCGAAATCGTCGAGGGATTTGGACGATTGCAGTTGAGCCTCGATGTTGGCGTCGCGGAGCGTACCGCTGAGCGCGGACGCGCGGCGCTCCTTACCCACGTCTCTGGCGGACGGCGTCAGCGGCGGCGTCGACGGAATGTCTTCGAGTAACACTGGTAAATGATCAGCCGATGCCCCGCCAAACCTGCTGTGGTGGTGCGCCGCTTGTCTCACTTTGCTCGCAGATGATAACTTTTTTCCGAGTCGGCCGTGACCGCGCTCTCGAGATGAAGAAGAAAGAATCGTCGGCGAAGGAGGCGACGAATCAAGCAACGACGAGCTTCCAAAACTTTGCGTCCCCAGATTTGGCGCACTGGGGTGCGACGAGAGCGTGAGACCGGCGAGAGCGCTGTACGCGCCGCGTTGTCGGCCGTCGACGTTTGGGATACCAATGCCACCCTTTTCTTCCGGAGACGCCGTGCCGGCTTCGCCATCGTTCGAATCTGTCGGATCCACCGCCGCGACGCCGACAACTTGCAAAACAAAGTTTTGAGTACACGTGAGAATCACGACATCGGTAATGGCGATGAAGACGCCGTTCAGCGCGGTGTTCCCGGCGAGAACTTCGTCACCAAAGAAACCACCATTAGTGATTCTTTCTCTTGTCGACGGCGGCGAATGTGAATCGCAATGCCGCGACGATTGTCGTTCGACGACGCCATCCATGACGAGAAACATCTTGGCTTGCATCCCCTCTCTGTAGATGACCTCGCCCGCCCGGTATGCGCGACGTCCACGTTGCACGAGCAATTCGCTCAACGCCTCTAAGCTAGCGTGTTCGAACGGCTTGAACACTGGACACGCCATGACGGCTTTGTACGCCGCCTCGCGCGACTGAGACATGACGTCTCGAATGACGCTCGCGAAAACTTTGCGTGTAATGCCAAGCATGACTGACTCTTCTGCGGCGACGAGCTTGGACTTCGAGGGAGTGGGTTCCATGAGAGTCTCCTCACCCCAAGTATCCCCTGGTTTGAGCGTCGTCCCTTCCGGGGAGACTGTCACTTTGCCGTCAATCAATAGGTAAAACGTATCGGCACCCTCGCCCGCTTGCATAACCGTCGTTCCCTCGGGAAAGACGAGTCGCGTTGCCTCCTTACTCAACGCCTCGACGAGGAGACCCGCAAGGCCAGCGTGTCGTACGGCGGGGATGGAGCGCAGTGCAGAAGCAAAGATGTCAAGTTCCCAGGATTGCGGTGGAGTGTGCTTATCAATGTATTGCGTGTTGGCGTTGGCCTCTTCGCCGCCACCCGGAAGCGACTGCTCCGTCGGAACGAAATCTGCGTCTCGAGGTATAGATATGCGCTGAGAAATCGCTCGCCGCGCTCGACGAGACAACAAGGCCGCCCTGATGAAGCTCAAATCAGCCTCCTTCACCTTGCCGTGCGTCGCCATGTCCAAAAGAAGAAAGCAATTTTCCACCGTATCACCGACGGTGTACAAATTACCTCTGATGACCGTGATACCTCTCGCGACGCACGCCTTGCAAAAATCCGCCATGAGACCGGGGCGATCGAGCACTTGTATCTTAATCTCCGTCGCATTCTCCACATCCTTATCGTCGAACGATAGCCCGTGCACGCTTCTCTCTTTGAAATCAAAAGTCTCGACACGTTCCTCATCCGCTGAAACGTCCTGCTTTTTCCCTCCGTACACCATATCCGAAGGATCTTCCTGCGCAATCTTACTCGACGTCACTCTCCCAGACTCGTTTAGCACCATATCCACCAACTCGTTCCTCACTTCCCTCGCCGCGTCTTCGCTAAGTTTACACCTGCTCTCCTCCTCACACACGTAGAGCGTGTACAACACACGCTTGCTGTCTCGCACGACTTCCGCCTGAACGACGTTGACCCCTTTCGCCGTGAGATAACTCGCAATCTCGCTCAACAACCCCACTCTATCAGCGCACTCGATCCGAATGTACGTGTGGTGCTCGTTCACCGTGTTGGTGACGCTCACGAGCAATCCAGAACGACCATCCGACACGTCCGCGGACGCGCGCGATGACGACGTCGCCCGCGCGTCGTCCTCCATCCCCCCGCTCGACGTTTTATGCCATCGCTTTGACGCTCGCGCGCGGCTCAAAAACTTGCCGAAAAGCCCCATGGCGTCTTTGCGACTTTTCTCGTCGAATGCGGACGCGCACGCGGTGCTCGACGCGCGCACGAGCCGAACCGAACGCGGTAACGAACAGACGCGTCGAAACGCGTTTCACGCCCCGTCGACGCGCGTCGAGACGCTGGATTCGAACGTGAACGCTGACGGGCGAGGAGAAACGAGCGGGTGGTTCCGTCTGTTTCTTCGATTTCGCGTGACGGCGGACGCGCGCGGTCTACTGACGCGTCGAAAGTTTAAAGTTGTCATGGTTGGCGGGAGTGTCTGTCGTCGTTGATTTATGCGCACAACCCTAACTTTTGGCAGTTTCGTATAAAAGACCTCTGTAAGGTTATCGAGAGTAACGTTCATGTAGTGGTGAAGCGCACAGACACATACGACGCCCACACACGCCGACGCCCACACACGCCGACGCCCAAGACGCGCGCGGAACCGAGCTCACCTTAGTTTTACTTCGTTCTCGCGCACCGCAATGCCGTGGTTTCAGTGCAACTCGTGCGGGGACTCTATCAAAAAGCCCAAACTCAAGGCGCACTTTAACCAGTGCGCCGCCGAGAGCTTTTCCTGCATCGATTGCAGCGAGACATTTGACCGACGAAGCGTGGCGGGACACGTGTCGTGCGTGACGGAACACGAAAAGTATGCGTTGGCGGCTACGAAACCTGGGCAGGAGGGGATACTGGCGGCGTCCAAGGCGAGGAATGCGAATGGGGAGTCTGGCGGCGGCGGCGGCTCTAGCGACGGAGGAGTGTTTGGCGAGGAGTTTTTGTCGACGAGACCGCCGTGGAAGTGTTCGTGTTGTAATGTGTCGTGCACGAGTGTGGAAACGTTGATGGGACACGCGGCGGGGAAGAAACATAAGAGTAAGGCGAGGAGCGCGAGGGCTCGGGCGGCTGGTGAGAGCGGGCAGGGCCAACCGGCGAAGGAGACGCCGGCGGCCGACGCAGTAGAGGAGAAGAAGGAGAAGAAGGAAAAGAAGGAAAAGAAGGAAAAGAAGGAGAAGAAGGAAAAGAAGGAGAAGAAGGGGAAAAAAGAAAAGAAGCGGTCCGGAGAGGATGAGCCCGCAAAGAAGAAGTCGAAGAAGAGTTGATTTCAGAGTTGCCAAATTTGTCTATAATAAATTACATGTTCGTGAATCCGCATGGCTGACTAAATGACGACGCGCACCTCGTCTAGGTCGGTGCATCTGTTAGACGTGAACTCGTATACGCCCGTCTTGCCGTCTTCGGCAGATCCTTTCGTGAGCGTAAGCACGTGATGGGTACCACCAAAGTCCATATAGAATTTGACAGGCGATTCAGAGAGCACGCCCCATTTTCCTTCATTCCACGGCGTGACGACGGTGCCATCGAGACGATAGACGATGCCCTCGCTACCACCCCACTTTCCCGGTGTCTTAGACGTTTTCGCAACGAGTATCCGAGCCAACTTAGAGTCAGAAATGCCATTGTCAGTCGGGCGCTTCACACACTCTTTCAAGTCTTTTCTGCCTTCGCCCCAATTCCAAATATCGATGGCGTTCGGCTTGCCATCCCAGTATTGCGCAATGACTGAAACCATGCGGTCGGGTTTCTCTGGGTGATAGTTGATGTGCACGCTCGCGGGTCTGTGATTCGGATACAAATCTGTGTCGAAGCGCATGTACCTGAAGAGGTACTTGGAATTTTGGAAGCACATATAGTTCATGATGCGTTGGCTAGTGCCGGAGTACACCTTGTGATTCGCTTGACCCCAGAGGTACACTTGCTCTTCATTATATGCGGTCTGATCCCACGTCCCCTTCTCGCTAGCCATCCGGTCTGCGAGTCGAGACATCATCGATTGCGTTTCGTGCGTCGCGGCAACGAAAAACAAGCCGCTGTTTCGCGCCATCAATCTTCGCTGCCCATTCCACGAGAAACCGTACGCGCTGTCGTCATCCCACCCATCCGTCATTCCTTCTACGTCTACATCGCGATAAATCAAGCGCTCGTTTTTCGCTCCCGGTCCATCGGCGAATGGGTCCTGTGTCCACACCACGTCGACGTCAGAAAGCAACACTGAAGTGCCAGTGGACACAAATTCGTTCAACACCTTAAACTTGAGCCCCGACGTGGCGTGGTTATCCGTCGATCCGGTGATCGATTGCAGTTCTCTATGATAGTACGGCACATCGCGCTCTTTGCACCACTCGGCGGTTTCCTTGTCGAGCGCGACGATGACGTAGTTTTCGATCCCAGTTCTCTTCAACCCATCAATGTACAGCGAAAGCATGTGAAAGATATTCTTGTTGCTCACCGCCGCGAGCACCTCTCGATTACGTGCTACCTTGCGAACGATCTCACACAAGTCTGGGTAATCATCGCACGCGACGGGATAATCGCCGTCGGGTTTAGCTATGTATCTCAGAGCTCTGGGCGAAGGACCGACTCGATCATTCGGACGAACGATGCCGCACTTTTCTGATCTAGATACGTGCGCCTTTGCGATCGTGAAAGTGGGATCCGCACCAATGAGGGCGTTCTCGTGTGTGCGCGCGCCATCCCAACGCGTCTTACCGTTGGGAATCGTCGCGACGCGCCCTTGCGCGCCGAAACACGCGCTGTCTAACATACGAAACGTCACCCCGGCGCGTTGGCGACCGTCGTGCGCGGGAAGCAACACCTCATCTGTGAACGCGTCCTCCGTGCCGTCGTAGTCCGACTTGTCGCTCGCAAGCCATTCGACCAAGGAGAGCGCGGCTTTCGTTGGTCGGAAGACGACAAAGGACGTTCGAATGAGCGGAACGACCATGGATTGAGAGTACTGCGACCATCCCATTTTCGGATCGGACATTCCGACGACACGCGCCTTTTGTTGCCCGTCGTTCCTAACCGTCGCACTCACGTCGGCACCTTCGCGCGGTACGTCTCTGAGTGGGTTCGATCCCAACTTGACGTCCGCCGACGCCAAGACGGCGATGTGACCGCGTTTCAAGACCCAACTCGTCGTTGCCCAACCAAATTCGTCACCGTTCGCCGCGGGAAGATGCACCGGCACTCCCGCGCTGACGCACGCCCTCTTCTCGGCCTCGTCTCGCGCCGCGACGATCACTGCACGCGCCCCGGACTTTTTTGCGCTCGCTATCCGCGCGTCAACTTCTCCTCCAGCTATGACTAACACCCCAAACTCGGCCGACGCCTGCGGTCTCAAGGCGTCAAGCGTTCCGCACGGCGTCGCCTCGATCGCCTCATCATCCATCGCGCGCTCCCGCTTCGCACCAGGCGACGCGCACGTCGACGCCATCGACGCACTCGCTTCGACCGCTGGATGTTTCCGCGTCCACGACTCCGGCACGAAGAGCTCTTCGTGCCCTGAAGAAGTCGAAATCGAAGAGTCCACAACAGCGCCGACGCCGTTGTGGACGCCGTTCCTCATTGACGCCGACGCATCCATCACACGCGCGACGACGAAGTCTTCGCCCTTTCGCGACGACAAGTCCCTCGACCCAGCCTTGGTCGTCGTCATCGCTCCATCATTCCACGACGACGTGCGCACTCGAGCGGTTGATTTCACACCGATGCATCCGACAACGACGAAGACGACCGCGACGACGCGCACGATCGCCCGCGACGTCCCGCGTCGGACCGTTCGCGGTGTGCGCGACGTCGCCATGAAATCGCCCGCGCGGTCGTCGTCGCCGTAGTTGTTGGCGAGCGCGATGCTGTGGAGGGATTATTCGTTAGATGAACGAAAGTAGGCTTGAGCGCGTTGCGTATTTTAGAAATGTTGACATTGTCTGTCGTCGTTTACATCGTCGTCGACCAACTCGTCCCGCGGGTGTTGATCGGTGCCCCCGGGCGATCGTCCCCAGCCGCGAATTGCACGGCGCTGAGCAACTGCTCTACCTCTGGGTACGCCGTGGTGTCGATTCGAACTTCTCCGCGTAAAATCATGCGAGACGTCGGCAACTGCGCGTCCGGCACATTTGGATCGTTCAATCCGTAGTAATCCCGCGTATCGTCGTCCCGGGTGCTGAAATACGAAACCTCAAATCCCGCACCGACGAATACACCCTTCGAATACGAGTAGTGATGGACACCAACGGCTTTTCTAGTCTCTCTTCCGTTTTCATATTTGGAATCCATACCGATGAAAGCGCTTCCGTCCACCGACCGTCCGAGCGGACCCAGCGACACGCTCGCCGTCAATCCAACCTTGACGCTCTGTTCGCTGAAACACGTCTCCACCGCGTCTTCGGTATCCAATATGTACACTTGAGAATCTTCTTTATACCCGACGCCAAACATGCCCGTCGCGCCGCCGCCAGAGAGCGCCACCGGAGCGCCCCATTCCTCCGTTCCCGGTTTCTTCGCGATGAGCACCCCGTGCGTGAACGTTCCACCGCCGAAAAA
>Ga0181601_10003532_pt1 | contig 13220 bp, 11 predicted proteins | sample 041ome_8_FD_133020 | JGI IMG/M metagenome (GOLD analysis project Ga0181601, IMG submission 133020) | Coastal salt marsh microbial communities from the Groves Creek Marsh, Skidaway Island, Georgia - 041407BS metaG (megahit assembly) | ecosystem: Environmental > Aquatic > Marine > Intertidal zone...
AAGCAGCGGAACGGATCTCTTATCCAAGAAGGCTATAGATCGACACTCATCGGCTCAAGCCAGATTGCTCTGAGAAGGCACTTTTTAGAAGATTACAGATTTGCGCCTAATTTGACACTCACTAAGGTATTTCTGGGCCTGCCTCAATTCACTCTGCTTGCGAGGCCGGATTTGCTGCGCTGAGTCTTCATCATAGGCGCGAAGGCCACTGCGTCGTTCAATTCGGTTACAACGACGGCGATTTCAGCCTATGGCGATGGGTTTATTTCTAACGGCGAAATAATACCAGGCTCACAGCAAAGCGGTAGCAGCAGCTACAACATATGGGCTTCGTCTGGAGCACCCAAAAAAAAGACTCAAACTGACTTGAACTATCGAAACGACGCCTGAGGAGCCGTTGGCAGCAAATGGGCAAAAATTTAATTAAGACAAAAGTATACCAAAAACCGTACCAATCGGACTTTGTGTTTTATATTTATGATTATAAATCATATATTTACTAGATGCTTATGGCGGACAAGGAGGGATTCGAACCCTCGGTACAGAATTATCCGTACGGCGGATTAGCAATCCACTGGTTTAAGCCACTCACCCACCTGTCCTATACGACGTCCATTCAGGACGAAGCGCACTGATAGGCAGGGCGGAAGGTTCTGTCAATCGTTATTCGGCTGATAAAACATATTGATATGCAGCCGCATCGGCGCCACATCACCATAGGCGCACTCCGGCGATGGCGAAGGTTTTGATTGAATGACGGTTCTTGCGCTTATTTTTGGCGCCGCACTTTTGCTTGGCGGCGCGGAAGCTATGGTCCGCGGTGCTGTTGCTGTATCCCAACGTGCCGGGCTCTCTAACTTATTTGTCGGCGTAGTGATCGTTGGGTTCGCGACATCCGCCCCTGAAATGTTTGTGTCGATTGATGCGGCCTTGCATGGATTTTCAGATATCGCCGTCGGCAATGTCATCGGCAGCAATATCGCCAACATCTTATTGGTTCTGGGTGCCGGCGCTGCGATTAGCGCGCTGCCCTGCTCTGGCAGTGCGATCCGCCGTGACACTGCCATGATGGCTGTGGCGACGATCTGTTTGTCTATTGCATGCATTCTTGGCGGATATACGCGGCTCGCTGGCGCGATCATGGTGGCGATTCTAATTGCCTATATCATCTGGACATTCATCGAAGTGAAGCGCACGGGCACTGATAATTCTGAACTTGACGAGCTTGGCGTGCTCTCAAGCGGGCCGCTATGGCGTGCCGTCGTCATTGGGGTGGCCGGGTTCATTGCTTTGCTGATAGGGGCGGAGATGATGGTGAATGCCGCTGTAGGCATCGCGCAGGGTCTTGGCGTGTCGGATAGGGTGATTGCCGTATCGATGGTCGCTGTAGGCACATCCCTACCGGAGCTGGCGACCGTCATTATCGCCGCACGCCGTGGCCATGCTGATATGGCGGTCGGCAACGTGCTGGGCTCGTGCGTATTTAACGTATTCGGTGTGCTTGGGTTGTCGGCATTGGCAGCGCCGCTTCTCATCAATTCAGCAGATTACATGACAGATGTTGCGGTTGCGACATTCGCTGGTACTGCTCTGCTCGCCATGATCCTCTTCAAAGGCATGGTTAATCGCAGCACTGGTATCCTTATGTTAGGGAGTTATTTGGCATATATAGCGTGGCTATACATAGATGGAGCAGCGCTATGAAGGTTCGTGAGATGCGAAAGCTAAAGAAGGGAATTGCCGTGGGCACCCTGCTGGCTTTGGCACCGATTGCGCAGGCCAATGCCGCGAGCTGCTCCGCCCAGGTACATTCTGAGGCCGTGGCCGTCCGTATTCTGCAATCTGAACTGACGGTCGGCGCACTCGCGTGTGACCAGCATCAACAATATGCCGCGTTTGTTCAGCAGCATGAACCGACGCTGCGGGAGTACGGCTGGGTTCTGACAGATTACTTCTTTAATCGCTATGGGCGTGCTGAAGGCCAGCGGGCGCTGGATTCATTTGTGACACGGCTGGCCAATGAAGCGTCAAGCCGCAAATCTGGCTGGGCCAGTCATTACTGCACCTTCGTTTCCGCGTTGCATCACCAGGCATCCTCGCTGCCAAGCGCGTCGCTCGGGTCTTTTGCGTCCCGGCAACCTCAGGCGCGCCGCCTTCAACATGATGACCTTTGCCCATAGCTCATTCACGTAGAGTGCGCTGTTAGTCTAAACTCTGAAATAGAAAAACCCCGCCAAGACAGTGCCTGGCGGGGTTTTTCGTATTGTTGAAGCAGAGCGCTAAATCAATTCAGCACAATCTCCACCCGGCGGTTCTGCGGCTCGCGCACACCGTCACGGGTTGGTACCAGTGGCTCACGCTCACCACGGGCATAGATGATGATGTCTTTCTCTGGAACACCGTTGGAAATCAAGCCGCGCTTAACGGCATTGGCCCGACGGCGGGAGAGACGATCATTGTAGCGAGCACTACCGGAGCGATCCGCATGGCCGGTAACGTCAATCCGGGTAACAGCAACCTGGCGGGACGCAGATGCAGCATCACGAATGACCTGTTGGCCATCAGTGCGTACGGAAGCGCTATCAAAGTCAAAGAATACCAGGAAGCGCCGTTCAGCCGGAGCCCGAATAGCTGGTGCTGCTGCCACAAGTGGCGGCGGGGCACGACGAACCGGCGGGCGATATGCAGGCGGTGGTGGTGCTACTGGGCGCGCAATTGGCCGTGGCGCAGGCGCTGCAGGTGGGGGAGTGTAAGCAACAGGCTCGGACCGGTCATATAGTGGGCCGAAGTGGTAACGCAGCCCGACCATGAGCGAATGATTGCGGTTTTCAATATCTGCAGCGCGACCGAGGCCACCACCTTCGACTTTTGTGGTGGCGAGATAGCGATAATCAGCGAAACCTTCGAGATTGCCGCCGAGATCGAGACTTGCACCAACAATACCTTGGTAGGCAAATGCAATTTCTTCGCCGATTGAGGTGTATTCGGCATAAGCGCCGCCGATACCCGCACCAATATACGGGGTAATCGATGCCCCAATATCAATGTCATAGTAGAAGTTAACCATCGATGCGACTGTATGGAAGCCGCCGCCAGGCGTTGTGTTAATAGCGCCAATGCCTGCATTGGCTACGGTAGCTTCGTCCGTACCATTAATCCTGTAGGACAGCTCGTACTCAAGGCGCGGTCCGCCGAAAGCGTACCCAACAACGCCCATGAAGGCGCCGCCGAGATCAAACTCAGCTTCGCCATTCAAACGATTTCCTTCAATATCAGCGTCCTGATGATAGTTGAGACCACCACCAGCACCGATATAAATGCCCTCACGCGGGCCAGCCTGCGCAATTGCTGGCAACGCCATCATGGCAGCCGCCGTTACGCCAATAAAGCGTTTGATCATATCCGCTCCTGCATCAATACTCTGGGACGCCCCAACATTCAGCGTTTGTCTATCATTTAAACGGCGAATGTCCAACAGATACGCTTCACTAAAAAAGCATTAGCCCATTTACGCCACATTAAGGTTAGCGCGCCGAAACTACAGTTAACGCCAACACCTATAGTAGAAGGCATTCACCATGGCCCGACCGAAGCGCGTTCACACGACAAATCTAAGCCGCGACGCCTTAGAGACTGTGCTTGATCTCATTGAAATCAAACTGCAGTCCATGGAAGTTTTCGACCGTGATGACGCCCGTGAAGCCAAAAGCCTTGGCGAGGCCCGGTCCGAAATCGCCTCCATTCTTGGCCTGACCTTGCAACCTATTGTGCCGCCGCAGCCAGTATCAGCCACCGCACGAATGCACCGCGCCCGCGCCCAGCGCATGGCCAAATCGACATACGCCGCCACTCTTAGCCGTCGAGTTTCGCTTTTAGCATTGCATTCACCGAAGCAGGGTTCGCCTGCCCTTTACTGGCCTTCATCACCTGGCCAACAAAAAAGCCGATCAGTTTAGGCTTGCCGCCACGGTATTCTTCGACCTTATCCATATTCGCCTGCATGACCTGATCGACGAGCGCTTCAATTGCGCTGTCATCTGATATCTGGGACAGGCCCAGCTCATCAACCACAGTCTGCGCAGGTTTGCCTTCTGCCCACATGGCTTCAAATGCTTCTTTAGCCTGACGCCCAGATATCTTGCCCGATTTAATCATATCGACGAGCGCGCCGAGTTCCGCTGCTGGAACTGGTGCCGTATTAATCGACACATCATTTTTGTTGAGTCGGCCAAACACCTCCCCCGTCACCCAGTTGGCGACAGTTTTAGCGTCCCGACCGTCTGCAGCTGCCTCAAAATAGAGCGCGTTATCGCGGTCTGCTGTTAGGACATCTGCATCATAGGATGTCAGCCCAAGTTCCGTGACGAAGCGGGTCTTCTTTGCGTCCGGCAGTTCGGGCATGCCAGCGCGCAGTTCATCCACATAGGATTGCTCTAGTACCAGCGGCGGTAGGTCTGGATCTGGGAAGTAGCGGTAGTCGTGGCTTTCTTCCTTGCTGCGCATGGAGCGGGTTTCGCCACGGTCTGGATCAAACAACCGGGTTTCCTGGACAATGGCACCGCCATCCTCCAGCACTTCCACCTGGCGACGCGCTTCGAATTCAATCGCCTCACGGATGAAGCGGATGGAGTTGACGTTCTTAATCTCACAGCGCGTCCCGAGCTCATCACCAGGCCGCCGCATAGAGAGGTTGACGTCACAGCGAAGGGAGCCCTCCTCCATATTGCCATCGCAAACGCCGAGATAACGCAGGATTGCCCGGAGCTTCGTGACATAGGCAGCGGCTTCTTCCGCACTGCCGATATCCGGCTCGGACACGATCTCCATCAAACCAACGCCAGCACGGTTTAGGTCAACTAAAGTGCGGTATGGGTCCTGATCGTGGATGCTCTTGCCCGCATCTTGCTCTAGATGCAGCCTCGTGACGCCAATCCGCTTAGTCTCACCACCTTCAAGTTCGATATCGAGCCAGCCGCCCGATACAATTGGGTCAGAAAACTGGGATATCTGATATCCAAGTGGCAAATCTGGATAGAAATAGTTCTTGCGGTCAAAGATCGATTTCAGATTGATCGTCGAGTTCATGCCAAAACCGCTCAAAACGGCCGCCTCAACGCAACGTTGGTTGATGACGGGCAGCATGCCTGGCATGCCAGCATCCAAGAACGCCACATGGTCATTCGGCGCGCCGCCAAACGCGGCAGAGGCCGAGGAAAAAAGCTTTGCTTTGGAGGCAACTTGGGCATGCGTTTCAAGCCCAATCACCATTTCCCACGCGCCATCCTGGCCTTCAATGGTGCTCATGATTTTGCTCCCGCAAGAAGGCGCGGCGTCTTGTCGAACCCAGCAGCGTCTTCAATCGCTTGGCCCATCTGTAAAACGGACGCTTCATCGAAAGGCTTGCCAATGATTTGTAAGCCAAGCGGAAGGCCCTCTGCGGAGAGGCCAGCGGGGACGGACATTCCAGGAAGGCCTGCCATGCTGGCCGGAACTGTAAAGATGTCATTCATATACATCGCCACCGGGTCATCCACATCGCCAGCAGCGAACGCAGCACTCGGCGTTGTCGGCGTTAGCAACACATCCACATCATTGAAGGCCGCATTGAAATCATTAGCGATCAGTGTGCGGACTTTCTGCGCCTGCTTGTAATAGGCGTCGTAGTAGCCGGCTGACAGAACATATGTGCCAATGAGAATACGCCGCCTCACCTCCTCGCCGAAGCCTGTACCACGGGTATTGCTGTACATTTCCGTCAGGTCGTTTCCGTCCTCACGGGCGCAGTAGCGCACACCGTCATACCGGGCGAGATTGGAGGATGCCTCTGCCAATGCCACGATATAATAGGCGGGCAAGGCCATTTTGGTCATGGGCAGGGACACATCAACAATCTCGGCCCCAGCGGCTTTCGCCATCTCAATGCCTTCTTGCCAGAGCGCATCTATCTCAGCAGGCATGCCGTCTGCCCGATATTCCCGTGGCACGCCGACACGCATGCTTTTAACACCGCCAGCCAGTGCAGCCTCGAAATCGACAGGTGCCGCAGATGCTGATGTAGAATCCTTCGGATCATGGCCTGCCATCGAGCCCAGCATGATCGCAGCGTCTCTGACAGAGCGGGTAATTGGCCCCGGCTGATCCAGCGACGACGCAAATGCCACGACACCCCAGCGCGAGCAGCGCCCATAGGTCGGCTTCAGGCCAACGACGCCGCATAATGCGGCCGGTTGGCGGATTGATCCGCCCGTATCCGTTCCCGTGGCAGCAATGGCAGCCCCAGCTGCGACCAAGGCCGCTGATCCGCCAGAAGATCCGCCAGGCGTTAAAGGGGCTGCTGCACCTTCGGGTGTCCAAGGATTGGTTACTGGACCGAACGCGCTCGTGATATTGGCGGACCCCATGGCGAACTCATCCAGGTTTGCTTTGCCAAGCAATACTGCGCCATCTGCCTTCAGCTTACCGGACACGGTCGATTCATAGGGCGGCGTGAAATCGCCAAGAATCTTAGAGGCCGCCGTTGTTCTGATACCCTCTGTGCAGAATAAATCCTTCTGCGCGATAGGCATGCCGGTCATCGCAGTCGCGTTTCCGGCCAGTAGGCGCGCATCTGCAGCATCTGCGTCAGCAAGCGCCTGATCCGGCGTTTCAGTGATGAAGCCATTCAGGGCGCGCGCGTCGTCAGCAGCAGCCAGGTAGGCTTCGGTCAGCTCACGGGCAGTGAATTGCTTGTCCGCCAAGCCCTTGCGAGCGCTGGCAATATCCAGGCGCAGGAGGTCTGAGAGTGGGCTCATGACTATTCAATCACCTTCGGGACACCGAAATATGGACCCACTGCATCGGGCGCATTGCTAACAACTGCGTCCGCCTGCCCGCCATCATTCACCACATCCTGCCGCAATGGGGCCATGGCTGTACCAACGCCAACCAGCGGCTCAACGCCCTTGGTATCAACGCTGTTCAGTTGCTCTACCCAGTTCAGGATCTGACTGAGTTCGCCGGCCAGGCTATCCAACTCGCCATCAGCGACGTTGATGCGCGCCAATCTGGCGATGTCTGCGACGGTATCGCGGTCCAGAGACATGAAATGCTATTTCCTCAATTTTGAGGCAAGGCTCCCGCCAAGCTAAATTCGGTACGAAAGTTGGAATATAGCGTAGGAAACCTTGCGGAATCATGTGCATCGCGAGTACCATTCCGAATGACAATCTGCAAGCCTCAGGAACTCTTAAAGGCCCTCCCGGCAGGCTCTCGCCTGCTTGGGTTGGACGTTGGTGCGCGCACTGTAGGCGTGGCCGTTTCAGACATTAATTTGACCATTGCGACGGCACGGACTGTTGTTCCACGCGGGCGCAAGTTCCAGCCAACTGCATACGCCCTACTCGACCTGATGGATGAAACGGCAGCGGGCGGTGCCATCATTGGCCTCCCGCTCGATCTCTCAGGCCGGACGGGACCGCGGGCGCAGGCATCAAAGGCTTTCGCTTATAATTTAATAGCCATTCGTGAAATGCCGATTGCATTCTGGGATGAGCGGTTATCAACAAATGCCGTAAACCGCGCGATGCTTGAAGCCGATATGAGCCGGGCCAAACGGGACGCAAATATAGATAAAGCCGCTGCCGCATTTATCTTGCAAGGGTTTTTAGATCACCTACATGATGGGCAGGCTTAATCTATTTGGATGCTAAGAACGGCTGACTGGACTGTGCAGTTTCACGAATTTATTAAGCCTTAGGTGCCTAAAATACTAAGTGCATCAAAGCGCCTAATTTGGCATATTTCTAAAATGCAGCCGAATTGGTACAGGTGACTAGGAAGGTCATCAAGGTTTGGTTGATTGTGGCGAACCTTTTAACGATCGGAGATTTGCATGAAGCGCGCCCTCTCCTCTTTCATTGCAGCAGCATGCTTGGCAACATTGCCAACGGCATTTGCTGGCGCACAAGGCGGTGTTCAAATCGCCCGTGCGCAGGCACAAACACGGCTTTCGCCGCACCAGATCCAACCACAGCAATTTCATGTGTATCAGTCACGCATTTACGCTGACCGTCGACCGATTCATCTATTCGGTTTGAACTGGTCTGGCCTAGAGACCCGCGATCGCGCCCCCCACGGCCTTTGGGCTGGCCGGTCCCTGCAGGACTATTTCGCACAGATCAAACAAGCCGGATTCACTGCTATCCGCCTGCCGGTCTCACCGGATGTGCTGGATGACCGCAAGAAGGTCGCCGACTGGGCGCAGGATGCGGGTTATGGCCCCACTGGGCTGAAAATGCTGACTCAAACGGTCGATGCTGCAGCTCGTGCCGGGCTTTGGGTTGTACTTGGCTATAACGGCCACGATTCCAAAGTGAGTGGCGGTGACGCCCCGGCCCCATACGCTCGGGATGGCAGCTATAAGGTTGAGGATTGGTTGAACGACCTGGCTCGCATGGCCCAATTTGCCCAGCAACGCCACTATGTCGTTGGCATCGACCTGTTCAACGAGCCACACGGTATTTCCTGGTCCGAATGGAAAGGCTTGGCAGAACGTGGCGGCCAACAGGTACTGCGTTACAACCCCCGCCTGCTTGTCTTTGTGCAGGGTGTGGCTGAAACACGCACTGATACGGCCGGATATGGCGCATTCTGGGGCTCAAACTTCGTTGAAGCCCGTCGTCGCCCGATCAATAACGCGATGATCCCGGCCCACAAGCTTGTGCTGAGCCCGCACGTCTATGGGCCAGACGTTTACATGATGCCTTACTTCAAGAAAGCAGGGTATCCTCTTAATATGCTTTCGATTTGGGACGCGCATTTCGGCCACATGGCAAGCTCCAACGCTGTCTGCGCTGGTGAATTTGGCGGTAAATATCGCCGCGGTAGCAAGGACGCCAATTGGCAGGATGCATTCGTCTCCTACATGAACCAACGCCCAGGCATGTCCTATTGCTGGTTCTACTGGCAATTCAACCCAAATTCCGACGATACCGGCGGTGTACTGGGTGAAGACTGGCAATCCCTGAATAGCCGGAAGCTTTCCTTGCTCGGACGCCTCAAAAGCGCCGCACGCTGAAGGCAAAAGCTTTGACATAGATTAAGGGCCGGCAGTCATCAGACCGTCGGCCCTTTCTGTATCCGCTACATGACGTTGAGATCAGGCTCATGACCCATTAGCCATGCGCCCACGCTTTGCATATGTGTCTTTCGGCCCTGCAATTGCTGCGTCACGGTATGGATATCTCGGAACCGGCGCTCGAATGGTCCAGACGCAAAGATTGCATCAGCCCCCGCCAAATCATAAAGCGCATTGACGGCCCCCTTAGCCTCGTGAATTGCGAAGGTTGAAGCGAGACGGATACGCGCGCGGCCTGCAGAACTAAGCCCACCACTCGCTAGAGTTTCCGCCCAGACTTGTTCTGTCTCCTGCATCAAGAGCGCCCGGCTTGCCATGATCCTGGCGGATGCTGTTGCGGTCTCCGCCTGCGCCACAGGACTGTTGGCCACCGTAGACTTGGCCATGCGCGGAACCTTCCCTTGCGCGAACTGCAGGAAATCCCCCAAAAAGCCCTGTGCAATGCCAAGTGCCACACCGGCAAATCCGGTCGCGTACATTGTCATGGCTGGATAATGATATAGCGGCGCCGAATAGGAACGGACGCTGGGGTCATCCCGGAAGGTCGTATAGGCGGTGGGAACGAACTTATTCTCTAGAGTATACCCATCGCTCGCCGTGCCACGCAGGCCGATCACATCCCAAATATCCTCCATCTCTATGTCAGAGGCCGGCATTAGAAATGTACGAATCTCGGGCTTGCCTGCGCTGTTGAGCACGGTCTCACCGTCGGCAGTTTTCACTGGTGTGTGGGCACCAAGCCATGTCGCATGCCGCCCACCGCTTGCAAACATCAGACTGCCGGACACCGTAAACCCATCATCTGCCTGTACAGCTTCAGCCTTGCCCGGCCCCCAAGCCAGGACCGCGTTGGGATCATTTCCCCATATCTCATCGGCAACATCCGGCGACAAATACGCAGCCGTCATCGCACAACCATTTGCTTGGCAAAGGCACCAAGCCACACTTGCGTCATGGCGGGCAGCGGCTTCAATCGCTGCGAAGAACTGGGCTGGCGTCGCTTCTTCCCCGCCATAGGGCTTTGGTAGCAGTAGCCGAAATAAGCCAGCCCCATGCAGGGCATCTAGCAAAGGGGGCGGTAAGCGCCGGGTCGCTTCTACGGAATCCCGGTGGGAATCGATCAAGGATCCGAGCATCGCAGCACGATGTCCGGGCGGCGTATCAAACGCCGGTTTTGAGGTCATGCCATCCATGATCACCACCGATTGGTTTCGCAACAGAAGTTAGATTAAGCTTGCGGGGCTTGCGCTTCCACCGTCAAGCTATCGCCGAACCAGAATACACCAAGCCAGACCGTCTCAAAGGATTGCTCTATGACCGCCCCCATGAATGGCGCTGAAAGCCTTGTTCGTAGCCTTGTCGCCAGTGAAGTGAATGTTTGTTTCACGAACCCCGGCACATCCGAAATGCATTTCGTCGCCGCTCTCGATAGCGTGCCAGGCATGCGCTGTGTGCTTGGATTGTTTGAAGGCGTCGTGACTGGCGCTGCAGATGGCTATTATCGCCTCTCCGACAAGCCTGCCTCTACGCTACTGCACTTAGGACCAGGTCTCGCGAATGGCATGGCCAACTTGCATAACGCAAAGAAAGCGCACTCCGGCATTGTGAATGTGGTTGGCGACCATGCCACCTATCACCTGGAACATGATGCGCCGCTCACCTCTGATATTGAGGCTGTCGCAGCGCCGATGTCCAATTGGGTGAAATCCTCCCCGAAAGCCGAAGGCATTGCCGCAGATGGTGCGCTCGCTGTTGAGGTAGCCCGCACCGGCGCTGGCCAGATTGCGACGTTGATCCTGCCTGCCGATACGGCCTGGAATGCAGGCGGCACCCCAGTGACTGCCAACGCACCTGCCCCGCGTGCTTCTGTAGACAAGGACGCTGTTGTCGCTGCTGCAAAAGCGCTGACTGCCGCTGGATCAGGCGGCATGCTGATGCTCGGCAATGTCGCCCTGCGGGAGAGCACACTGAATTTGGCAGGCCGGATTTCAGCCAAGACAGGCTGCCGCTTGCTCTCTGAAGGCCAGAACGCTCGCCTGCAACGTGGTGCTGGCCGCGTGAAGATTGAACGCGTGCCATATGTGGTTGAAATGGCGCTTGGCGTTTTGAAGGACGTGACGCATATGGTGCTTTGCGGTGCCAAGCAGCCCGTTGCTTTCTTTGCATACCCTAACAAGCCAAGCGTGCTGACGCCGGAAGGATGCCAGATCACGAAGCTGGCAACCGTGGACATGGACCTTGAAGGTGCACTTGAAGCACTGGCCGCAGAACTCGGCTGCTTGAACGAAGCGCCGGCCCATATGGCTGATCTCGCACGACCAGAAGCCCCTGGCGGCGAAATCACACTGGATAAGATTGCAGCCGTCCTCGGCGCGCTCTTGCCGGAGAACGCCATTGTTGTGGATGAGTCTGTAACGTCTGGCCGCGGTTTCTTCCCGCTAACAGCTGGCGCTCCGGCGCACTGCTGGCTGAACGGCATGGGCGGCTCCATTGGCTACGCCATGCCTGTATCCGTGGGTGCTGCAGTCGCAGCGCCAGATCGCAAAGTCGTGACGCTCGAAGGTGATGGTAGCGGCATGTACACAATGCAGTCACTCTGGACGATGGCGCGCGAAAACCTGGATGTCACCATTATCGTGTTTGCAAACCGTGCTTACCGGATCCTACAGGGTGAGCTGACAAATGTTGGCGTTCAAAACCCAGGCCCGCGTGCGGTAGACATGCTGACTCTCGATCGTCCGACCATAGATTGGACCAGCATGGCAAAGAGCCTAGGCGTCGAATCTAGCCGTGCGACGGACTGCGATGAGCTGATCCGCGCGCTTAACCACGGCCTCGCCAGCGACGGTCCATATCTCATCGAACTCGTCATGTAAGCGCCCGCTCGCGCGAGTGTGACTGGCGTTTAGCCAAAGAACCGCCATGTTGTTCAGCATCCGCATGAAAGGCTGAGCAACATGGCGACTTCTGATCTCACTCCCGATCTTTGCATTATCGGGGCCGGTTCTGCCGGCCTTTCCATTGCGGCTGGCGCTGTCCAAATGGGAGCCACTGTTGTTCTGATCGAGCGCGGTGAAATGGGCGGGGATTGCCTTAATTATGGCTGTGTGCCCTCGAAAGCGCTATTGGCCGCTGGCAAACAAGCCGAAACGCTTCGTAATGGTGCTAAATTCGGTATTGCTGGCGTGGAGCCGGAAGTCGATTTCAAAGCCGTCATGGCCCATGTCCACGGCGTTATCGCTACCATTGCACCAGTGGATAGTCAGGAGCGATTTGAAGGCCTTGGCGTCCACGTAATCCGGGAAGAAGCCCGGTTTAAAGACAAGGACACCATCGTCGCAGGCGATCATGTGATCCGACCGCGCCGCATTGTCATCGCGACCGGATCAGCACCTGTGGCCCCGCCCATTCCCGGGCTGGCAGACATACCATATCTCACCAATGAAACTCTGTTTGATAACGAAGTGTTGCCGTCAAAGCTGATCATTATTGGCGGTGGACCGATTGGGATTGAGATGGCGCAGGCACATCGGCGGTTAGGCGCAGATGTTGTTGTGCTGGAGGGCAACACTGCTCTCTCCAATGATGACCCTGATCTCGTGGCCGTGGTTATGAAGCAGCTGCGGGCCGAAGGCATCGAGATCAAGGAACAGGCGATGGCCGAATCCGTCGCCATGCGCGGCGAAGACTATGTGGTCACCCTAAAAGGCGGCGAGCAGGTGACGGGAAGCCACCTGCTGGTCGCTGCTGTTCGCGCGCTGAACCTTGATGGGCTGGACCTTGAAGCAGGTGGCGTCGAGCGAGACCGGCGCGGCGTTGTCGTCAATAAGCGCCTGAGGAGCACGACAAACAAGCGTGTGTACGCCGCTGGGGATGCTGCAGGAAAATTGCAGTTCACCCACGTCGCTGGATATCACGCTGGCATCGTCATCCAGAACGTCCTGTTCCGCCTGCCTGTAAGTGCGAAGCATTATGCCATTCCGTGGGTCACATATAGCGATCCGGAATTGGCGCAAGTTGGCCTGACAGAAGCCCAGGCGCGTGCGCAAAATGGAGATGATATTCGTGTCTTGCATTGGGATTTCGCAGAGAATGATCGCGCCCA
>Ga0181601_10003538_pt1 | contig 13207 bp, 8 predicted proteins | sample 041ome_8_FD_133020 | JGI IMG/M metagenome (GOLD analysis project Ga0181601, IMG submission 133020) | Coastal salt marsh microbial communities from the Groves Creek Marsh, Skidaway Island, Georgia - 041407BS metaG (megahit assembly) | ecosystem: Environmental > Aquatic > Marine > Intertidal zone...
GACACCAAGTCACGCAACACTCGCGAAAATGCCGCGGAGAGCCTGCCGCTGGCAGTTGAGCGGGGGGCAAAGAGCGTGTTTCTCGTGACGTCTGCCAGCCACATGCCGCGGTCGCTGGGCATCTACAAGAAACAGGCCGAGCAGCTCGGGATTGAAGACCTGGAAATCATTCCCGCTCCCTGCGACTTCATGTATATCGACCCGGAGCAGTACCCGCCGCTCTACTACCGAGTCGCCACCTCACTTCTGCCAAACGTTGGTGCCATGCGAAACTCGACGCGGATCATCCATGAGTACTACGGCATGGTCTACTACTGGCTGCGAGGCTGGATCTAGGCAGGGTTGGCAGGGCGGCTCAGGTTCTTTGCGGATGTGCGTCGCCCTGGGATGAAAAAAGGAAAAGCGATGGATCGCAGAGGGTGGCTTCCGCATTTCACGCGGCTTGGTCTGGCTTGCATGGCCGTGGCGGCGGCCCTGTGCGGGCCAGGGCAGGCTGAAGCAGCGGAGGAGCCGACGGCCGCTGAGGCACGTTGGTATGGCGAACTTGATGCGGCCGACCGCCGCTTTCGCTTTGTCTTAGAGGTGGACACGGAGCAAGAGCCCGATCCCCGCTGGCAGCTGCGGAGCATCGATGAAGGAGATCGTCGATTTCTCGTAGAAGATTTCAGCGAGGACGGGGAGCAGCTGCGGTTTACCCTTCCTGTCTCCCAGGCGAGTTACTCCGGCAACATCGGCGACGACGGCTTGATCAAAGGGATCTGGCAGCAGCGAGGGGGGAGGTTTCCTCTCGACTTTGAGCCAGTTGGCGAAGAGCCGCTGCCACCGCCGCCAGAGGAGGTCTGGAGTGGCACCCTCGACGCGATCGTGCAGAAGCTGCAGCTGCGTTTCCGGATCACCCGCGACAAGGCAGGCCTGCGGACTGCCTGGATGGACAGCCTGACGCAGCAGTCGGGTGGGTTTCGTGGTGACCTTGGAATCAAAGGCGATACCTGGACGATCGACGTGCCCGCCGTCCGTGGTCGCTTCGAGGGCACGCTCTCTGCCGATGGCCAGACGCTCGAAGGGAGCTGGTCGCAGGCGGGCGCATCACTGGCATTGACGCTTCGCCGTGGCAAAGAGCAGCCGATTCCAGCGGCTCAGACAAAGAACCGACCGCAGACGCCACGCCCTCCGTTTCCCTACGACGTGAGCGAGATCCGTATCCGCAACGCGGTGGCCGATGTGACCCTCGCAGGCACGCTGACGATGCCCTCCGGGGATGGTCCGTTTCCAGCAGTGGTGTTGGTTTCCGGCTCAGGGCCACAAGATCGAGATGAGACCCTGTTTGACCACAAGCCATTTGCTGTGCTCGCCGATGCATTTACCCGCCGCGGGATCGCGGTGCTGCGGTATGACGATCGTGGCGTGGGAGGTTCCACCGAGGGGCCGGCCGACGCGACCAGTCAGGATTTTGCCGGTGATGTTCGCGCGGCGTGGGAGTTTCTCTCCACACAGCCGAAGATTGACGCGTCACGGGTGGGCTTGGTGGGGCACAGTGAAGGGGCGATGCTCGCCACGATGACGGCGAGCCGTCTGCCACAGGTGGCCTGTGTGGTGATGCTCGCAGGGGCTGGCGTGAACGGAAAGCAGGTGCTGCTCTCACAGGGGCGTCGTGTGCTCGAGGCGGAGGGCGTGAGCGATCCCGATCAGCTCTCTCGCCAGCGAATGGTGCAGGAAGTGCTAATGGACACCGTGGAAGAGGCTCCCCCCGGAGCGTCTACCGAAATCATCGCGAGGGAAGCAGCGAAGCGACTCCGCGAACAGCTCTCAGGTGACGGAGCACCCGCTGAAGACTTTGACGCCCTGGCGGAGGCTGGCGTGGCACGACTCTCCTCTGCCTGGTTTCGCTTCTTTCTAGACTACGATCCCACCGAATCTCTCCGTGAACTCAGCTGCCCGGTGCTGGCCCTCATCGGTAGCCGTGATGTGCAGGTGGACGCGGAGACCAATCTGCCGCCGCTGCGTGAGGCGGTTGAAGAGGCAGGCAACCCTGCATCGCTGGTGCAGGAACTGCCCAATCTCAATCACCTTTTCCAGACGGCAGAGACTGGCGCGGTGAGCGAGTATGACATGCTCGAGGAAACGATCGCCGAGCCGCTTCTTGAGCAGGTGGGGGCCTGGCTGTCGACGCAGCTGCAGGTTGAAGCTCCTGAGGACTGACCCTGGGGGCTAGGCAATCAGCTCGCGGATGACTTCGCCACCAAACTGGCTGAGCTGTTTGTAGCGGCCAGCGTGGTAAAAGGTCAGCTTGTTGTCGTCGAGCCCGAGCAGATGCAGCAGCGTGACATGCAGGTCGCGGATGGGATGGACGCACTCCACGGCAGTCGCCCCGAGTTCATCGGTGGCACCCACCACGCCAGGCTTCACGCCACCGCCAGCGAAGAGCATCGTCATCGCCTGGTTGTTGTGCCCTCGGCCGAGTGAATAGACACCCCCGCGTTTGTTGTTGTCAGGAGTGCGGCCAAACTCACCGGTCCAGATCACCAGCGTGTCGTCGAGCATGCCGCGTTGCTTGAGGTCACGGATCAGCCCTGCGATCGGCTTATCGACGCTGGCGATACGGGACGCGTGGCCACGCTCCAGATAGTCATGGCTATCCCAGCCACCGCTGAAGATCTGCACAAACCGCACGCCTTCTTCAACCAGTCGACGGGCCATCAGACACTGTCGCCCAAAGGCCTGTGTCTCGGGTGTGTTGAGGCCGTAGAGTTCGTGCGTTTGCTGTGTCTCACGCGTGAGGTCGATCACACCGGGAATCTCAGCCTGCATACGGAAAGCCAGTTCGTAGTTCTCGATGCGGGCCGCCAGAATGTCGTCCTCACCAACCCGGTCGAGGTGCTGCTGGTTAAGCCAGGCGAGCTCGTCGAGAGCTCTCCGCTGATGCTGACGCGACTTGTTCGCCTGCGACGTCAGGTTAAGCAGGGGAGAGCCCTCAGGACGCAGCCTCGTGCCCTGGTAGTGCGGAGGCAAAAAGCCATTGCTCCAGTTGGCGGAGCCTCCCTGCGGCAGGGCCAGCTCTGTCATCACCACATAGCCGGGCAGGTTTTGGTTCTCGGTTCCTAGGCCATAGGTCGCCCAGGCACCGAAGGCGGGATCGCCACCGAGCCGGCTGCCGGTGTTCATGTGGAAGAGTGCTTCGGGATGGTTGAGCGACTCCGCCTGACAGCCTCGATAGTTGCACAGCTCATCGGCGACATAGGGATCGGCGAGGTGTTGCCACTGATCGCAGAGTTCAATCCCAGCGTCACCGACTTTTCGGAAAGAGAACGGGCTCCCCACGAAGAACTTGAAGCCCTTCTCCTGGCCGATGCTGAGTGTCGACTCCTGCTTGTGGAGGCGAGAGAGTTCGGGCTTTGGGTCAAACGTGTCCATCTGCCCGGGACCACCCTCCATGAAGAGCATGATCACGTTCTTGGCACGGGCTGGAAGCATCGGTGCTTTGACTGCTAGCGGGGCTTCGCGGGCCGCATCGTCTGCGAGCAGCGTGGACACGGCGACACTGCCGAGGGTGGCACCAAGGCCGTGGAGAAAACTGCGTCGAGGGGTTGTGAGCATAGGGCAGGCAGTGTGAAGGGAGAGCAGACCGAGTTGGCAGTCGACACTCAGTCGAGATAGAGGAACTCATTGGTGTTCAGCAGCAGTAGGCAGGCATCAGCGAGAGCCCGTGTTTCGGCGGAGACATCGCCAGCCTTGAGGTCGGGCGTGTAGTTTTCGAACGTCGGCAGGATTTCTTGGTACTCAAACGGCTGGCCGGAAAACTCCTCCACAAGGGAGCGAGTGATCTCAACAGGGTAGGTCACCGGCTGCGGCTCATTGTGCCGGTGATACTCGGTCATGTCGGCAACGTAGGACTCCAGACGCGTGCGTTCGACATCGGTTGGTAGGCGGCCGAGCGCCAGCAGAAACCCGCGGTCAATCTGCGCGGGGGTGCTGCTGGCTTCACGCTCGAGACGACGCGCGAATGCAATCGAGCGGTCTGTCATCTGGTCACTGTTGAGCAGGGTCAGGGCCTGTGGCGTGACGGAAGCAGACTCGCGGAGTTCACACGATTCGTTGGGGGACGGCAGGTTAAACATCTCCACAAATGGATCGGCCTGACCACGCACCTGGTAGGCGTAGATGCTGCGGCTGTTACGGACATCGGGATCTGCAGAGGGCTGATACGCCGGTGCCAGAGAGAACTGAATCATGCGTGGCTGCAGGGCCACTTCCATGTTGATCTCGGGCATCACCGGCAGGCCGCCCAGGCGATGCTGGAGTTCACCAGTGACCTCCAGAATTCCGTCTCGCAGTTCTTCTGCGGTCAGTCTTCGCGTGGGGAAATAGGAGAGCAGTCGGTTGTTGGGATCTTCGAGTTCGCTGAGGGCGGCATCGATCGGGTGAGACGACCGTTGGTACGTCTCTGTCTGCATGATCAGCCGATGCATCCGCTTGAAGGTCCAGCCATTTCTGACAAAGTTGTCCGTCAGCAGATCGAGGAGCTGAGGGTGTGAGGGCTTGCCACCTTTTCCGCCGAAGTTGTTCGCGTTGGCTGCGAGGCCGGTGCCGAAGTGCCACTGCCAGAGACGGTTCACGATCGACCGTGTGGCGAGAGAGTTGTCTGGACTGGCGATCCACTGGGCCAGCCCGAGCCGCCGACCGTCAACGCTGTCGGTGAGCAGAAACGGTGTCTCGCTGTCGTGGGTGACGGGCAGTCCCACGGCACTGAGCACACCCGGGGCGACACGATCAGCGGGTGCCGTGAGAGCGCCGCCGCTGAGGATGTGACACTCCGGTGGGCCGGTCTCCGAAGCGATGCGACGGATCCTCAGGGCTCGGGCTCCATTCCAGGCAAGTTTGCTTGCGGCGGCATTGAAGACGCTCTGGGCCATCGGCTCGTAACGCTCAAGCCGGCGAGTCCAGATCCACTCATCCTGCTCGCGGACCTTGAGCTGGCCCTCGTCGACGTAGGTTAGGCCAACAGCTCGTGCCGGTTTTTCTTCATCCGGCAGGGGCTTCCGCTCTTCGACATCCTTGTAGGGGAGTCCGTGTTCTTCAAACCACTCCCGAGCTGCGGCTTCACGCTTCTCAACAAGCTTTGTTTTTTCCGCCACGGCGAAGTCGAGCATTCGCTGGGTGTGCTCACGGCCTGCCGTGAAGCCGTCCTGGTTTTCTTCTGGCAGAAACGGGGCTGGTCGTTCCGCCATGTGAGTCGCAGAGAAGGCCGCATACATGCGGTAGTAGTCACGCGTGGGAATCGGGTCGAACTTGTGGTCGTGGCATTTCACACATCGCATGGTGGTGGCGAGGAAGGTCTGCCCCGTGATGTTCACGAGGTCGTCGAGCCAGATCTGGCGGGCTTCTTGTTCCTCCACCATCGCGTTGTCCCACGGACCAAGACGCAGGAAGCCTGTGGCCACGATCCATTCCGCTTCCTCTGCGGTGAAATCGCCCTGCAGCTGGGCCTTCTCGAGATCGGCCTCACTCCCACCGGTACGGCTTCGCCAACTGGCGTCGGCCAGTTCATCGCCAGCGATCTGTTCGATGACAAACTCGTTGTAGGGCGTGTCGTTGTGGAACGAGCGAATCACGTAGTCGCGATACCGCCACATGTTGGAGCGTTCGTAGTCGTTCGACATGCCGCCGGTGTCGGCATAGCGGGTTACGTCGAGCCAGTGGCGGCCCCAGTGTTCGCCGTAGCGAGGACTCTCGAGCAGTCGATCGATCAGCGAACTCCAGGCCTGCTCAGGAGCCTCGGCGTATGCGAGTTCGAATGCAGCGATTGCTTCTGGTGTTGGTGGGAGCCCGTGAAGGTCAAAGGTGGCGCGACGGATCAATGTGCGTGCATCGGCGCGGGGGGATGTTGGTAGGCCGGCTTCCGTGATGCGTTGTGTGACCAAGGCATCGATCACCGCTTTGAGATCACTGACATCTTCGGTCGCCGATCCTGTTGCCTGCAGCAGCGAGTGCAGCTCTGCCTCGGTCGGTGGAAGCACTGGCTGGTAGGGCCAGAGGTCTTCCTTCGCGTAACGACGCATCGTCCAGGCATCACTGGTGCCGCCACTGGTTGCTACCAACACACCTGCAGCGGTCGATGGCTCCTGGAGAGCCTCCGCTCGGTAGCTCGCGATCTCTTCGGCATCCGGCCATGGGGCGCCTGCCGCAATCCACCGAGAGACCGCGTCGATCTGCTCAGACGTGAGTCGGTCATTCTCCTTCGGCGGCATCTCCAGGCTGTCCCAACGCAATGCCCCAAGGAGGGACCCCTGCTCCGGCATGCCGGGGATGACCGCCGCGTCACCCGACTCGCCGCCTGCCAGCAGATGGGCCCGGCTATCGACTCGGTACTCACCCTTGATGTCAGTCGGGTCGCCACCATGACAGCCCAGGCATTTCTGCTCCAGCAGTGGCAGGATCGTGACGGCAAACTCCCGGGCGGCTGCAGTCGCCTCGACGGCGTGGGCGGTCACTCCACGCAGGCAGAGACAAAGCACGAGCAGGGCTGTGCGTGCAGCTGTGTGACATGCCAACTGGCGAGAATCGTGTGGCTGCGAACGCAGCACTGTGGCCTGGCGTACGGTCGGCGCTGCTGGTGTCAACGCAGCCTTCATCCGCACAACTTTCATCCCCACAGCCTTCTTGTGTTGTGTCACTGCTCGGCCGTTGGCCTGCCAGCGTTCGCCCAGTGTTGGCAACTCCCGTTCTCCATCAGCCTAAAGCGAATCTGTTTTTCAAATATAGCCGTGCCGAGAGCAACCGCATCGGCTCGGCAGTTTTGCAGCGATGAAATCAGCCAGTGGCTGTTGCAGGAGGGATCCCGCGAACACTCCGGCTGTCTGTGACGTAGATGAGCAAAGGTGCTTATCTCGATGGGGGAGTGATCGTATGGATGTCGCGGCTGTTTCTGAAGACTTGCTCACAGCGGCGGATGCGGCGGCACTGCTGTACTGTCCTCTCAAGCGTCTGCGACGGTATCGGGCTGAGGGCCTGATCCGCTCGTTCTATGTCGGTACACAGCAGATGTTTCGGCGGGCTGACGTGACAGGGCTGCGGCGACATCTGGCGGCTGAAGAACACGCTCAGCGGTCTCCGCGACGCCGTCGGTTTGGATCGGGTCGGCCGGCGACGCGTGTGATCTTCCCGCTGCTGTGTGACACCGCCGAGATGTCACATGCCTGCTGAGAGTAGCTGAGCAACGCGGTGTGGCTTCTCCCACAGACGCAGTACGGGACATGCGGCGCGTAGAATGCCTGTGTCACGTCTGCCGAACCTCGAAGGAGATGACCATGATCGAAATGCTGCCCGATATGCCAGCTCACACGGTGGGCATGAAACTCAGCGGCACCCTCCACGACGAAGACTACAAGACGTTTGTACCGCTGGTGGACGCCGCCATTGCCGAAGCCGGAAAGACCCGCATCCTCGTCTGGTTTCACGATTTTCATGGCTGGGATGCGAAGGCTCTCTGGGACGACATCGCCTTTGCCGCCACACACTGCACGACCATCGAGCGGATCGCGATGGTCGGTGAAACACGCTGGGAAAAGTGGATGGGAACGATCTGCAAGCCATTCACGATGGCGACCGTCAAAGTCTTTGACCTGGAAGAGTTCGAGGCAGCCAAGGCCTGGATTGCAGAGGCCTGAGCATCGCCACAGAGTGTCCCTGCGAAGGCTCGCTCTATTCTTCGAATGTTCGTTTTCGACGAAGCAGGTGGTGGTAGTGCTGGGCAAACCGGTGCGCTTCGTCGCGGACATACTCAAGTAGCCGCAGTGAGTAGGCGTCGCGACTGATCCGGAGCGGCTCAGATCGGCCAGGGAGAAACACCTCTTCTTCTCGCTTGGCGAGTGAGAGGATGCAGGGAGGCTCCACTTCGAGTTCTGCCAGCGCAGCCATTGCAGCTGAGAGCTGGCCTTTGCCTCCGTCGATCAAGAAGATGTCGGGGAACGGAGCCCCCTCGCGGGCAAGTCTGGCGAACCGCCGAGCAACCACCTCGTGGATGCTCTTGAAGTCATCGATCCCGTCGACGCTCTGAATCCGATACCGCTTGTAGCCCGGTTTGAACGGAAGGCCGTCGATAAACTGCACAAGGCTGGCGACGGTTTCGGTGCCTCCGAGGTGCGCGATATCGACACCCTCGATCACGCGTGGAGGTTTCTCAAGCTTGAGGACGGACTTCAAGCCGGCGAGCCCCTTCTTTGGGTCGACGGTAAACACCTCCGGCTGGGCATGTTCCTCGAGGTCGCCCCGCTGGTCGAGTGTTTCCAGAAGTTTGATTTCGTCGCGAAGCCGAGCGGCCTTCTCGAACTCCAGTCGTTCGGAGGCCTGCAGCATGTCATGCTGCATCTCATCGATCACCCGCTGTTTATTGCCATCAAGGAATGTTCGCAGCCGGAGGATGTCTCGCCGGTAGTCCTCTTTGGAAATGCGTAGGTTGCACGGTGCGGTGCACTGATCAATCGATGCCAGCAGGCATGGGCGATACCACTGCCACTTGGCGTCGTCTGCTTCAATGTCGAGGGTGCAGGTGCGGAACTTAAAGATCCGCTGCAGCACGACCATCGCGCCCCGCAGACTACCGGCGCTGGTAAAGGGACCGTAGAGCTTTGCGTTTTTGCGGCGTGGTTCGCGGGTCACTTCCACGCGTGGGTAATCTTCGCGGGTGGTGATCTGCAGATAGGGGAATGTCTTGTCGTCTTTCAGGTCAGTGTTGAAGCGGGGCTGCACGTCCTTGATCAGCCGGCTCTCCATCAGCAGCGCATCGACCTCGCTGTCAGCTTCCAGGTAGTCGATGTCGCGGATTTCACGAACGAGGTCTGCCGTGCGGCGTTCTTCAGCTGCGGCTTTGAGGAAGTAGCTTCCGGCTCGGCTGCGGAGGTTCTTCGCCTTGCCGACGTAGATAACGCGGCCCGCGGCGTCTTTCATCAGGTAGACGCCGGGCGACTGGGGAAAACGACGGACCTTGGCGGCTGCCAGTGACCGGTCGCGTGCGGCGGCCGCCTGGTCGGTGTCGGAAGGGAGTGTTTCCCTCGCGTCGGCCCCTTTTTCGGACGCAGGCTCCGGAGGCAGTTGCGAATCAGCAGGTGCCGGTGGCATCGCTGGTGTCTTCACGGGATCGGTGTCAGGAGCATCCATGCGAGGATTCTACGATGACCTCGGTGCTGAGATCAGGCGTGTCGACTGGCTACACACCGACCAGTGCCCGAAGTTCCCGTTCCATGCGGTCGAGCCTGTCGGTCAGTCGCTGCTTGGTTGCCATGAGGGCCGGCAGCTCACACGGGGCGGCGGCGGTGAACAGATAGAACTTGATCTTCGGCTCGGTGCCCGAAGGACGGGCGGCAACCGCGTTCGCCAGGGGGGGAAACTGGCTCGGTGGAGACGGCTGCCACGAAGCGTCTTCGGGAGCTGTGGGATCGATGAGATCAAAGATCATCACGTCGCCGGCAGTGCCATCGATCGTGGCGGAGCTGCCATCCGCGGCTGTTGCCGTCAGGGACGCATAATCGCGGCTGCGGCCGACGGACAGGCCGGCAATCTCGCTAGGGGGGCTCTGCCGCAGGCCGGCCATGATCTCTTTCATGCGATCCATGCCTGCAGCTCCTGGCAGCGACACCGATATCTGTCGTTCCATATGGCATCCATGCTTGGCAAACAGACGATCGAGATGCTCATGCAGCGTCCGGCCTTCCGTCTTCAGCGAGGCTGCCATCTCTGTGAGCAGGAGTGCTGCCACTGCTGCGTCCTTATCGCGAACATGGGTGCCGGCGAGGTAGCCGTGCGATTCTTCGCAGCCGAAGGCGAAGTGCTCGGGCCCAATCGCATCGATCCGCTGCCCAATCCATTTGAAGCCCACCAGCAGGTTGTCGATGCCGCGGATGCCGTGCGCTTCGGCGATGCGGCGAACCAGGCCGCTGGTGACAATCGTGGTGATCAGACGATCGGTGGGGGCAGCATGGCCGGTACGGCTGCGGGTGGCCAGTGTCCAGTCAGCCAGCAAGGCACCGATCTGATTGCCCGTGAAGGTCTCCCACGGACTTCCCGGCTCAAGGGAGCGTGCTGCGGCGGCACCAAGCCGGTCACAGTCAGGGTCGCTCGCCAACACGAGGTCATCCCCAACACTCTGAGCCTCTTCGATCGCCCCTTGCAAGACGGCGGGGTTCTCTGGATTGGCCACATGCCCCGGCACGTGAGGAAAGTCGCCGTCCGGCTTTTCCTGCGGTCCGTAAAGTCGCACTCGCGTGAAGCCCGCACCGGCGAGTACCGGGATCACGGCAGAGGCTCCCACTCCATGCAACGGCGTGTAGAGAACCGACAGATCGCGGCTACCGGGTGACGACTGTTCCAGCACTGCCTTCACAAAGGCGGGATCGATCTCTGCTTCCACAAATCGCACCCGCCCATCAGCAACGGCGGTGTCGAAGTCGCTCCGTTGGACGTCGACCACGTTCATCACGCGGTCAATGATGCCGCGGTCGTGTGGAGGGAGCACCTGCACGCCACCGGCCCAGTAGACCTTGACTGCGTTGTCACTTGGAGGGTTGTGGCTGGCGGTCACCATGATGCCGCAGTGGCTGTTGGTATGCCGCACGGCGTAGGAGAGTTCGGGAGTGCTGCGAAATCCGCGGAGAAATGAAATCTGGAAGCCTGCTGCGAGCAGCACCTCGCTGCACAGCTTGGCAAAGTGTTCGGAGCGATGGCGAGTGTCGTAGGCAATCGCACATGTAGGGGTTTCGCCGGCCGGGAGGATGCTCGTGACATAGTCGGCGAGCCCCTGGGCGCTCTCCCCGATTGTGCGGTCGTTTATGGCGTTTGAGCCGACGGGATACATCGTCCCGCGACGGCCACCGGTGCCGAATGGAATGACCGTCCAGTAGGCATCGTCGAGCTCTTTCCAAAGCTGTTGGTCGATGCGTTCTCCCAGGTCGTCAGCAAACGCTGCGAACTGTGGAAGCGTGAGCCAGTCTCGGATGGTTGTGGCGGCATGCTCGGTCAGCTGGCCGGCAGCGTGTGCGGAGTCAACGGCGGCAAGTCGCTCTGGCGTGGAGGCCATGGGGGCTCCTTCGTGGTGTCTGGTGGTGTGCGGTGGTGTGTCTGGCTCTCTGCGGACCTGTTTATACTGCCGCCCGTCCTCACGCGGGAACCGCGGTCGGCGCTGATCCTCAGTGGAAGGAATCAGCCCGCGTGACGTCGCACACGACAAGAGGTGAAGGCCCCATGGATGAGCTGATCGTGAGTGTCTCGGGATTGCGGGGCATTGTGGGCACCTCGCTGACGGCTGAGGTTGCTGTGCGGTATGCCGAGGCCTTTCTCGCGACACTGCCGCCCGGTCCGGTGGTGATTGGCCGTGATGGCCGGGCCAGCGGCCGCATGTTTGCCGATGCGATTGCCGCCGCAGTGGTCGCTGCTGGCCGGGATGTCCTCGATGGCGATGTCGCTGCGACGCCAACAGTGGGGATTCTTGTGCAGGAGTACGGAGCAGCTGGTGGGATTCAGATTTCGGCCAGCCACAATCCGCCTCAGTACAACGGCATGAAACTCTTCTCAGCTGCCGGACGCGTGCTGACCGCCGAGGCTGGCCGTCGTGTCCTGGAACGATTCCAGCAGCCGTCGCCGCCGGTTGTGGCGGCAGAGCCAGGGACACTCCGTGAAGTCGATGGAGCGGCCACGCATGTTGCTAGGGTGTTGGCACGGGTCGATGTGGACGCGATTCGACGCGTGCGGCCACGGGTCTGGCTGGATGCTGGTCACGGTGCAGGAAGCTGCGCTGCTCGACTGCTGTTTGAGGCGCTCGGCTGTGAGGCCACGATCGCCGGTGGTACGCCAGACGGCCTGTTTGAACACACACCGGAGCCCACCGAAGAGAACCTTTCCGGAATGTTGCCGCAGATCGCTGCGGCTGGAGCGGATGTGGGATTCTTTCAGGATCCCGACGCCGACCGGCTCGCGGTGGCCACGGCGGAAGGCCGCTTCATTGGTGAGGAGGCCACTCTTCCTTTGGCCGTTGAGGCGGTGTTGGCACAGACGTCAGGGCCCGTGGTGGTCAACTGTTCCACAAGCGGGATGACCGCGGCTGTGGCGGCAAAGCATGGAGCCGACTGCAGCGTGTCGGCGGTGGGCGAGGCCAATGTTGTGGACCGCATGCTCGCAACGGATGCGGTCATCGGTGGTGAAGGCAACGGCGGTGTGATCGACCCGCGGGTTGTGCTGGTCCGGGACAGCATCGTCGGCATGGCGCTTGTGCTCGAGCGGATGTGTGCAGGCGGAAACCTCCAGTCGGTCGAGAGCCTGGCGTCAGCATTGCCGACGCGGGCGATGCTCAAGACCAAGGTGGAACTCGGGGCTGATGCCCGAGGGCCTGGTCTGGCGGCGGCTTTCGACAGGATTGAGGCGGCCTTCCCAGCGGCCTCCGCGTCACGGCTCGATGGCCTACGGCTCGATGAGGAGGCGACATGGGTGCTCGTCAGGGCGAGCAACACAGAGCCGATCGTGCGGATTGTGGCCGAAGCCGACACGGTGGAAGCGGCTCAGGCGGCGGTGGCGCGAGCCAGCGCGGCCCTCTCCGCCGTTGGGACATAGCGTTCGCTGCAATGCCTCGATGAGTGACTGCTCGACGAGTGACTCCTCGGTGGCGAGCTACTCGAAGATCGGCTCAACAAGCGGAGCCCCTTCGCCTGCAGCGGCATCGCGTTCTTCCTGCTGGTCTCGCTGGTCGAAGACATCACCGGCAGCTGCGGCTTCCATCTCTTCTTGCTCGTCACGCTGATCAAGCCGGTCGTCTGTCTCTGCGGCGAGCGATTCGGTCTGCGCGTCTACCTGTGAGCCCACGGTGCCGTTGCCACGCGGCCGGGTGTCCCCGCTTGTTGCATCGCCAAACGGGTCGTCGAAGAGACCGTCACTCTCAGACGAGCCGCCAGTAGCGGGAGGCGTGGCGGGTGCTGCTGGAGACGTGCCGAACGGATCAGCATCTTCCATGTCATCGCTGTTGGAACCAGCACCAAACGGGTCGTCGCCTGATCCGCCGAACGGGTCATCGCCGCCTGCAGGGCTGGACGGTGCAAACGGATCATCACTTGGTGTGCCGAAAGGATCGTCACCTGGCGTTGCCGCTGGTGCCCCAGAGCCGTTGGCCGGAGGAGCAAACGGATCATCATTTGGCGTGGCCGCTGCAGGAGTTGGTGTTGCGGAAGCC
>Ga0181601_10003539_pt1 | contig 13207 bp, 19 predicted proteins | sample 041ome_8_FD_133020 | JGI IMG/M metagenome (GOLD analysis project Ga0181601, IMG submission 133020) | Coastal salt marsh microbial communities from the Groves Creek Marsh, Skidaway Island, Georgia - 041407BS metaG (megahit assembly) | ecosystem: Environmental > Aquatic > Marine > Intertidal zone...
GAAAGTGAATCTTGTGCGTTTAAAGATAAAGTTCCGCTAAACGAACCAGTTGTACCACTTATAGTTCCGCCAGTAACATTACCGCTTAAATTACCAGTAACATTTCCAGTTAAATCACCAGTAACATTTCCAGTTAAATCACCAATAAAGGTTGGCGCAGTAACATCACCATAAAAAGTAGCATCCTTGTTCTTTTCAATATCTAACGCCTTGACTAATGCAGTTCCATCGTTTACTTGTATTTGAAAGAAACCAGTATCATCACCTGCATCGTACATTCCTGCACCTATCTTCGCTAAATCATAGTTATTAGGCGTAGTGTTGTCGTCATAGTTAGAAAACAAAATGTAAGAAGTAAGATTGTCGTCTGAATATTGCTGACCATTTCTAGCACCACGAATACGAATACCAGTATCTGCACCGCTATTAGCGGTATTATAAATATCTAAACCAATACCATTTTCGGCAATCTGAATACCCTTGTTAAATACAAACCTATCGCTTGTGCTATTGTAAGTCATTGTAGCATCTGCGCCATCAATAGTAATTCCTGCACCATTAGCATCGGCAGCCGTAGCCGAACCACTTGCTAGTTCAATATTTTTATCGTCAATAGTTACGGTTGTTGAATTAATTGTTGTTGTTGTTCCATCAACTCGTAAATCACCAAGAATTTGAACAACTCCCGTTTCGTCGCCATAAGCTGCGGGGTCAATAACAAAGTTTGCAGCACCTCGTAAGTAACCCGAAAGGGTAACATTCCCTGCGGTAATATCGCCAACTGTAATATCGTTGTCAGTTGTATTTCCGTTATCGGTTACCGTATCAAGGTTAATTGAACCTACACTTGCGATACCTTGGTTTTCCCAACGGCTATTGGTTGAATTATAAACAAGGAATTGATTATTTGCAGGGCTATTTAAATAAACATCGTGAAGCAACCCTAGGTAATGCCCATTCTGCGCACGAACGAAAAGCGTTCCGTTGTTGGCGCTTACGTTTATTACAATAGCTACTTCAAGATCAAGGTTAGGTGCTACCGGTGCGGTAGTCTGAAATGCACCTGCCGTAGAATACGATACATAAAGCGTTTGCCCTTCTGAATAAGAACTTGTATCAAGTCCTCTAATTTTACCAAAGGTCGTAACCTTACCATCTTCGCCATTAGGTATATCTTCAGTAGTGATACCCAAAAAGTATTTAGCCTCAATAGTACCATCGGCTATCATTGGTGCAACGGTTAGCCTACCACTAGAACCTAATGTGCCAGTTACATAAACGGGCGTACCATCTGTAATAGTACTTCCGGTTTGATTCTTAACATGAACTTGTATTTCTTGACCTACTTGTAGTGTTGCCCCGTTCTGAATAATATCAACGGTTTCTTCATCGGTATTCCAGGACATTGTACCCTGGTCATTAGAACCGCCAGTAAGTTGTAGTGAAGCTGCGGTAGCTGCACCAATAATATCTATTGAGCCAGTTCTAGTTGCTGAATTTATAGTAAGGTCATAACCGGATACTGGCGATACACCAATTCCGATCTGATTTGTAGATAAATAAAGGATAGTTTCGTGACCCTCTCCATCGCTAATAACCTTTGCGGTTGCTGATAAATCCGAGTTGTCGCCTATCTTTAAAAGACTATTGTAGGTGTCTTTAACCTTGAGTCCTGTTAAATCCGTAGCCATTCAAAATGATTTTCTGCAAATTTAACCAAATTGGCGAGAAGCCAATTTGTCTTTCTCTACGCTAGTACCGAAATAGTAGGCGAAAATGTTAGATACAACTACGCCTTCTAGTAATCCCAATAAATGAACAAATAAGTCGTTCCCTCTTGTACTTGGTTCATAGACGATTGCATAGATGGCGAATATAAAAGCACCGAGTCCAACGATGCCAGTTAGGTTAAATAATAAATCAAACTTGCGGGTTTTGGAAACTTCTACTTGGCGTTTCCTTGCACTATCTCGATCGGCTACTTCTAGCTTGTACATTTCGGTAAGCTGTCGGTGTGCTTCTTGTTTTTGTTCGGGTGTTAGTTCATCGTCATTGTCGATGAGGTTTTTAACTACACCAAGTACCCCTGAATCAGGTAGTATATTTCCTGCAAGTCCGGTTAAGAACTTACCTACTTTGGTTTCGTTAAACTTCTTTTTCTTGGTTTCCATTTAATATGTCCAAATTACATTACTAGGTTTATCAGGGTCGTTATCCACATGAATGAAAGTATCAGCAATACCAATACGATTAAATCCCGCCTCTAATAAAGAACTTAATATCTTGTATCTATGCTCACTACTTGGTGTTGCTATATCAACTGCATATCCTTTAAGATGTGAACTATTACGACTAACCTTATATCCCGCATCTAATAGCCTATCTATATCGGCATCTATTCTAAATCCACTTGTAATAGTAAATGGAATCTGTGCGATGTGACGAGCGTTGTTAAGCATATAAAGAGTAGATGGTTGCATAAGTTGTCCGCTACCTTGTTGTAAAGGCGAATCAAACTCGTGTGAATAGAAATAATTAGTCATGTATTATCTCGTTTAATCGTGCTATGTCCTTTCTTATGCGTTCTCGCTCTAGCTTAAAATCTATCACCTCGTTTTCTAGTACTCGTATATCGGGAAAGATATAAGTGTTTTGATTGTATCGTAGCGACTGCAACTCATCTTCATTATTTGCTATTCTATTTTCTAAACCAAAATACAGATATACGGCAGTACCCACTAAAACAACGATTTGTATCAACCACTTTATGTTAATAGATAAACTAGAATCGTCATTTAATTTAGGCGATGTCATTTATTGTTCTCACTTGTTTAGTTTCTTTTTCCATTCGTGGTATTCGTCACGAACGTAATAAAAGAAATGCTTTCCAAGTAAACCAAAGAAACCACCAATCAGACCTACTGCTGCAGCTTGTATCCAACCCAACATATTTATTGATGTTGCGGCTGTAAAAATGAAACCGCTTAAAAACGAAATTTTATTATCTAAATCCATATTGCAAAAATAATCAGTTATAATTAATCGGATTTCCTTGTTTATGTTTCTAAAATTCTATTTGATATCTGCATAATAGCCCTATAATAAGTTCTATCGTCAGCATCTTCTTCAGTATATGTTGTACCATTGAGTTCACAAGTAATTACATTAAAACCATCGCTACTTAAATCGTAGTACTGATCTGATCGAGTTCTAATTAATTGTAATACCTGGTTTACTATCTGATTGGACTGCAACTCACCACCATCATCTCCATCAAAGGCAGTTACTACCTCAACATTTGTAATGCAATCTGTAATGTAGCTTGTCTGATTCTGAAAGTCCTCATTTGAACTAACTGAATACACCTTTATAAAAGGCTCTTGTGCATCATAAGGCACTTTGTTATAAACGGCAACATAAGAACCATTAATGGTTACTGCATCCGTTAAACGCCCTATAATAGCTTTTCTTATGTAGTGTATGCCTTCTTTCATTATTTTGTGGCTTCGTCTATTAGCTTCTCAATCTTTTTAACTAATCGTTTTCTACCTGCTTCAATAGGCGGATAGAAAAAAGGAATGCGTTTACTAGCATCTCTTGGGTTTGCATTACCAAATTCTACTTGCTTTGAATATTCAGCATTGCTTTGCAGCTCTACTTCTTTACCGCCTTGTAGAATGTTAAATACAATATTACTTCTCAAGTTACCTGTATCGTAAGGGGCGTATCGTTTCTGTTCTGCATTTATCTTCTGACCCTCTACCATAAAGGCACTTTTCATCTTACTGGTGCATACCTTATCAACCTCTTTCATTTTATCAAATAGCTTCTTTAGGTCTTTCTGATTTAGTTCTGCCTTCCAGTTACTCATTCTTTGTACCCTTTATAACTACAAAATCCTTTGTATCGTTCTTAACTATGTTGTTTATTCGATAGGCTTGTGTTTCATCATCGACATAAATAAGGTCGTTAATCGTTACATTATCTACTGACTTCTTTCTTACCGTGAAATCAGTATTTAGATATCTCGACCTTTTTCCGTTTTCCATCTTTACATCCCCACTAACTTCTGTCTTATACGCCCAAATAGATTTTAAGGTAGATTCCGTTGAGGTATATCCACCAAAACTATCTGCCGTTTTAGATAGGCGTTTGATAGTTATTCTTGTATTTAGATTTCCCGCATCCATTAAACGAACATTGATTTATACGATGCAAGAACCGCCTTTACATTCGTAGGCACTTCTGATACAATAGTACCCGTTTTAAAGTCCGCACGATTATCGTAGTAGGTAGATATTAGTTGTAACATCGCTTGTTTAATTAGACCATTGTCTAATCCAGTAGTTACATAAGTAACACTAACCTTTTCAGCAGCTCCACCATCTAGTTCAATGGTTTCGTTATCCAAACCTAAAATCGTGTAGTCAGCACTTGTACCATCAATAGATAAACTGCTAATAGAAGCGACTGGTGCAAAAGGCAAGTCAAAAATTCCGTTGGTCTTGTCAAGGTAATACGTTCGATTCTTTGCAACGATGTCACGGCTAATGTAGTTTTCACACCATATTCTAGCCTGGACTATCATCTGACCTATCAGCGTATCGTCTGCTGAAGTGTCAATACGAACATAATCCTTTACATTTTGAGTAGTGATTAACTCACTACCAGTTTCGGAATTAATCTTGATCTGTCGCATCTTTAGTTTCCTTTTCTATTTTAAGTTCTTTAGTTTCTTTTTCTATCTTCTGTTCTTTCTTGACTTCAGAACCCCAATCGAATCTAATCCACTTTTCTACTTGTTGTTCCGGAACCTCAACGATAGCACCTTTTTTTAAGCCATATTGCCTTGCTACCGCCTCGTTTTTAATCTTGAATTTCATACTATTATCGTTTGCTCAAAGATAAAAAAAAAGCACCACTAGGTTTTAGCGATGCTTTTTCTGATTAACTCAAACTACTATGAGATTAAAACTACTTGAATGCAAAGTTATTAAAATAAATAGAATTTTTACCATGCATAGATAGGCGGATAGCTTTCATTGAACCTGTATTTGGGAAAATAAAAAACCCGCCAAAATATTCAGAATAAACTGCAAAGAAATCGACCATCTCAATCGTGTAGATTTGGGTATTCTTTTCAAGGGGTGCTTGAACCGTTTTGCGATGTTCTGCGGGGGTCTTGGCGGTGTATTTGATTTGTACCTTATAGATAGACTCGTGCGTATCTACAATCGCATCGTATGGGCTTGAATCCAATAGAGGCATTGATACAATATATCCACGATTTGTACATTCAGTCGCAAAGCGATATTCTGTTGCACAACCCGAATAGTTGCAGTTAGGTTTCACAACTTAAAGTTAGTAAAAAGAAAAAAGAGGGTCTTTCGACCCCCTTTCCCCGATTAACTAAACAAAAACAAACTAAAAATCAATGATGAAATTAGTTGTGCTGATTACTATGGCACTCACTTGAGCAAAACTCTTGTTTTGAATAAGTGCCACAAGTAGGACATTCGTAGTAGTACTCGCCACTTGTATTAAGTGATTGAAAGTACATCTCTAAAAAGTCACTAGATTGTTGCTTTGGCTCTTGGCTTTTTTCCTTGTTCTTTGGCATAGCGATTCCTTGTTATTAGTAGATTAATTAATTCCCTTTTTATACCCTTGGCTTTCAAGGTAATATAAGGTTGCTCGTTTACTTCCCCGTGAACGATTAAGTCGTTTACTAAATCAAGAACCTTATCCATCTATTCGTAAAATATGTACTATTAAAAGACCAATCATAACAAAGACTAGGAAACCTAACCCCGCTACAAAAGCCATCTCCAATAGAAACTTCATATTCTTTTTCTTTTGCTCATCCATCGCTATCGTAGAAATGCACTAACAACTAGCAATAAAACGCCAAACACTAAAACATAACTACATACCCGGGAAGCAAAGTCCAGGGTTTTCATAGCTTTTTCTTCGTAGTAATTAAAATTTTTCATAGTTAAATAGTTTAATGACCTAAAGGTATAAAAATATTCTTTTAATTGTCAAGTATTTTTTCATATTAAAAATAAGGCAATAAAAAACCCCCACCGAAGTAGGGGTTAATTAAGTAACTATTTAAGTTTCTTATGGTGTTTCTAGTGCAGCTTTAGCAGTTGCAAAAGAACCATTTACGAAAGCATTTGGTAAATAGTTTGTAAGAGCGATACGTTCCTGGATTCTTACTGTAACAAAACCATCACGAACATTTGTTCCATCCTCGCGGTGGAAGCTAACTGCTAGGTTGTCACGAGTCCATAGTTGAGTACCTTGAGCAAAGTTACCTGTTAAGAAAGTTCCTGCGGTGATAGCAGTATTTACGATAACTGGAACCCCCATGAATGAAGGCTGAAGTCCTGCGTAAACTTGATCTTTTAGGTAATTGTTTTGAGTATCTTTTAACAATAGGATTTTGTGGAAATCGCTAGGGTTAAGAATAATGTAGTTAGCTTGGTACTCGCTTAACGCTAATTGGTTAAGGGCAACAACTAATACATCAAACTCGTTAGCAGAATCGATTGAATCAGCAAATCCACCTTCAGCAAAGTCAGCTGCATCGGTAATGATACCTGAAAGGTTTGGTGCAGTTCCGTTTCCGTTAAGAATTTGAGTATCCTCAACTGCAAGTAATTTTTCTGAAGCACGAACAGAAACATAAGATGCAAGTGCAGGTGTATCCGAAAGCATCTCTTCAGAAATTCTAAAATAGGCTCCAATCTTCTGTACGTTAGAATCAGTTGCAGTAAGGTCGAAGTCAGACTGACCTAAAGTAGCACCTTCAGCTTTGTTAGCAGTACCGTCAGAATATCCGCTTTCTTTTACGAAACGAACTACATCTGAAGAAGTAGAACCAACTGGGATGATTGATCTCATGTGTAAAGAACGAGCAGGGTCATACTTGATACCTGAAACTCTATCAGCAGCGATAACTTCGCCAGTAAAGTCAGCAGCAGTAGTCATATCTGCTTTGATTTCAAAAGAAGCCCCATTAGAGTTTCCTTTAATCATACCTTCTAAAGCACCACCTTTAACGATGTCGATAAGCGATGATTTAAAAGATTTAGGTTGAGATGCTTCGAATTGCTTTTTACGAGCAACTTCCATCTCATCCATTCTTGCGTTAAATGTTTCAGTAAGGTTTTTGATTTCACCTTTTAACATTTCGTCAGCCTTACCAGTTGCAGATTCTACTGCTTGTCCGTAGGCTTTTTCTAGTTTAGCATCGATGATGTTTCCTAACTCATCTAATTGCTGTTTTACATTTTCCATTCTAGGATATGATTTTATTATTTAACAAATATTCAAATGCATTGAAATCTTCTGACTTTGTTACTTCCGGCAAGGTGACTTCTTCAGTCGGCTTTGTGGCTTCTACGAACATTGTTTTTAATTTCAATATTTCTGCTTCTAAAGCGTAACCCATTTCATCGCTGATTTCGCCTTTGCGTAATAGCTTGGCGATGTTGTCGTAACGCTTATATAATGATTCTAGGTTTTTAGTGCCTTTGACATCAAGGATTTTAGCTTGGTCGTTAGCAGCTAGAGTAACGGCTGAAATCTCATAAAGTTTTACCTCATTGATTTCACGATACCCATCTTTGTTTTCTTTACGAATAGGCAAGATACCTACTGAATTTTCGGTGATAACTCCCGCCTTCATTAACTCCATAACATCATTACCTAGGCTTGTTTTAGGTACTTCCGCCACAAAGACTAGACCTTTGTCATCTTCGTAAAGTTCTTTCATCTTTCCGATCGGTTGCATCATATCGTGCTGATACAAGTACTTAACTCGTTGTCCGTTTTCCTGGATTGTTTTAAGGTAAGCACCCTTCCGGATAATATCCTTATCACTATCCATATTATCGAAATAAGAACCGTAACCTTTTACGATACCGTTCTTTTCATCTGCATCGAGCAGCTCACCTAACTCGGTTGATTTATATAGAATTGTGTTCATATTGCAAATATATTTATTTTTATTCGTATGAGATTTGAACCTCATCTAGGCGTTCGGTGCTGTTCTCAAACTTAATCTTACGACCATTAGCTTCTTTGAATATCTCAATTATTTCATCGTCATTAAATGAGTTTAACAAATTAATTGGTGACTCTTCATTAGGGTACTTTTCTTCGTACTCTTTAATTAAATCAAATACTTCCATCCTTTATTGCTTTTAATTCTACTATTAGTTCATCGTGTAATTTTAACATATCATCATACAATTCAGGGAAATACTTTTTAAATACTGGATTACCTAAATACTTGTTCTCAAATACATGGGCAAATATTTCCATCTTACCATATATAGCTTTCATGTAAGATTTGGTATGACCAAAACCTGCTCTAGCACCAGTAAGTGCCATTATAGTATCTGCTGTTGCAATACCCATTGCTCTTACCTCGCCCCTACTATAATCAGCAAATTCTTCAGCAACTTCTTTGTCAAACGTGATATATCTTAATTTATTTTCTAATTCTTCTTCTATCGCTCTTCTTTTAGCACTATTACCTTTACCGAACTTCTTTTCCCACTTCTCAACAAAATCAAGCATAGCCCTTGATTTAATATCATAAGGCGTAATTAACTTACTTTGTAAATGAATAGCATGAGCGTATTCGTGTACAAATACTTTAGTTCCAACATAATCTCTTTTCTCTATAACAAGATTTATTGTCTTACCATTTACTTCACAACTTGCATTTTTAGCCACTTGATTAATAGTAACCTTTTCATCTACTAAATCAAGATAGCTTGTATCGTGATCGAGTCTTGCAAACTCATCCATTCGTTCGGGTTTCATAGATGATACCCTAGACTGCTCTATTACCTCTTCAGCTGCGGTAGTTGTATTAACTATAACCCCAAAGTTCTCGCCTACTCGTTCTAGTGTTCCTAAATCTTGTACGCCAAAACCTTGAATATCTATCTGTGCTTGTGCATCTTCTCTTGGGATGTAAGCAACTGTACAACGGCAGTTGATGAGGTTGAAAGAACTTGCCCCGGGGTCACCAGGATAAAGCATCATCTCTACACCATTTCTTGTCGGCACTTCAAACTTCTTGTCTGCATCTACCACCTTGCCGTTCATCGTTCTGTGGTCTGCCTTATTTCGTGGTAACCTACGAACTCTACTATCGCCTCCTGATATCCATTCTTTCTGCATATCCTGTTCATTGAACATCTGTCTTGCAGTCTGTTCGGTAGCGTAGTTTGCAGCTAGTGTAGATTCGGTTCTTATAATACGTTCCGCTTGATATTTAGAGATACCCTTGAATTGTTGGCGAAGTAGGCGTTGTGCATCCCTTTCGTTCATTGATTGAAAGTCGGGGTCTGCCATTAGCTTCTTTAGTACTCGATCAAGGGTTTGTTGTTTGTTTTGTGATACTGACCTTACACGACCTGCACCAACCAGTTGTGAAATGTATCTGAACTTACCCGCAAAGAAGTTATCGGATAAGTTAGCATCTGCCTTCTTGGTGTACTTCTCATAGTTGCTTTGATACCACTTGGATACCCGAAGTCCTATATTAACATAAATATTGGTGTAGATGTTCTGTATATCCTCTTCTTTGAATATACCTTGGAAGTTATTGGTCTGCCCGGTAGCTAGAAACTTCTGAATAGCCTGGTCGTACTGGTTAGCGTAATAACTCGCCACCTTACGAACTTCTTGGCGTTCCGCAATATCTAGTTGTCGTTGATACCCTTGATAATACTTTTGGGTATCGTAGTTTTTGCTTTTGGTAATTGCCTTCTGATCTAGCTGACTATAACATACCGCTATCCTTTGGCTCATCGTTGCGTACTCTTCTTCTATTTCCGCATCTACGATACACCGTGCGATAAATTCGTTTTCGCTTTCGTTTATTCTTGGTGTCGGTAATGGCATTGTTATTCATTTTCAGCTATACGCTTCGCCCAAGATACCATAGCCTCACCACCCCATAGGTTGTAAGCTACATAACCCTTGTCTTTCCAAGGCTCATCTTTGTATTTTGGGTCTATCTTGGCGTTATCCTTATGTCGGCTCAAGAAGCTGTGAATCCTCTTTACCGTATCTAACGTAAGATTTTCACGCTTGGCGAGTTGGTTGGCACGTTGCCACCCTATTTCAGTACCTCCTTGTACTACGTCACGACCATACTTCTCACGCCAATTAAGCATTCTCTTGGCGTTGTTAGTAGCCCCTTGTGGATAGTTGTCGTAAGTTTCTGCCTTCTGTACGCTCTTGATTTCAGCAAAGTTAAAATCAATATCTACTGATTTAGGCTCTTCTACGGGTAGGTCACCATATCCCATTGGAATAAGATTTGATGGAATGAAGTAGTCGTTGAGCTGCTCGTTCTCTTCATCAACACCATAGTTCATTACCTCACGCTTCTCATTAGGGGTAATCCACCAAGCAGATGATAATTGACCTACCACCTTTTCGGTTTCTTCTTGCATCTCCGGAATTGCCGTGTAGTCAAACTCGATGCATAGCTTATCACCAAATTGAGGTGCTAACCATCTGTTTAGTTCATCCTTGATCTTATTGAGTTCAGGAATAATCGCCATTTGGAATAGTGCCTTCTTGGCTTCTTTCATGTTGTTGTAGGTACTACTATCCGTGTTGTTTAGTAGCTGTACTGGTACGCCATAGATATTACAAAGGTCTTTAACCGAAGCGTTATACTGCTCAATCAGCGATAGATCGGATGCAGATAAACCGAAGTTCACCCAAGATAACTTCTTTGGTGTAATGATTACATCTCCCGCATTGTTAGAACCTTGGTGATTCTGTCTGAACTTATCTTTTAGCTGTTGTGCTTGTACCTCGTTAATATCGCCCTCTTCTGACATTAGCACCCCACGAGCCATCTGATTCTGTAAGTATCTTACACCAGTCTGTGAAGCCTCATTATTCATAGTCATTGAACGGAATCCCGCACGAAGCGGTGACTGACCGTAAAGGTGTGAACCTGTTTCTGAATAGTCGGGGTTGAAGTCTTTGATATGGCAAATATCTTCAGCCTCTATCTCGAATGTACCATTATATTCTAGGCGATACTTCTTTACTGGCTCTAACATTCCGCCCGAAATAATCTCCATCTTTTGAGAAGGCATAACGTATAGTTCATTGTATTTACCTGCTCTATTACCGGTGTCGGGTGAAATACCAAAGATGTAGCCGTTACCCGTTAGCTTACGGAAGGCAATTAGTTCTGATAGCCACGATGAATACGACTGCATTGCATTAGGCATCTCAAGTAGTTGTTGTAGTTCTGAACCTTCTACCTCAACCAATGCTTGTTTCTTGATGAGTTGTGACTGATATAATGACGATGAGTCTAACAAGCCACCAGTCATTGCTTTGTATCGCTTGTAATTGGTATCGTTTGTTTTCTCGTAAACTGCAAAAGGTATGGTTGAAGCTGCCTTGGTTATGATGTTGATTAATGCATAAACCGTGGCGTTACGTTGGTAACCCTCCTTAATATAGTTATCGTCATTTTCCTGGTTCCAAATAACGGAATGACCCAGGTAGTTATATATAGCCCTATTGTATTCAGCTGCAGAATTGGTAGCGTTCTTCGTGATTAGATTTCTAAACCGATCTAGTATGGATGCCATTAAAGAAATTTTTTGTAAAAATACAAATTTAAAATATAGCTAAACTACGAAGAAATCTATGCGGTTGCTGTATTCTGAATACACCGCATACCTCAACGCATCTTGTAGGTGATTGAAGGCATCTTTCGCCTTATTGATTATCGTTCCATCCTTTAACTCTTCCCAATAGTAGTTGTTATACTCTTTGTATAAGTTCTTGGATTGGTCGCTAACATAAATGTCGAACTCCTTGATAAGCGATATTCCTGCTAGTATTGACCCTTGTCCTTTCTTTGCCGGTTTACACCACAATCCCATTTGCTTGAGTTCTTCGATACTCTTTGGTTCTGCTGCATCCCCATAAATTAGGGTTTGAGCATAGCCTTGAGATTTAAAGAAGTCTGCCAGTTGGGTGTTGGTCATACCAGTTTTATAGAGAATCTCCTTGACATATAGCTTATCGTTTTTCTTCTGAACAAGCACACCGGCTGAAGGGTCGTTGGAATAGCCAAAATCCAAGCCTATAACGGGATTGTCGAAGTCAGGCATTTCTGATTCAGGTATAAAGTTCCAGTTGTTGTATATCTGTCGCTTGGTAAAGATGGCTTGTAATCCCTCCCCATAGACACGCCAATAATCAGGGTCACGCTCTTTCATGCGTTCAATCTCTTTGATTAATTCGGGCGATAGAAACTTATTGTCCTTGTAGGTAGTAATCCAAGTATCGCAATCTTCTCGTGGTATTATCTCATCGTATATCCAATGCACCGGGTCTGAAGGGTTGAAATCCAGTATCAAGAAGTCTGTGGTACGCATATTGATTTGGCGGAAGTCCTCTAGGTCTAACTCATTCGCCTCATTCATATAGGCGATGGCTCTTTTTCTACCTCTTATCTTCTGCGGCTGATCGACTGATAGGAACTCCACGAGATGGTTTCTGTACTGAAAAGTGTTTTCTGCTTTATTGTGAACACCCTGGTAGTACATCCCAAGCTGCTCCAGTATCATAATGAAGTCACGCTGTACTGAACCCTTTAGTGCGGGTAGGGTCTTTCTAATGATAGATATGGTTAGGGGTTCTTCAGATGAGCGTAAAAGGTATGCCAAGTATTGACACACCGCATAAGTCTTACCGCTACGAGTTCCCCCTTGGTGTACTCGAAAACGCTTATTGGATTTTAAAAGTTGTTCGAATTGTATATTACAATCAACTGTTATCGCCATCTTCGTCTTTATGTACCCGCCATTCAACTACGGTATTCTCTAGCTTACCATCGTGCTGTATTTCTTGGCGTTCTACATACCCTCTTTTCTTTGCTTTGGTTTTTAGGTAGAATATCGTTGAGGTTGGATTACCTTCTTCTATCTGATCGAATAGCTTTCTTTCCACAAAGTCAATAGCTACCTCTTGAATGTCATCTACTTGCTTTTTCCATTCCTCATCTTGTTTGAGCCATTCATAGAATGTATTACGCCCAATACCAACTGCTTTACAAGCATAAGTGACAATACCCTTGTGTTCTTCAAGGGCTTCAAGTAGCAACTTTTTTATTGTGTCCTTTTTGTCTTGATTC
>Ga0181601_10003540_pt1 | contig 13205 bp, 1 predicted proteins | sample 041ome_8_FD_133020 | JGI IMG/M metagenome (GOLD analysis project Ga0181601, IMG submission 133020) | Coastal salt marsh microbial communities from the Groves Creek Marsh, Skidaway Island, Georgia - 041407BS metaG (megahit assembly) | ecosystem: Environmental > Aquatic > Marine > Intertidal zone...
GAAGACGAAGACGAAGAATATTTGGAAGAGGAGGAGGAAGAAGAGGACGCGAACGACGAGGACAACGACAACACGAACAAACCGTTATCGTACGAAGAAATCGCGGAAAAAAAACGGCAGCTCTTCACGCAGAGGAACTTGGAAATTCAACGCAAAACGGCGTTACAAAACGCGCACATGACGTACACCACGCGAGACGTTTTAAAAGCTATGGACGACGGGGACGCGGCGACTGGGATGTCAGCCGAGGCGAAAGCGTTTTTGAGCATGAAACCGATGACGGCGATGAGCAGACAGAAGAATAAAGTGTTCCTTCCCGGGGTGAAGAGAACGAGAGTGTCGAGGAAGATGCGAGTGAGCGCAGAGGCGGAGAAAATTTTAGGATTAGCAAACATGCTGTACGTGCAGAACTTCGTGGAAGAGGCGATCGAGAAGTGCCACGAGTGCATCACGGTCGCTCCGCATGAGGCGAGTCCGTATCACACGCTCGGTTTGATTTACGAAGAGAAGGGCGACATGGCGAAGGCGATGGATTTTTATTCCATCGCGGCGCACGTGAGTAAGAAAGACGTGGAGTTGTGGTTGAGAATTGCGGATATGGCGCTGACGTTGGAGAACAGACGACACGCGATATATTGTTTGAGCAGAGCAGTGAAAGCGTCGGAGGGAATTTTAGACGACGCGGAGAGGAATTTGTTGAGGTTGAACAGCGCAGATTTGTACGAGGAGTTTGGCGAGAAGAGACAGGCGATTGCGCAGTACGAACAAATTATAGAATCATTAGGACCGAAAGATGTTTTGATAGATCCGTACGATGTGCACATAAAGTGCATGAGTTTGTGCATGGAGTGTAGCCTGAAGCCGAACGCGGCGAAAGTTTTAGGTGGGTACGCGAGAAAGAACGCCGCGAGAGTGGACATGAAAACGATGTTGTTCTTGATTGATTTAGTGAGCGAGTTAGATTGGTGGGAAAAAGTCGTCGAATACGTGGAGTTATGTCGTCGAGTGTGGGAAGAAAAAGGCCATTTTTCGTACAAGGAGATGAAAACGTTCCCGCTGAATTGCGAGGCGATGAAGGCTAGAGCATTGATTATGCTTTCCGGGATTTACAAGCAACACAAAACAGACGAAGACGCGATTAAATACGAAAAGAATTGCGAAGCAAAGTTAAGAGTAGGGAGAATGTGTACGGATGTCATCATGGACGCGATAGAGAAGGCTGCACCTCGAGCAGAGAAAGGAGAGAAGAACGTGTTTCCATTTCCGGATTTGAGCTCTGAAAATTTGTTTCGATTGGCGCACGCGCATCGAGAACACGGCAACGATCAACACAAAGCCATGGAAGTGTACAAAGCGCTTCTCATATACGACAAAACGCGTGATAGCGCAGACGTTTGGGAGAAAATGGCCGATTGTGCGCGAATAGCGAGGGGTGTGGAAGGTGCGAAACAAGTTTACGAAGAGATTTGTAGCACGAGAAAACACAGCTCGGCGGCGAGAGTACAATTGACGGAGATTTTCTTGTACGAGTTGAAGGATGAAGAGAAGGCAAAAGAGATGTTGCCATCTTTAGAAGAACTGGTAAACGATAGCGTGGATGATAATGTTTTATTACGAGCTTCGGAATTACGACGATCGTTACAAAATATGGATGACTTTATAAGAGAGTCGTTACCAACGGTCCAACAAATCTTGGACGAAGCGTTGGACGTTAAGGCGCAAATTCAAAAGTTACGAGCGGATGCGAAGCACTTGCAAAACATAGAGGACGCGAGAAATAGCGCGTACTTAAAGAAAACCGGAGGTAAAGATGGGCTGAAAAAGAAGAAGCAAAAGACCGGATGGGGCGGTCGGAACGGAGGCGGTAGTAGGAAGGAAGAACTCGTCCCGTTGTCGAAAGGCGCGTTTAGAGGCTTCGAGAACAAACGTTTGGAAAGAAATCGGGAGCTCGATAAGAAATTCTTGACGAAAGAAGAGGTTGCGGAGATTGAAAGAGAAATACGGGGTGAAGAGACGAAGACTTCGGAAGAAATCGCCGCCGAAAAACGCGAAGTACAACCACAGGAGGAACAAAACGAAGAGACGAATAATAATAGCGTTGTCGATGACGAGGGAGGAGAGACCGAAAAGGACAAAGCGGAGCGATTGCAACGCGAGAAAGAAGCGAAAGAGTTCAAGGAAGAAATGAAGAAAATAACGGACCAAATTGATATCTTGAACAAACACAGAGACTCTACGGCGAGTTTCAGCCACCCGACGCAGTTCGTGATGATCGTGCAAGTCTTACACGCGCTTCTCTTGGACGGCGGTTTGAAAGAAGCGCGTTCGATATTGGACAAAATCGTTGGTTTGTCTTTTCCTCGAGGTTTGTCCAAAGAACAAACCGTGGCGATTCGTTACATGCGAACAAAACTTTCACAATTAGAAGGCAACGCGTTCGGCATGGCCGAGCAAGCGAACAAAGTTGTAACCGCGTACCCGGACATTCTCGAAATGTGGAACATCGTCTTGCGCGACGGGTGTCGTAACACCACCAACGCCAAGAAAGTTTTAGCTACAGCGAAAAAAGCGGTAAAAGCATTCACGTTCCCAGGAAACGAATTCGACACAACTAACTCTGAAACGACCGTAAACGAGAAAGTTCCAGCGTTGTTAGCGTCCGGATACATCCACGGCTGGAACGATCAATGGGCGGTGGCGAACATGCATTCGAGAGAAGCGTTGCGTTTAGCGCCGAACGAACCGAACGTACGTTTGGGCATCGCGTGCTCACAAATTCACGGTGCGGTACAAACGCACTTGAGCGTTAGTGATTCTGAGAAGAACGCAAGAGTTTTGCGTGCGATTTGTCAGTTAAATACGATGGCGAAACAAAGAAATGATGTATCACCTATGGAGGCGACGTACAACGCCGCGAGAGCTTTACACCAAATCAATTTGATGTACTTGGCGCAGCCTTTGTACGAGAAGTGTTTAGAGATTAAAGACGAGTTTGTGAAAACGAACAAAGATCTTGCGAAAAACGCAGATTTAAGCGTCGAAGCGGCGTATAACTTGAGCTTGATATACAGAGCGTCCGGATGCGACGACTTGGCGCGAGCCGTGTTGAAGAAATACGGTTCATTTAGATAGTAATAAATTAACAACAAAGCTATCACTAGGTACCAGTAGAGGTACAAGTAGTAGATTGAGTACTGTACTTTTCGTTTTTAGAACTTGAATAAGCCTTTCATGCGTTCCATCAGACGCTGACTGGCGTTGGAATCCGCCATCATCTTCTCGTCCTCAAAGTCTCTCAGTTTCATCTTTAACCGGATGATTTCGTTTTGCAACTCGCCAATTCTCTTCGCCTGCGACTCGATCAAAGTGTTCTGCGCGTCGTATAAGTTCGATTCCGCGTTAGACTTGGTATTCTTCCCTCCTTGACCACCGATGTTGCCAACTTTCCTCTTCGCCGCAACTGCGACTGGTTTTTCGTTGAAAATATCCCCAATTAACTCTTGCAAATCCTCTCCGTCGTCCATCTCCTCCTCGTCTTCCTTCATCGCTTGCGGCATCATGCTCCCGAACATGTTCAAGTTACTCTTCGGCGGCACGCCCGGACTGGCCAGCCGTTCCGCTCTCGGCGACGTCAAACTCTTAATCGGTCTTTCCGGCTTCGATTTCCGTCTTCTTTCCGCCATGATGTACTGCGTCGAGTTCTGCGGCGCCTTCGGAACGGCCGTCTTCTTCGCCGCCGGCGCCGCTCTCCCTCCTCTCTTCGCCGGCGTCTTCTTCTTCTTTGCAGGCGGCGCTCCCCCTCGCGGGGCCAACACTTTCGTCGCCACCGTCTTTTTCACTTGCAACGGTTTGTTCTTCTTCTCGTTGTTGTTCTTCTTCGTAGTAGTAGTACTACTACTACTCTTCTTCTTGAGGGAAAAAGTTGCTCCTCCTGCACCACCGCCTCCTGGACTTAACAATTCCGCCGTGACGCTCGTTTTCGGGTCAAAAAAAGCCGCCACGGCTGGGTCGAGCGGTTGTCCTCTCCGAGAGGTTCTCGCCGCCGGCTTTTGAGGAGGAGGATTCTTCTTCGTCGTCGGCATCTTCTTCTTAAACTTCGCGTTTGCTTTCTGTTGTTGAATTGGACTTTTATTGCTCAAAATTCGATTTGGCGAATTCTTCTGTGTAGTAGTAGACGGTTTATAAGACGGCAACAAATGGTCCAACGAATGTCTCTTTTTATCACTGCGATTCTGTTTCTTCCCTGCTCTTCTCGAGGCGGGCATAAAGATATTTATGTATGTATTTATGTGTGTGTGTCGTGTGTTTTATGTGTGGTCGTTGGGGCAATTCGACAAATTCAAACAGAGACAAATAGGAGTAATAATTGAGGAGTGATTTTACTCGTGATTTTTGGTCGGTCGAGAACTCTTTAGATTTTCAACGCTTTTGCGCGTCGCGTGGCATGCATTCTATTTCTTCTTAGATTTCTACTACTAGTATTTCTAGACGTTTATTTCTAAACTACTTTTACGTCCACACGCACAACTTCCCGTCTTCTAAACCGGCAAAGAGCAAGTTACCGACGTCACACACCGAGGTGATTTTAAAGCTCGAAAACGCTCTCAGCGAGTGCAAGACCTGGAGTCCTGTTTGTTTGGCGTCGACGACTCTGACGAAACCGTTGGCGGTGGCGAGAAAGATACATTTTTCGTCCGAGGATAAGGAGAAGGAGGTTATGGCATCTTTTCGGGAGACGTCGAGGGAGGAGATGAGGGCGCCGTTGGTGGAGTAGGAACGTAGGACGCCGCCGTTGGGAGGATGAGCGACGCCGGTGGTTGCGTTCGCGTGATGCTCGATCGACCAAAAGACAAATATCTTCGCCGTGGAGAACGCGATCGAACACCAAACTGGGACGCATACTTTTTCTTTATACTTCCCGTCGATATCATCCGACGGCGATGGTAACGGTACCGCGTCACTCAAAAGTTCCTCCTCGAAGAAATCGTTCAACTTTCGATCGCCTTTGTTCGTGTTTGAGTTCGAGGAGCCGCCAGACCCGATGCCGTTCAAGTCGTGCAAAAGACAAGTTCCGTCGAGTGATCCACTGACGACGATATCGAGCGACGCGTTGACAGATACGGAGACGATGGCGTCTGAGTGCCCGAACTTTTGCAGTTTGGGCAGCACAGGTAATCCGAAACCGTTTGGCGTGCTTACGATTTCCCAGACTCCGACGGAGGCGTCTGCGCCGCCGGAAACTAAATACCCATATTTCATGTTCGATTTGTTCACGTTTGGTGCAAACACGCGGTGTTGTACCGCAGATATGCTCCCTCCAGAAAACGTGTGTCCCCCATCCGTGGCAAAATCTAATCTCCACGGTTTCGATGGGTGCGGCAGTAAGTCCATCGCCAAACACTCGACAATGTCTCTGTGGCCTTTCGAGCAGGCGATTTCCCCGCATAATTCATCGCCAGCGTATGCACGTATCGTTCCGTCCCAAAAACCAGACACAACGGCGACTCGGCCGCCATCGAGAGTTGTAACCCCGTTCGCACTGAGCGGAATTTCACCCTCAAACGATCGATCGCCTTTCGTACGCATTCGAGCGCCACCGATAATTTGTTCACGAACTTTTGCTTCTCTCGCGATAGATCTGCACGGTTGGTCTTTCGTGCTGCTGTTCGCCGAGTTAATTGGTTCCAAAGAGACTCTCGCGTTTTGGTCTTGGAAGTCGAAATCGAGTTTATGGCCTTCGCGAACGACTCTCGCGGTCCAAATTTTACGATTCGAGGAAACCGCCACGAGTTTATCGCGGTCGTAAGATAGTTGGACAATGGCGGCGCCGTCAAATTGCGCGTCTTGGAATATACCTTGTAATTTCAACGGTTCGGAGAACCTATCGTCGTTTTCGTCGTCGGTATCTTCTTCGCCGTTGAAGACTCTCAAGCAGGCTCCGTATACGGAAGCGTACGCCTCGCGTTTCCTTCGCAATCTTGGAATTCTTCTTGGATGTGGTCGTTTAAACACCTGCGCGGGCGTTTGGCCAAAGTTAACGATTTGCGTTTCAATCGCCAAGCGTTCCTGTGGATCTTCAATTGCGTCTAAATCAACCGCACCTTCGTACGTTAAATAATAAAACACATTCTTCTTCGATTTTGCGCGAGCGCCTAGTTGCGACGCGCCAAAGACCAAATCAATCCAGTCGTGAATGGTATGCGAAACATGGTCGGATTCTAACGCATCTCGCATAGTTTGAATAAATGTCCGCGTGCTACCATTGGCCCATTTCGGGAGCACGACAGTATCGACTAAGGAGCCGTCTTGTCGCTTCCCAAACACGTTCGAGTTGCTATTTTCGAGAAACTCCGGAAGGTAGAAAAACTCCGGGATCAACTCTTTCACGTCTGCGGTAGATTCAAGGACCGCGTTCCAGGTTTGCGAAATATCGGAGAATAATCTATCCGAGTGGTCAAACTTACCGCCTTGTAATTGCCTCGATAAGTTCGTAAATGGTTCCAATCGAATCAAAAAGTACAAGACAACCGCTGCAGATGAGTAGTGCGAGCCGTAATGAAAGGCAGGCATAGACGCATCAGGGTCACTCTCAAGCTGTTTAAAGCGCTCGATGAACTGTTTCAAACGCACTGGGTTTAAAGCACCTATGGGTAACGATAAATCTCGATAAACTTTCGGATCCTCGAGATTAATCGTCGCCGACTCGTAATCGCTCAAGATCCACGGGAACACTGGATATTGCGATAAATCGTGATATGTTCGTCCAGCGAGTTTATTCAAAGCGATCAAGTAATCAAAGGTGGATATTTCGCGCTCTTTCCATCTCTTTTGCATCAGTTGCGCCGTGCGATTTTTTTGTCGTCGGTCAAGAATGACGATGGAGGCATCGAGTGAAGCGATTTTCACCGACGCTTCAACTCTCAGTTTCTTGTTCGCAAAGGCGAAAAAGACCGAGCGACCATCTTTAGTGTACATTTCAATGGCAACATTACGCAAACGCCATCGCATGTGGACTAGTTCTACAATGGTATTCACGGGCCACTTCCAAAAACGACTTACTATGTTCTCTTTATCGTCGTCGATAGAATCCAACGCCGCATCGCGGTTAGCGGTAAAGAAGACCACGTCTTTCGCAACATCTAGAGTACCTTCAATAACTAAATCTGAAGACGACACCATGCACACGTTCGAAACGGTAAAAAAGATGTGTTTGTCGCGTTTCGCTTCGTCAGCTTTGGAATGCAGCCACTCGGCTGTTTTCTGTTTGTCGAGAAGCTTGGACTTTTCGTTCGCGTCTACTTCACGAAGCCTTTCGAGCTCTTTTTGCATCGTTTCTTCATCTTCATCGGATTCGGTGAGATCGCCGTCGAGGTCCGCGTCTTCGTTGATTGTATTGTTTCCCGAGGGCGATGGTTTTACTGTCGAGGCGCTTGCATCGATTTTGTCTTTCCATTGCTTCGCGGCGGATTGCAAAATCGGCAAATTTTCCTCTTGCGCTTCAACGCCGCTGCCTTTCGAGGCTACGGCGGCATTCACTAAAGTGTTGCTCTTCGAAAGTTGTCGCGTCAACGCATCCATTCTATCCCTTCTTACTCGTAAACGGCGTCCAACAGAATCTTCTTTTTCGCAATCGAGTACATAAAATCCATCGTCGCCGAGATGATCACCCACCGTCGACGCATCACTTGCAAATACCTGGTCTTGTGCTTTTTGCCATCTCGATTTTAAACCAAATAAAAGACGACGTAACGAACCTTCACTCTCTTCCACGGCAAACTGTTCGTCCGCTATTCGCTTGTCACACTTAGCAATGTTCGCTTCGACTTGTGTAATTTGAATCGCAAACGCGGGAGGCGCAGATACGTCTTCCCAATCGTCATCTTCCATCTGGTCGGCATCTTCTTTCATCGGCAGTTCCTTTTTCTCTTTAGATGCGGCATCCGGAATGAGATTTAATATGCGAGCGTCTTCCGGATCATTCGCGGCATTTAAACACTTTGAAATATTGACTTTACATTGCGAGAGCGCCTTCGCGTTGTTCCCGTGACTCTCTAGTAAACTCGATAAGAGCAGCTTAGCGTGTGCATACTTTTCGATGTTGCAGCTTTTCGTCACGCGAAGAAAATACGCGAACGCTTTCGGATGTTTGATTTTTACGTTGACATCGTCGCCGTCGATGGCTAACTCGACGAGAGCTTCCCGGATCTGACTCGAATCGTCATTGACGATGGTTTCATTACTCTTTCCGAACAAGGCTTCTCCGAGCGCATCGATTGCGCCATTCGCTGCGGCAACATCCATTCTACGTTCAGATTTGCTCGTGCCGAAATCCTTCTCCGCTGCCGAGGAGGAATTCTTACTCGACGGCGTTGCTTTCAACGCGAGGCTTTTCAATGCGTTCCTAATATTTTCCATCGCCTTCGTGTGACCGCGCGGAGAAGGATTCTTTCCTTCGCCGTCAGTGTCCGCATCACCGGCGTTCTCATCGAGTGCTAACTCGATTGGGGATGCCGTTTCAGGAAGCGAAAACGCCAAATGGAGTATCCGTGCTGCCATGGCCGAATTCGAGTTTTGTTTACTCGAAAACGACGGTGTCGTACTCGGTAACAACATCGGTGCAAGCGCTATAGCAAATCCTCCGCAATTTGAAACAAGCTCGAAACAAAAGCGGTGCGTCTTGGACGCGCGTCGAAGAAAAGCGAGACAATCGACTAAGAAACCGTCGTGCGCATCTGATCGTGAAGCCGCCGCACATAAAGATTCGATTGCGTCTATGCAATAAACACCGTCGATATCAATGGTTTCGTCCATCAGGATGTTCTCGAGGATTTCAAACAACCCTTTGCGAAAGGCGTCGTCCTCAGCCGGGCAAAACTTTTCCAGCGATCGAACGATTCGTCGAACAGGTAAAACTCGTAAAAGCTCCGCGTTTGAGCAATTACTTCTCAAAAAGTCAACATACTCTGCGCGCGCGTCCTTGCACGTCGATCTGGCCCATTTTATGGGATTGAATATTTCAGATCGAGCATCCCCTAACGCCGCCAACCACTCGGGTGTCTGCACCGCGCCGTTTTTTACACGAGGTTGTTGACCTGCGCAACTTTTCGCTAACCAATCAAACGCTGGAATAAGCTCTTTAGAGAGTCGATTTGGAGTTATTGAATGTGCGGTTAGAGCGATGATTTTCTCTCGCGCGCGAAGTGGGTATCCCCCATCCGAAAGCAAAGCCGCGATGAGCGAAACAGCCGCCGGAAGCACTTTCAAATCGTCGGTATCGTCTTTTTGCTGCTCTAAAAGCTCGGGGATGAGTTGTTCAGCTCCGCCGAGCGACCGGCAGACATCTGCAGCTGACGTTGTGCTGCAAACTCTCGCGCAAAGTTCGTCATCGTCATTGTTTTCTGACTCGCCTTTAGACACATTCAGGTTTATGCGAGTGCGCATGTTCCCAGTCGCCGCAGTCGCATCAATAGTCATTTTCAAGCTCGTTCGCAAACTCTTCTCGAAAACATCTCTCGCAGCTGTCATTGATATACCCCTACGAAGGAGTAATATGGAAGGTTCGGCTTCGGTTGGCATGAACGCTCCGACGTACTCCGCTCCTAAAGCGTAGAGAAGGAGCGCCGCGCTGAAATCCACCGCCTCGGAGAAAACTCGAAATGTTGCAAACTGCCCCGTGAAAGGTTTTGCGAAGTTCGCTATACCAGCAGCGGCCCCGATGTGCAAAGAAACTGTGCCTTTATTGCCATCGTAGGAAGAGTTTGGCAAAATCGGATCCCCTATAGCTGTATTTGCGATACTCTGCGCGACGCTCGTTGCCACATTTGCTCGGTTCCAAGGATACTTCAACTTTTGCGGGTAAGATTCGTTACCATCTACGCAGATTCGCGCGTTTGCGCTCGACGCGCTCGCATTTCTACCACCAAGAATAAGACCACCACCTTTGACGGATACGCACACATGCGTCCACTTCCCTGGTATAATTGGGCACGACGTGTCGTAAAACGAACAATCGTGCCTTTCACCGTTGGGTAAAAGCGACGAGAGTTTCAGAGATCCATCTGGACGCAACGAGCAACATAAACCAACACCAGCTTCTGTGAGGAGACTAAAGATTCCTTGATCCGCCGACGCATTGCCTTCATTGGTTTCGTCTTCAATTTCTGCGCGTATCCACATCGAAATTGTGACACCGTTTGAACACTCCGCAATTTTTTTCTTCACGCGAACCCCTCCAGAAGCGCCACCAGCGAAATCGAAGAAAGTTCGAGGCGCATCGTTAATTGCTGCGCGTTTCAACGCATCAATAAGTAACCTTTTATATTCGGACGAGCGAAGCTTTTTCAATGTTTTCATCGCGTGTCGGAGTTGTAGCGCGGTGAGACAGTGAGAAGCGCAAGATTCGATGCACTTGGCAATGTTTTCGACGCATTTGGCATCGTGAATGATGGTATCGTGTACATCGCCAGCTTTGTCATCCAAATTATAATTACACCACCATTCGAAAAGGTGCGTGAGCGCATCCGCTTTCGTCGCGCACTCTCGAGAGGCGACGGATCTCTCGAGTAAATCGACAAGGAACCGCAACAGAAACAGCTGAGAGGATTTTGAACACCGCTCGCTGTTCCGAGCGATTGAGAACGCGATTCGCAGCGCACCCGGGTTTCTCAAGGTTATCTTACACGCACGCGAAGAGCTTTTTTCATCGATATTATCGTCGTCACACGCGAATCGAATTGAGGTCATAAGCGTCACTTCACTCGCGAACGAACTTTTGCCTCTTTCGTTAATTCTCATGGCTTCAATCAAGGCGTCGTACCCTACGCATTGTTCAAACGTCTGCGCGGCATCGGTACTAGTTTTAATTGCGTAATGAATCGTTTCGAGCGCGGTAGAGGCAACCACCTCACCGGATTCGCCGTCGCAGAGTGATGCCAACGTGAGAAATAAAGCGCCGTTCTCAATAGTTGCCCAATTTTGGCATTTGCGCACGCTGGCCCGAGGCGTTCTCTTGGCAATATTCCGAATAGATTTCAAAAGAGGGATCAAAACACCACCGCTTTCACCATTATCACTTTCTCTATCAAAAATGCGTGCTTTTGGTAACGCTTGAAAAAACGCTTTGATCCAAAGGAAAAAGGCATCGATGTCAAAGAATAGCTCCGAATCCGCCGTTCGCGTTTGTTCCACGGCAATATACGTCGCCAAACTTGAAGCAAACTCCAAAGACTCACCGTTTACCCACAAAAAATCGTCGAATAATACGCTCAAGAGTGACGGAGACCGCGCTGAGGCGAGACGAAGCGCAGGGTCTTCGGTCTCTTTTGCTAAAGCTTGCAATAACTCCGCACACGCTCGCGCACACTTTGTCTTTGCGTCGTTTTTCTCTGTTTCCTCGGTATCCCCAAAGACAAACATATTTGGTGGACACATCCACACTCTCACTTGACTATGTACTGCCGCTGCTATTCTATTCGGAGCTTCGAGTTCAACCAAAGCTCTGCAATCTCTAGGATTGTTTCTATACACTATGCGCAGTAAAGCTCCGGCTAAGGCTTCGCACGCGGAAGGATGAAAGACGCGTTGACAAAAGGCGGATAGAATATGCTGCAATGCGTTTTCATCTCCTGGCCTCTTGTTATCGAGTGCTAAGCCAACTAATAATATCGCTTCCTCGCGCGCGAGATGCGTTTCTTCGTCTTCCTCTTTGTTGCTCTCCCCGCCGCCATCGATTTTAGGAACTTCACCGAATGTTTCGGAGTTTAACAAAGTCTCCCACACTTTAGCATCGATGATGGCATCGATGATAATTTCGCGATTTTCATTTGATATGATAGCATCATTTTTTTCCTCATTTTCTTCTTCTTCTCCTGTGCTATGACGATTGAAGGCGTCTATCACGAATCTCGCCAAACCCGCGCGCAATTTCAAAGCGCTCTTCTTTGAAATAGATAAAGACTGTGCTGACGAACCTATGTTTACAATCTGCGATGCTACTTCATCCGATTCAGACTTCGTTATGAAAGCAGCGGCTGCAGTGAAAGCGGAATCCATGATGACGTTGGCATCATTGTCATCTTCGATTGCGCTACACGTGACGGCTACCGCGAGGGCCCCGGCAACTGCTCGATCTTTCGCTTCTGAGGCGCGAGCGGACTTTCTCGAGATTGCCCTAGACACAGTTGAGGAAGCAAGCGAAAGAGAGCCAAAACTGTTCAAAAGCGATGTTTGCAACGATAACGAGCTTCCAACAGTTGCTTCTAATAAGTTTGTGGGCATGCGCCCGGTCCCTTCGAGAACGACATCCAACGCGCCGTTCGTATTCGCGGACGAGACCATGTTCTCATCACCCATCACCGCACATCCAATCGCACGCAGAGCTACGAATTCGCACGCTAAACTCGTCGCAATTATTTTCATTTGATCGTCGGGGATCGATAGCGATGATGCCGTAGCTGAATGTTCACTACTACTAAGACCTCCAGAAAACCTAGCGCGCGCTATACGAGCAGCCTTCATGACTTCCACCAATGCACTCATCGCGTTCGATTCAAACAAAAGTTTGGCGTAACGCGTTGGTACCGTAGTAAATGCATCGTTTGGTGCATGTTTTCTTTCTTCCCATCTGGTTCCATCGGGATCTGAATACCATAGAATCGCCTCGCAACCCGCCACACATACCTCAAACAACGCATTCACGACTCCACTCGCGTGCTCGGCGTCCACCTCGTTCACGGATATTCCTCGCAACTTACCCGCCGCAAACTTTCCAATCGCGCTCATTTCTTCAAGTATGCTTCTACTATAACTACTCTCTGAACCTATCTCTAAAAATATTCTCCGGTTCCGTTCGCTCGCACACATCCTCGCCGCCGCTCGAATCGCCGCGCGTCCAGAATTTACATCCTCCTCTGGCTCTCCTTCTATTAATTCTTCATTGCTGCTACTAAACACCTCCAGCTGTCTAGAAAACTTCTCTTTCGCGCGCATTAATTCTTCAAAAACAAACTCCAAAACCTTCCTCGGGTGCCCACACCGACCAACACCGACGGCGATTATCCCGCTCGGCGTTTCCACTTTGTCCACGATCTTCTTCGCGTCCCAACGCTTCCGCGCGTCGGCGACGAGCAAACGCAGAAAAGCGTCCCTGGTCGTCGCAGCATCACCATCGTTTGCTTTTACCTCGACCTCTTTCCACAGTTTCGACA
>Ga0181601_10003554_pt1 | contig 13182 bp, 12 predicted proteins | sample 041ome_8_FD_133020 | JGI IMG/M metagenome (GOLD analysis project Ga0181601, IMG submission 133020) | Coastal salt marsh microbial communities from the Groves Creek Marsh, Skidaway Island, Georgia - 041407BS metaG (megahit assembly) | ecosystem: Environmental > Aquatic > Marine > Intertidal zone...
AACTTTGCACCTGGTACAAGCCCAACTAGAGCTTATGCTGGAGTAAACAGACCAAGATTCTTACTACCTGAAAGAAGAGATGGCTGGACCCAAGAAGCAAGAGTTGCAGGACATAAAGTTTACTTGAGAACTGGTGAATATCCAGATGGAACATTGGGAGAAGTATTCATTGACATCGCTAAAGAAGGAGCAACACTAAAAGGTGTGCTTGGATGTTTTGCAATAGCTGTTTCAAAAGGTCTTCAATATGGGGTTCCACTAGAAGAATTTGTAGATACATTTACTTTCCAAACATTTGAACCAAGAGGTATGGTTGAAGGTCATGAAAACATAAAAATGAGTAATTCAATCATAGATTATGTATTTAGAGCACTTGGTTTAGAGTATCTAGACAGAACAGATATTGTGCAAGTTCCACCAAAAGATAAAAAACAGGTAGAACCTGTAGCTGTTGAAGAAAAACCAGAGCCAACTGTTCCTGTGCAACAGGTAGAACCTGTAGCTGTTGAAGAAAAACCAGAGCCAACTGTTCCTGTGCAACAGGTAGAACCTGTAGCTGTTGAACAGACGGAAAACTCAGTTGCTACTGTACAGGAAGTACTTGGCGATATGATGGGTGATGCTCCAGCATGTCCTGATTGTGGACATATAACAATTAGAAACGGCTCTTGTTACAAGTGTCTCAACTGTGGCAATTCTCTTGGGTGCAGCTAACTGAAGTTATCAAAAAGTAGATTAACAAGCTACATACTTATATCTAGCTTTATTGCTTTTTTGATTTATAATTTTTTATTTAACAATAAAAGCTTTGAAGCTGACTATTACTTTTGTGACCAAATAATAATTGAGTCATCATTAATTTTTAATAATGAAATAGATTATTCTTTTCCAAGCAGTTGTGATAAAGAACCATATTTTCTTGGATTTAAAAACTTTTCTAACGTCTTTAATGAAGGGTACAACTACCAAAGCAGGCCCCTATTTGTTGGTAGTGTTTATATACTTAATCTCATTTTCTCAAAGTTGTTTTTTATGTCTGGAGATTTATCAATTCACCTGGCTTTGATTTCATATCACCTAATAATTGCGAATATATGTTTGTATATATTTTTAAAGATTTTAAATATCAAAAATATAAAGATAAATGAATATGTTATTTATATATCTTTTATTTTGTTAAGTCCAATATTTAAATGGGGCTTATTTGTGCCCTCTCACCAAACAAATTCATTCTTATTGATTTTGCTAACCCTTCTGGTATTAAAGAATGAAAATCATCTAATGGAAAATAAAACTTTTTTACTATTTGGCATTTATTATTTAATGTACAGGCCTACTTTAGTTACCTTAGCTATATTTATTTTTTATCAAGTAATTCGCAGAGAGCAGTACAGAAATTTAGCTACAAAATCATTTATTTTTTTTGTGCCCAATTTAGTTTACAAAACAACTTTGTATTTTATAAATGGTCCTTTAAGAGATGAACAGCTAGATTATTGGGGTGAGTTTGGGTGGCTAAAGAACTACTTAGTAAGGCCTGTAAATTATTTATCCCAAAATATTTTAGGAAAACCCTTAATTGAATATAGAAATTATTCATCTGACTGGCACTGTACTTCTATTCCCGAAAATTTTATTTGTTACTTTGGTGACACCTTAAAAGTTGTTCAGTATCTTTTATTACCGTTAATATTAGTAGTTCTTTGGTACACGCTGAATTCCAAATTTTCTACTAGATCTATTAATAAACATATTGTAATTTCATTTATGTTTTTTTATTTTTTTTGGTCCTTAATTGGTTGGTATACGCCGCTGAGATTTAATTTATACACTGTCGGAAATGTTATTTTGATTTTTATGTTGCTAATGGTTATAAATGAAAAAAATCTAAAAAATAAATTGGTATTGTTATTATTTTATGGAACTTATTTTATTCCTTTGAAACATTGGAATTACAATAATTTTCAAAACTTAGAGCACATAAGTATTGCATCATTAATTATTTTTGGTTTTATTTCAATTTCATTAATTTTTAAATCTAAATTTAAAAATAGCAATTAGATACCTAAAACCATCAATTAATTTAATTTTTTTTCCCTCTTGATAGGTTCTTCCGGTGTATGATATTGGAACTTCAGTAATTAATGCATTTGGATAATTTTTTAAATATTTGCTAAGAATTTCAACTTCAATCGTAAAACCTTTTTCTTGAAAATTTGTACTTTGAAAAAACTCATTAGAAAATATTTTGTAGCATGTAGCAACATCTGTGACTTTTAAATTGAAAACAATGGAAAATAGTTTAGATAAAAATTTATTTGCCATATAAGTTCTGATGTAATTATTTTTCCTTTCAAGTTTTCCGAGGAATCTGCTGCCTATTCCAAAATCTGAATTTTTTGAGTCTCTCATTTTTTCAAATAAATACTGTAAATCTTTTGGATCGTATTCTAAATCAGCATCATGAATTCCAATATATTTTGAAGAGATATATGGTTTAGCAAAATTTAATGCCCCACCTTTTCCTATATTTTTTCCGGTACTGACATAAGACACATTCTTATTTTGTGAACATATATTTTTGGCGATTTTGCCAGAATCGTCATTAGAGTTGTCGTCAATCAAAATAATTTCATCAAAATCTACAAACTTTATTACTCTTTTTACTGATTTATCTAATGTTTTTTGTTCATTATAAAAGGGAACTAAAATCGTTAATCCAGACATTACTAAATTTTAACACAAATGTAACCTGAAATAATTTTACAATTTAGCTCTAATAAATTTGAGATTTAAAATATTCAAAAAAGTAATATTAATATGTTACATGAAGGGCGCTTAGCTCAGTCCGGCAGAGCGCTTCCCTTACAAGGAAGAAGTCACAGGTTCAAATCCTGTAGCGCCCACTAAGAAAATTTGTATGAAAGTTAACAAGAAGAACTTATTCCATTATTTGTATTACTTTGGGATTTTGATTGCATTTATCTTTGGATATTTAATATCTTTATTTTTGTATAAAAAGAAAAGGGTTGTTTGCACAGCACCAAAAATAAATCCTAATATCTCTATAATTTATCAGCATTTAAAAGCTAATGGTTTTAATGTATTGTATCTTTCGATAAGTCACAGCGAGTATAAAAAATTAAGAGACCAAGATAAAAACACACTTTTTGTAATGAATCCTTTACACTGGAGTAAAATTTTTTCTTCAAAATTGATAATTAGTTCTCACACTATTATTTTTCATAGTTTCATAAATTTTTTTACAAAGATTAAAACTATATGCTGTGGACACGGAATTCGAACAGCCGATAATAAGAATAACGTTTCTCACTTTAAAAGAACATATTACAAATTTGATGAGTTTTGGTTGTTTTCTAATTTTGAGAGAGATATCTATAAAAAACTAGGATACTCAAAAAACAATACATATGTGACTGGATACCCTGTGACATCTAAATTAAGTGAATTTAATAATAAAAATAATTTTCAAAAAAATATACTTATTGCGCCCACTTCATATGAATTTAAAAGTAAATCAAATTCGAAATTTGATTTAGATAATATTCAATTTCTTAAATTCCTAGATGATCTAGCTAACAATTTTCAATATAAAATTACTATTAAGCCACACTGGAAGAGTAAATTAAAAAAAAGTTCTATATCTTTTATTAAAAATCAAAAAAATTTATATTTTGTAAACAATGATGAAATTAATAATTATCTCGAATTAATAACATCTCAGGATTTATTAGTTACAGACTGGTCAAGCATTTATGTAGATTTCCTATCTTTAAATAAACCAATAATCTTTTTAGACAATGAAATGCCAAAAACTGTATCAAAATTTACAGAGGTGTTTGATAATGAAATTATTAAAAGAGTAGAAAGCTATAGTGAATTTAAAAATCAGATAGTAGAGTATGTGTTTAAAACAGATTTTAAAAACTTAGAAGAAAAAATATTCGATAATTTAGATAAATCAAATATTATTAACAATATTGTTTTAAGAATTGAAAAAGTATTAAACGATTACAAATGAAATTAGATATTAAAAAAATTTTAAATACACTTTTTCCACTTCCAAGAAGCTTGATGGGAAATGGGACTTTAAAAAGCTTAGAAGTTTTAAGTGAAATAATAGATTTTCAAATTAGTTATTTTGAAAGTGGTTACAAAGCAGATGAATGGGAGGTTCCTAAAGAATGGATTGTTAACGGCTCAAAATTAATAGTTAATAATAAAAATTATGCAGACTTTTTTACAAATAATTTACACCTAGTCAACTACTCAGAACATCTAGAAACTCAAGGAAAGCTAACCGAGTTAAGGGACTTTGTCTACTTCAATAGAGATTTGCCTGATGCGATTCCATACGTAACTTCTTACTATAAAAATATTCCTGGAGTTTGTATTAAATATACTGATTATGAAGAAATAAAAAATAAAAAAGCTCAAATTGAAATTGATTCAGAGTTTATTAATGGAAAACTACCAATTGCTGAAGCTTATATAGAAGGTAGGTCAAAAAAAGAAATTATTCTTAATTCCTACCTTTGCCACCCCTCAATGGGCAACAATGAATTATCTGGACCAATTGTAATGGCTGCGCTATATGAAAAATTGAAAAATAGAGACAACCTATATTCTTTTAGATTCTTAATAGCACCAGAATCAATAGGAGTTATAACTTATCTGAGTAAAAACCTTCAAAAAATTAGAGATAATATTGAGTTTGGTTTAGTACTCACTTGCTTGGGAGGTCCTGAAAAAAATATATCATATAAATTGGGGCCAAATAATATCCAAAATTACTTTTCTGATTACTTACAAACAAATAGCAATGTTAAATTTAGAACTTTTGACCCTAATGAAGGGTCGAATGAAAGGCACTTTACATTTCCAAATGTTGAGTTACCGTTTGGACAGTTTGCAAAAACAGTATATGGCAAATACAAGGAATACCACACTTCATTAGACAACTTGCAATTTGTCAATACTAAATCTCTTAACTCATCAATTAATGATATTTATGATTTATTGATTGGGTATGAAAGTTTTAATAAAAATGATAAAAAAATTATTCAACCAAAAATTAATTACCTTAAATCTTTAGATGAATCTTTGTATAAGCCAGCAGCAAAGTATGGTGAGCCTTTTTTAAGTAAGTACAACCTTTATCCAGATATAAATTCTGATGGATCAAGTAATTATCTGAAAACTGATTTAACAAGTAAACTAATGCAGTTTCTTTCACTTTGTAACGGATTAAACACAATTGAATTTTTACAAAACAAATTAAATATTGACAACTCTACTATTGAAATTCTTAAAAAAGAGAAAATTATTAACATTGTGTAACTACTACTTTGCCTCAAAATAGTTAAACTAAATCTATGAATACTACATATGATTTTGTTATCCATGGAACAGGATTTAGAAGTATTTTTGCCGCTCTTTATTTAGCCGATAAGGGATCTAAAGTTTGTATAGTTGATATTTCTGAGGAAATTTACAGCTTTCTAAAACCATTTAAATGGAAAGGCTACAATCTTGATAAAGGACCTCAATATTTCGATGATTTCACTAAAGCTGATTGGGCCTTGATGGAGAAACTATTAAACAAAAATTTATTTGAAGATATTGATTTTTCATATGCTTCATATTCAAATGGAAATCTTAATCATGACTTTGCAATACCAGTTTGGAATCATTTCCCAGAGTTAGATACTCAGGCTATATTTGATGACTTAAAAAATACTAGGAGAATTCATAAAGATACATTTAATAACTTTGATGAATACCTAAAATACGATGGTGGTGGCTTATTGTATGAACACCTTAAAATTTTCACAAAAAAATTTTTAACAAAAAATCCTGAAGAGCTGTCACCGCTTACTAAACAAATAGTTTCTTTTTGCGGAAGGAAAGTTCTATTCGATAATGATTTATCAATAAAACTGAAAAAAGATACAGAAGTTGACAATATCTTAGCTGCTAAGAAACAAGATGTTGATGTAGACAAATACAATCTTTATCCAATATCAACAAATAATGAAGATATTCGTATGTCCATGGCTGAATCCCTAACTAGGTTGAATATAGATACATATTTGGGAGTCAATATAGTAAAAATAAATAAAGAAAAGAAAACTTTAACTTTGTCAAATAACTTATCAATTTCTTTTAACAAAATTCTTTTAGCAGACAATATACAAAACAGTGAAAATTACTTTTATCAGACAAACAGAATTGAAAAAAACATTTATAACCTTCCTGAAATATTTTTTATTTTTGAAATAGAGAAAGATTCTTTTGTAGGCAAAAACTATGTAGTAAATTATGACTTGAATCACATATCAACAAGAATTACAAATTTTAGCAATTACTCTAACCTCGGGATGGACAAAGATGTAATCTGTGTAGAAGTACCAACTAAAAAAGATTGGGATTTGTGGATTCATCCTGAATCATTTACGCAAAAAATAAAAAATGAATTAAATAGTTTAAATTCAGAAGAAATAAAATTCTATGATTCAAAAGCCTTCAAGATAAATTCAACATATAAAGTTCCACTTAAGAATTATGAAAAAAAAGTAGATAATTTTTATCAATTAGTTAAAAATGATGACATTTTTATAGTTCCTGATCACAGATACTTAACAAGAAAAAATGGAATAGATACAATATTGAGGTTATTTCAAAAAGTTTAAAAATGAAGTTAATTAAATTATATAAAGCTGGCGGTCTTTATAGAATTATCCAAGAAATTTTAAATTTATTTTTTGACTTAAACTTTGGGGTTGAAACAAGAAAAAGAAAAATATATAACTCTACTGAGTTTTTTGACTATATGCCAAGTTATAAAAAAACTGTTACAAATGCTCTTCTTTATTTAAAAAAAAATTATCAACTTAAACATTATAATTTTTTGGATATTGGCTGCGGGAAAGGTAAAACTATGATATTGGCTTCAAAATATAGTTTTAAACAAATTACTGGTTACGAAATCGATAAAGACGTTTTTAGTGTTTTAAAAAAAAACATAAACCAAAAAAAATTTAGAAATTTTAAAGTTTATAATAAATCAATAAAAATTTCTGAAATTGAAAATAATTCAGTAATCTATTTTTATAATCCCTTTAATGAAGAACTTTCTAAAAGATTATTTGACGAAATTTCTATAAATACATTATTAGAGGATATAATTTTAATTTATGTTAATCCAATCTATTCGTTTGCACTTGAAAAAGCCGGTTGGAAATTATTATCTAGTTCAAAAGTTAGTACTCAAAAAACTGAGATATGGAAACTTTAAATGAGTAATTTAAGAATTTTGCCAGATAATAATCTTGATCTGTGGGATGAATTATATAAGTCAGGTCAAAGTAAATCTATATATTTTCATAAAGATTTTATTTCATCTCTTAATGAATACTTTCAAAATTATTTAGTTTTCAAAAATGATGAACTTGTCGCAGGGTTTACATGTCTACTTAATGAAGATAAATCATCAATAGTCAGTAATAATTTTGCAATTTATAGTGGATTTTATTTTGCCTCTAGGCAAAATAAAAAAGTAAACAAACAGCGTATTGAAAGAATTGATTTAATTAACGAAGTTTTGAAAATTATTTCTAATAGATATTTTGAGATAGATTTTACCATGAGTCCTGATGTAAAAGATATACGCCCATTCCAATGGTACAACCATGGAAAACCGCCACCGTATTTTAGTGCTGAAACAAGATATACCTCCTTTTTAGACTTAAGTATTAGCAACGATGAATTAATTAAAAATTTTTCATCTATAAGAAGACAGCAAATTGGATATGCGGAAAAAGAAGGTTTAGAAGTTTTAGAAACTACAAATTTTTCAAATTTAATAAAAAATTATGAAAGGAATATTGTTTCTCAAGGATCAGAATTATCGGAAAATTACTTTGACAGTTTATCTGAACTAATTAATAATCCAAAAGTAAGAAATCTAGTAAGATGTTTTGAAATTATCAGAAACAAGAAAGCCTCTTACTCTGTTTTGTTTTCTAATTTAGAAGGCTCAACTGAGTATATGTATGGTGCTGGTGATCCAAGTATTCAGGAAAGCTATGATAGTACTTATTTAATTTGGAAAGTCATATGCAAAATGAAAAATGAAGGCAAATCATCTTTGAACTTCGAAGGTGTCAATAGTCCTAATAGGGGAAATTATAAATTATCTTTTGGAGGAGATTTACAAAGTTATTATAAAATTAGAAAGCTAAGTGAAGAAAAGAATTTTTAAATAAATATTTTTTTCAAATTTAGATTAAATCAAATAAAGAGTATTTTTGTTTAATTCTTAATTGTCTCAAAAAATATTTTGGATTTTTACTTATAAATTTCTGATTATTTAATCCGAATAAATTAAACCCAAATTGCTGTTCATTTAGACTGTCTAGTTTATCAATTATAAATCTTGGATGTTTTTCAATTTTGATTTTATTTGTGTGGTTTTTATATCTTTTTTTTACCATTTCAAACCAGGCACTAAATGCTTCTTCTGGTGTTCCTCCACCCCTATCATCATATGTGCCAAATTCTCTAAACCAAGCTCTAGCAAACCTTCCCCTATCATAAGCAATAACTTCTTTTGTTCGAAATGTTGTGTCATAATTGAACAGAGGTATATTTAAGAATTTAATCCTAGGAACACCTAAAACTTTCCCATTTAATGTTGGTAAACACAGGTCTCCTCCACCATTAAGTTTTATATTTTTAAATTTTTTTTTATTTAAAAATATTGTTTCAAAATTCATTATTTGGTATCTGTGAGGATCATAAAATTTAATTTTTGGCAGCGCTATTGCGGGTTCGTCTGAGTAATAATTTAAATAATAATTTAACTTATCCCTGTCTTTTTCATGTAAAAACATATCTAGAGAAATGTTTAATACCCAGTCTCCTTCTGACTTATCGAAACCTTCTTGAAACACTTCACCAATTTTTCTCCATGTAAACTCTTCTTCCCAATTGTCACCAACTTTAATAATATCATCTGAAAAATATTCATAGCATTCAAGAGCTTCCCTCCAAGGATCCATTCGTTTTTCAGGATTAGTCATATGAGTTGCTATAGATAATTTCATATTTATTGATTTTTTATTCATAATTATTTTAAACGTCATGAAGTATTAATTTCTTTAATATAATTAAATTAAAGTAACGAATCAAATATTGATATATGTATAAAAATTTTTTAATTGTTATTCCAACTTATAATGAAAAAATTAATATTGAAAAATTAATTACAGATTTGACTGCAACATTTAAAGAAATAAGCATATTATTTATTGATGACAATTCACCAGATGGTACTTCTGCAAAAATACAAGAAATGCAGAAATCATTTAAGAATATATATCTTATTAATAGACTGCAAAAAATGGGCTTAGGCAGTGCTTATGTTGAGGGATTTACGTGGGGTTTAAATAATAAATATAATTTTATTATCCAAATGGATGCTGATTTTTCTCACCAAATTAATGATCTTGAAAATATGATTAATAATTCAAGAAGTGAACATTTAACTATTGGTAGCAGATATGTAAAGGGCGGTCAGACAACAGGATGGGCATTACATCGTAAAATACTATCAAAATCTGCTAATTTTGTTAGCCGTATTATTTTTAAGAGTTTAGTTAAAGATCTTACTGGTGGTTTTAAAATTTGGCCAAGAAATATTTTGGAGAGTATAGATTTTAGTAATGTTAATTTAGATGGTTATGCTTTTCAAATAAAAATGAATATATTGGCAGAGAATAAAAATTTTGAAATTAAAGAAATTCCAATTAATTTTGTTGAAAGAAAACATGGAAAGTCAAAATTGAACAGTAAAGTAATAACCGAAGCTATAAAATTTTTGCTTTTAGATAAAAATGAAAAATAAAATAAATTTTCTTATCTTTATAATTTATGTTTCAACTTTATTTTTAGTAATAATGACATCAAATTCAATACCGACTTTTGTTGATGAAATTGTTGCAATTGGATCTACCTTTAATCTTCTTTCTAGCCTGGATTTCAATGCAGCTCCATTATTAGATGGAAGTTTTTCTGTAGGTCTTACTACAGGTCCTCTTTCATCAGTAGGTGGGGTAATTGGATGGTTGTTTACAAAAGATTTATTATATTCTCGAATTTTTAACTTCTTTTATGTCTTATTTTTTTTGATAATAATTTTTAATTTATTGGATGATAAAAAGCTTAAATTAAATATTCAAATATTAATGCCTTTCTTAATTACATTAATTCCGTGGTGGTATGGAGTTTTATACAGTATTGGTGAAATAATTTCAATGTATATTTTTATTTTAGGAATATTAATTCTTAAAGATAAACGCCATGTCTCTTACCTTTTATTTGGAATAAGTCTTATTTTATGTAAGTTTGCATCAATACTTCCAATTTCGTTATTTTTAATAACATATATTTTTTTAAGCAAAAAATTAAAAATAAAAGACCTGGTTTACTTTTTATTTCCATTTATTTTGTGGGGAATATTGGCTTCTCTTAATTTAGGATTAAAACAAGGATTCTATAGTTTATTTGATATATTCTTATATCACTTATTTCATGAAGGAAGTGGTGTTGATTCTTTTTCTTTTAAAAATATTTTATATTTAATTCAGCAAACGGAAGTTTCACAGTGGTCTGTAGCAAGTTATTTGAGAATAATGATTGCTCCAATAGCATTTTATTTATACATCGTTAAAAATTACAAAATACTTTCAACTAAATTTGATCATTTAATTATTCCATTATTATTTTCTAATTTTGGGACGTTCTTGTGGTTTTGGATTATAAGTCCTAAAAAATACATGAGATATTCTCATCATTTTATTGTGCCAATAATATTTTTTACAATTATTTTTTTAATTACAAATATCGATAAAAATAATCTTGACTATATAATTTTGTTAGGCATCCTGTCTTTATTTTTATCTTCTCCAATTATCATGGCAATTTTTGTATTGATAGGTTTTAATTTAAATAAGAAAAACATCTTATATTTTTTAATCGTATTTATGACTTTAAATAATTTAAATTTAATTTATGAGAATCGTAATACAAATAGTATTAATCTAAAATTTTATGAGTGCTCAACAGATATACTGGAAAAAAATTGTTTAGAAAAATATCTACCTTATTTAAATTAGAGAATAAAAATATTTTAATATTTGCTTACAGTCAAATATTAATTTTATTTGTATATAAAAATTCATATGTAAATAATTTTGGAGATCATTATCACCTAATTCTTGATATTTTTAGAAGAAATGAAGTAATATATGATGCTCACCCTGAGTCACCACTCTTTACAATTATTGGGTTGATATTTAGCTTTCAAAATTTTTACATTTACGGTCTTTTGGTTTATTTTGTTTCTTCTTTACTTATATTTCAAATTTTTAAAAACTTAAATTTTCTTGAAGGAAATTTAATTTATTTATTGCTCCATGGTTGGCTCATTACAATTTCATGGTGGATGGGCTATGTAGATATTTTTACTATTTTCTTTTCCTCAATATTAATTAAGCTTTCAAGAACTAATGACATTTCTTTAAGTAAAATATTCATCGTCTGTACAATAATGTCATTTAATCACTTTGGTTTAGGTATAATTATGCTGTCTATAGTCTTTTTATTATTTTATAAATTATCATTTAAACTTATTTCAAGATCTTTTTTAGGAATTGTATTTGGTTCAATTTTAAATTCACTTTACTTAGTTTTAATTAAATACGACTTTAAAGATACAAGAATTGGCTATGTACAAAATATTGACATTGTAATTAGCAATGCATTAAGTACATTAAATAATATTGGTTTTGTTATTAATTCAGGTTTCTATATTTTTTCTTTAATAATTGCTTACCTAATTGTTACAAAAAAAATCAGAATTAATTCATTTATTATTTTTGGCTTACTAATTGCGGTGTTAGGAAGTTCAATTTTGTATGATACCAGTAGATACTTTAGTATTCTAAGTTTGCCTGTAGTTATAAAATTAATAGAAATAAATAAAGATACCTTATTAAAAATTAAATATAAAGAATTTCTTATTTTATTTTCAATATTTTGGCCACCTACTCACCTATGGGAAGACCGATTGTACAACATCAGTCCATTCATTAATGATGTTTCAATTTTTACTCTGTTAAATGACATTTTTAATTACTTTTTTAAATCAATATTAATATAGATTTAGGCACAATTTGAATAATCTACCCTATAGTTGATTATGTCACCATATTTTAAATCTTTAACTAGGTACACGGAGTCTAAATTTTTGTTTGTAAGTATATTGGTTACATCAAATTCAGATAATAAACAAAAATTAATATTTTCTAATCTTTTGCTTCCAAATTTTTGAAAAAGATATATTCTCTGACCCCAATTTGTAAAATATTTGGCATCTTTTTCAAGATATATAAGTTCTTTTTTTATAACTTTTGAAAATTTTTCATGATAATCAAGGCTATATTGGGTGTAGTATCCATCACTTATATATAATCCATTATATGCTGCTATCATTGGATCAATATTGATACTCATATAATTAATATCAAATATTGATTTATTAATTTTTAAAGATGTAAATTCAGAATTTTTCCTACTTCTTGAAGCTTATACAAACCTTCCAACGTATGTATCGTACAAATTTGTTCCAACAAATAAAATTTATTTAAATGAATATATAAAAAGATTGGGTGAAAAGAATAATTTTATAAATGGAGACTGTACTGTTTTAGATGAATTTAATAAGATTTTGTATATTTCACGAAACAAAAATAACGAACTATTTACTTGTGGAGTCGAAGTTTATAGTAATGACATGTATAAAATTTATAAAATTGAAAATAATAATAAATAATATTCTTATTTTTAATAAATATTCTTGAAATTTATAATTAAAGTCTATTAATTAACTAGCATGGCAAATATCAAAAACTTTTATGAAACTATTATCATTGGTGCTGGTCCATCTGGATTAACTGCGGCAAAATATATATCTGAAAATACTTCCGATAAATTATTAATAATAGAAAAAGCTAAACAGGTAGGTGGGCTTGCAAAAACTATTGAAACCGAGAATTCAAGATATGATATAGGTCCTCATAGATTTTTTTCAAAAAATGA
>Ga0181601_10003558_pt1 | contig 13171 bp, 3 predicted proteins | sample 041ome_8_FD_133020 | JGI IMG/M metagenome (GOLD analysis project Ga0181601, IMG submission 133020) | Coastal salt marsh microbial communities from the Groves Creek Marsh, Skidaway Island, Georgia - 041407BS metaG (megahit assembly) | ecosystem: Environmental > Aquatic > Marine > Intertidal zone...
GGGTACGGCGCGGAGGAGCGCCGTTCGATCGAGCGGAGGCTTAAGAACGGCGAGCTGTTTGCGTTGATCACCACCTCCGCGCTTGAGATGGGCATCGACGTCGGCGCGCTCGACGCCACCGTGCACGTGGGCGTGCCGCAGACGGCGTCGTCCATGTGGCAGCAGGCGGGCCGCGCCGGCCGCCGCGACGCGTCGAGCGTCGCCGTCGTGATCGCGCGCGAGAGACCTTTGGACGCGTATTTCCTCGAGCGCCCGAAAGAGCTGTGGCACAGAGCTCCCGAGCCCGCGGTGGTGGACCCGGCGAACGTCGCCATATTAGAGCAGCACCTGCCGTGCGCGGCGCACGAATCTCCTGTCGACGTCAAGCTCGACGCATCCGTCTTCGACGACGCGGACGCCGCGCTTAGAGCGCGCGAGACGGCGGGCGCAAAGGCCGCGACGAAGGTGGCGCCGTACCAGACGCCGTACTTGCTCGCGCTGAGGCGCGCGATGGCGCCCACCCCGGCGAACCTGCCCGCCGCCGAGCGCAACGGCGGGTGGAACGACGGGACGCCGTTACTCGTTCTGAACGCCGAGAAAACAAAGTTGAGGTGCCGCGCCGGGTACCGCCCGCACGCCGACGTGAGCCTTCGCGGGTTCCCAAGAGACGGACACGACTGGATCGTCCTGGACGTCACCAGGGGCTCGTGCATCAAAGACGGCGCGGTGGAGGTGGAGCGCGTTTCGCCGAGAGACGCCGCGCGACGCGTCTACCCGGGGTGTTTGTTTTCGTGTCGAAAAGGTACGTTTCGCGTCGTCGGTCCCCTAGAGGAAAAAGACCGCGTCGCGCGGTGCGTCCGCTCGAACCCCGCGGAGGCGCGCCGGCGCTACACCTCGCCGTCGATACGCGTCGTGATCGAACCGCTTTCCGCGCCGGATCCCGCGAAGGGCGTACCCGAACGCGCGACGCGCGTCGTGCGCGGCGCGACGCGCGTCGCCGCCGGGCGAGTCGCCGTGACGGAACGCGTCGTCGGTTACGTCTCGTCCGTCCGCGGCGAACATTCAAACCGCGCGGAGCGCCAGCGCACGACGTACCCCGAACCGCTGTTTTCCGGCGCGTTCGTCACGGATGGCGTCTGGTGGCGTCTTCCGCGCGACGCGCTTTTGCGGATCCCGCCTGACAAAATCAAAGAAGCCGCGTGGGGGGTGCTGAACCTGGTGCGCGCGATGGCGCCGTCGGCGGCGACGTGCGACGCTCGCGACGTGGGCGGGACGGTCATCGTCGAGACATCGTGTGGGAGTTCACTGTTCGACGACGACGGCGAATCGACGAACGCCGGAGGGGATGACCTCGTCGTGACGCTGTGCCTGTACGACGCCGTCCCGGGCGGCGTCGGTCTCGCGTCGCGGCTTTTTCAAATCCTGGGCGACGCGTGGGACGCGGCGCTGGACGCGGTGTCAAAGTGCGCGTGTTTGGAGGGGTGCCCCTCGTGCGTCCGCGCGGGGCGGGCGCACTTCGTGGAGACGGACAAGAAGTACGCGCGCGTCGCGCTCGAGGCCATGACCGCCGCGTGGCTGCGAGGCGCGTGACGAGTCCGAGATCGTCGTTTTTATGGAGTCGTTTCGTAGACTTTTAACACACAAATTGAGCCTGCGGTTGACGGTTGACCCTTACGTCGGAAGAGCTCTGAAGGCGTGGTTCGTGACTCGGACACCTCTCAAAGACTTTTTATCCAGGAAAATGTCGAACAAACTCGAACAAAATCCCGTTGCGCGGCAGACTCGAAAAAGACGAAACAAATATGAGTCATAAAAATATCCTTGTCGGTCGTGTTGATCGCGCAGAGGCTGGCGCGCTTGGCGGGGACGATGGGGTCCGCCCTGGAGGAACCGTCCTCGTCGGTCGCGACGGGGGGTTCCGATGAGACGGGCGTCTCGGGGAAGGGGACCTCGGGGACGTGTCACGTCTGCGGCGGCGCGCTTCGGCGCGGAAACGTGAGTCTCGCGAGGCAATGTGTCACGTGCAAAACCCGGTACCACGCATCGGACTGCGGGAAACGCCGGTCCAACGCGGGGTACGGCAAGCCGTACGACGTGTGTCCAAAGGTGCGTCGCGCTTTTCGTCTCGCACGACCCGCGCCGCGCGTGGAGCGCGACCGGATCCGATCGTCGCGAACGGATTCCGCGCGCGCGCGTGGGACGCGAGCCCCCCCTCCCCCGAGTGTCGAACACGTAGAAAACCACGACAACGCCGCACTGACGCACGTTTTTTTTCGCGTCATCCTCTTCCTCCTCGGCCGCGTCCCCTTTCGCGACTCGGAACGCAGTGCGCCGCGCAGTGCAAGTGCGTCGGGGGCGATACGAAGTGCCACACGAGCACGGTCCGCGTGGCGCGCATCCGCAAGCGCGTGGCGGCGAGCGGCGATCGCGCGGACCCGCACGCCGGAAGCACCGGCACGCGTCGTACGGGCGACAGCGTCTGGGTTCGCCGCCCGAGCGCGAGCGACCCCGGGCTCAGCAGGGCGCTCACAGGGGACAGCTTGGTCCGCTCCTTCTCTATGCGCGTGGATGGATCGTTCCCGGGCACGCTCCACGAGGCGAGCGAGCTGTGCGAGCCCGTCGCCGAGGACGCGGAGAAGGAGAAGGCGACGGGACAGAAAGCGGAGCCGCCGCGCCGGAGGTCGGCGGAGATGGCGCGCGCCGCGGCGGCGTCCGCGGCGGCGCAACGCCTACACGATTCGCCCGAGCTCGCGTTACCGCAGGTGGACGCCTTCGACTGGCCGGGCGCGCTCCTGCACATGGTTGCGAAAAACGCGGGCGACGGGAACGTCGACGAGACGAGCACCCGAGATCCGGGCTCGACTCGGCGCGACGACGTTCGGTTCGAAGGCGCGCCGCTTCGCCTCGACGCTGACGCGGGGACGCCGTCCCCGCCCTTCGGCGCGCGACTTCCCGGGGACTTCCCCGGGGTCCCCACGTACGACTTCGTCGGGGACGGCGCGGGGCTCGACGACGGGCGCGGCGGGTTCCCCGGGAGCCCGGTCGGCGGCGGGTTCCCGGGGAGCCCGGTTGGCGGCGGCGGCGACGACGGCGAGTTCACGATTCAGCACGCGCGGCTGATGCGGGGCATCGTGGAGGGGACCCTGTCGGACGAGGAAGCGCGCCGATAACACGCACGCGCGAAGGCGCCTTTTCGGCGCGACCGTGTTACAAATTAAAGGCAGGTTTCCGTCGGGCTGTCGACGCAAGGGATAGGATAAAATACCGGGTTCACGATAAAATATCGGGTTCCCGGATAATGAGCGTTTTTTGGGGTCACTTTTTGTTGGGGGGTCACTTTTTCGCCTGGGCGAGTGGGTTTAGGGCACGGCTGGCGAGGCGGGAGACGCGAACGGCGCGCGAGACTCTCGCGCGCGCGTTCGGCGGCACCGGCGATCCGTGGTGTAATTTGAGTTCATCAATTATTATCATCAGCGAAGGCACGGCGGTGTCCGGCTTCGCCGCGACACTCCAAAAACTTCCAAAAGTTCTTCGTATCCAGGATTTCATCGAAGTTGAAGGTGATTCGGGTAATACTTCGGTCTCCGTTCGATGAAGTTCGGACTTTCGACGAGGTTTGTCCGAGACTCGATCGCGCGCCCGGCACGCAGGCGACGATGGCCTCGGACGTGCGGTCGTTTTTCGACCAGCACGATGACGACGGCGACGGGCGCATCGACGTAGACGAGCTGACGCGGGTGCTCACGGACTTGGGCCTGAAGCGCCCCGGCGAGTCCGATCGCGATTTCAGCGCGCTGGTGGCGCGCGCCATGCGCGAGCACGACGCCAACGCGGACGGGACGCTGTCGTTCAACGAGTTCAGGAGCATGTACGCCACTATCACGGGCGTGGACGTGGAGGACCGACGCGAAGCCGCGAGCGGGTCTGTTCTGGACGCGCGCGGCCTGCCGAGCGACACCTTCACCGCGGGCGTGCCCAACCGCGACGGCGCGACGGGCGGCATCACCTCTCCGATCGAGCGCGACTTCGCGTTCACCGACGTCCTCGGCGCCGGCGGGTTCGCGGTTGTGAAGAAAGCCATGCACCTGCGGACGAAGCAGCTGTACGCGGTGAAGATCGTGAACGTCGCGCACGGAGGAAACTCCGTGTCTGCCGCGCTGGACGACGACGCCATGACCATCGGCGAAGTGGCGGAGGAGATTCGGCTCACCATGTCAGTCTCGGCTTCGACGCGGGCGAACGCGGTGAAGGTGTACGACTTCTACGTCGCGTTTCCGCGCTTCGGGGGCACGCGCGCGGCGCGGAACGGGAAGGCGGCGCCGACGCACGTGTACGTGGTCATGGAGCTGCTCCGCGGGGGCGACCTACTCGAGGCCATCACGAAGGAGGGCGCGTTTCGCGAGCGGGACGCCGCCGTCGTCATGCACCGGCTCTTCACGGGCCTCGAGACGATGCACGCCAAGAACATGGCGCACCGGGACGTAAAGCTGGAGAACTTGATCTTCGCCGAGAAAGGGCGGGTGGTGGACCGAGTCGCGCGCGTGGTGGACAAGAACCTCGTCAAGCTGGAGACGCTGCGCATCGCGGACTTCGGGCTCGCGAAGAAGATGAAGACGGCGCGCGCGCGCCTGACGAGCCAGTGCGGCACGCCCGCATACATCGCGCCGGAGGTTCTCAACGGCGAGACGTACACGCCGGCGGTGGACATGTGGGCGGCGGGCGTGATTTTGTACGCGACTCTGTGCGGCGAGCTCCCGTTCGACCACCGGGACCAGAAGAGCTCGTTCAAGCTGATCGTCGCGGGGAAGTACCACGCGCCCAACGTGCGTCTGAGCGCGGAGTGCGCCGACCTCCTGGACCGGCTGCTGTGCGTGGACAAGGTGCGGCGGCTCACCGCGTCGGAGGCGCTGCGGCACCCCTTCCTCGGGTCGCTGCGCGAGCGGAGCCGAGGCGACGCGGAGGCGTCCGGAGTCGTTCGCGGGAACGCGAGCGAAAAAAAGGCGGCTCATCAGGACACCGCTCAGGTGGCCTCCGACCGCGGACCTCCGGAAACGGGGCGCGCGTCGATCGAACACCAATCGGGTGGCGACGCGCCCTCGCTGCGCTCGTTCCACGCGCTGTTGGCGAAACAGGAGAGCTCTCCCGGCGCGCGCTTGGCGCGCGCCGCGGCTTCGCGCTTCGGGACGGACCTCGAGACGCGTTTCGTGCGTGAGGGCGATTTGCTCATCAAGGAGGGCGACGTCGCCGAGGAGGTGTTCTTGATCAAGAAGGGGCGGGTCGCCGTGGAGACGCGCGTGGGCGGCGCGACCGTGACGGTCGCGACGCGCGGCGAGGGCGAGTTCGTGGGCGAGATGGGCGCGGACGTCGGCGCCGAGGCGGAGAAGGATATCGCGGACGAGGGCGACTTCGGGTACAACCCCGACGCCAAGCGCGAGACGCGGAGGGAAGAGGATACGGCGCGCGTTTCGGCGTTCGACGCGCGCGCGAACGCGCTGAGAACCAGCCCCACCGCGTGGGTCTCGGGTGCGTCCGCGGAGAAATCGGAGTGGGAAGCGCGAAGCCGATCGACCGGCTCGAACGGCGGCGTTCCGAACGCGCTTACCGTGACTAAAAAGTCATCCGCGGAAAAGGGACGCCGCGGCGCGGACGTGCGCGCGCTGGAGGACGTCACCGTGGCGGTGATGAACGCCGCGCAGATGCGATGGCTGCTGGACCACGACTACGGCGCGGACTCCGAGCTGACGAGCGCGGTGGTGGACAGGCGCCGCGAGCTGGAGCGCGCGACGCGAACGGTGACCTTCTCGGAGCGCGCCCCGGACGTGCGCACGTACGCGCCGACGCCGCTCCCGGCGGAGTCGCGCCCGCGGTGACCGCGGTGACGGGTGACGAAATCGAAAATCGACTCTTATTAGACTACTTGTACTGAAGTAGTTAGCTATTAATATTACAAGTAGTCTACGTTCTCAAAACGGTTCGTATCACCCTGATGAAGTCCTGTTTTCGAAAACGACTCTTCCCGTTTCATCAGAGAAAGAAAACGACTCTCTCTTCGTCGCGGTATAGGTACCCTTTTTCTCACCGTTTCCCCTCTTCCTCCGGCGGGCGCTCGCGCTCCGCCGCGATGACGGCGCGCGCCGGCGCGACGAGGCGCCGCCACACGAAGAAGGAGGCGGCGCCGATGGCGTCCTCGGCGGCGTCGGCGACGGCGAAGGCGACGGCGAGGAGGGACATGCGGATCGCCGTCGCGACGAGGCCGCACAGCAAAAACACGCCGCGCGCGCCGTGGCCGGTCAACAGGCGCCGCGCGTGCCCGAGCGCGATCACCGTCAACGCCTTGCGCTTGGTCTTATCCTCGCGCTCGCGAATGACGCGCGCCTCGTCCGACTCGGGCCACGCGGCGGACGAAGAAGAAGAAGAAGAAGCTTCGTCCGACGTCGCGGACAGGGATCCCTCGAGGGATACGCCCCTCGAGACCCTCGAGACTTCGCCCTTGAGGCTTCGCGCCTGCTGCCGGACACTCCACACGTCCCGCAGCACGTCGGCCATGGTGGCGACGCCCGCCTCGCGCAGCGGCTGCGCCGCCGGGCTCGACAGGTACGACGCCAGGGACACCGAGCAGGCGTCGTTGGCGACTCGGCGAAGCGCGGCGCCCTCCTTGGCGCCCATCAGGCGCCCCACCACCTCCTGCGACCGGCGCGCGATCAGCTCCTTGCCGGCGTCCTTACTCAGGCGGCTCGTCTCCGCCTCCTCCGAGGCGCGAGCGGCGGTCGCCGCCGCCGCCGCCGCGGAATCCATCACCTCGGACAGCAGGTCCTCGCCCGCGCGCGCCATCGGGCGCAGCGCGTCGAGCTCGGTCTCGTCGACGGACCCCGAAGCGGCGCGTTCGGTGTCGTCGCGTTCGGTGTCGTCGCCGATCGGAAGCTCGCTGGACGTCGTCGGAAGTGGCATATTCGTCGTCTGAAGCGTCTTCGTCGCCTCGGGCGCGTCGCGGTTTCGCCGCGCGTCGGCGGAAGACTCGGAAGACCCGGAAGACTCGGAGGACTCGGAGGACTCGTTCCCGAGGAGCTCGGCGATGCGGTCCCAGCGCACGGAGTTGTCGTGCTCGTTGAGGAAGGCGTCGCGCATCGCGCGGCGGCCCTCCGGCGTGGCGGGCGCCATCGCGCGGCGGATGGCGTACGGCAGGGACGCCGTGTAGATGTTGAAGTCGGGGTCCGCCTTGGCGGCGATGCCCTCCAGCGTGAGGAACGTGCGCACCAGCAGCACGATGTACGGCGGCGTGAGGAACTTGTAGCGCGACGACATCGCGCCCAGGCCCGTGGCGAGCGCGCCGAAGCGCGATTGCCCGCCCTCCTCCGCGGTCAAACACGCCTCGATCGCGCCCGCCATCTCCTCCGCGGAGCACTCCACGTCCACCGTCTTTCGTTTCTTTTTCTTTTTCTTCGAAGCCTCGGCTTCGAGCTCCGGGACGACTTTGCGGTAAAACGCTTCGGGCGGACACATCCCGACGTCGCGGAACACGTACGTCAGGCCGAGCCAGTCCCCGGCGATCATGCACTGGATGCCGCGCGCGAAGCCCTCCATGACGTGATCCTCCACCTCCGCGACTAAACCGAAGTCCAGGAAAACCAGACTGCCGTCCCGCTCGTCGAGCAGGATGTTGCCCTCGTGCGGGTCCGCGTGCACGAACCCGGTGTACGTGAGCTGCGCGACGCACGCCTCCACCGCCATCTGCGCCATCGTCAGCCGCCGCTCGGGGGGCAGGTCCGAGATGTGTTTCCCCTCGATCCACTCCGTGGTGAGCACGCGCGCGTATCCTTCGGGGCCGGTGAACTCCGGGTACCACTTCGGCGCGCGCACGAACCCCAGCCAGTCGTGTCTCCGGTTGAACTCGTCCATGTTCCGCGCTTCGTTCACGTAATCCAGCTCCTTGAACACGCCCTCGCCCACCTCGTCGGCGATGTCCCCCAGGTTCGCCTTGCTGCTCCACGCCTTTTGGAGGGTGGAGAGGCAGAGCGACCAGACCGTCCAGTCCAGCGCGACTTGGCGCACCACGTTCGGGCGCTGCACCTTCACGGCGACGCGCTCGCCGCTCCACAGCGTCGCCTGGTACACCTGCCCCAGCGACGCCGCCGCGACGGGCGCGTCGCCGAACGCCGCGAACAGAGGCGCGTCGTTCGGGCGCGCGCACGTTTCAGTAGAAGCGTGCTTCGGCGCGAGCGGCCCAGCGTGGGCGAGGTCTTCGGCGATAGCGCGCCACGCGATGTCGTTCGGAAACGGCGCGTTCGACATCTGCAGACTTTTGAGCGCGTTCGCGGCTTCGTCCCCGATCAAATCCGGCCTTTGCGACAACGTCTGGCCGATCTTCACGAACACCGGTCCCAAACCGCCGAGCGCGTCGCGAAGCGCGTCGCCGCGCGTCCGCCGGGAGGGCTCGAGTTTTTCCTCCCTGCGCCACAGACGCACGACGCGCGCGCCGACGCGGATCACCGCCGCGAGTCTGGTAGCTACCGAGCCTGGTCTTCGGTTGAAGAAAGCGCGCAGTTTCTTCTTATCGAAACCACCACGCAAAGCGTCGTACGGGTCTTTCCGTCGTTTCTTCTGATTTTCGCGCGTCGAAACGTCGTTGTCGCGCGCCTTTTGTTGTAACGCTCGTCGTTCGCGTCGCTTCTCCGCCTTCAACGCCGCTTTTCGCGCTCGCGTCTCAGCTTTCTTCGCTCGCGTCTCAGCTTTCTTCGCCTCCTTCGCCAACCGCAGCGTGGTCACCTCCTTGTCCGTCAGCGCGCGGAGCCCGCGCGCGCGGCGCAGGAAGTTGCGGACGCGCGCGCGCTTGCCAGGAAGCGCGCGCGAGGAAGGGCCCGTTCCCGGAATATCCGCGCCGCGCGGAGGCTCAGCCTCCGGCGCCGATAAGGGGGAGGGGAGTCCGGCTCCGGAGGCGGACGCGACGACGCTCGCGCGCTCCCGCACCGCGGGCGCATCGCCGCCGCCGCCCGAGCGTGAGGTGGGCATGGTCTCGTCGCGGCTCGCGGCCGCGGAGGAGGCGTCCTCCTCGAAGGAGCCCGACCCGATGGCCGCTTCCGCGTCACCCGCCTCGTCCTCCAGCTCGGCGCCCAGCAGACGCATCGCCTCGAGCGCGCGCTCCGCGCCGTCGAGCGCGGAGGCTGCCTCCTCGGTATCGCCATCTGCGCGCTCGCCCGCGCACGCCGTGCCCTCGCGCGGGGGGGCGGGGTACCCCGCCGCGGGTGAGCCCCACCGCGCGGGGAGGCGCGAGGCGTGTTTTTTTGTGCGACGCCACGGCGAACTCGACGAAGCGCGCGAGGACGACGCGACGACGAAGACGCGCCGGGTCGATTCCGCCAGCCTCGGCGCGCGCCTCGCGATGAGGGGCGGCCGCGGCCACGACGCCGTCGCCCACATGCTCCTCTTCAGCAGCGCGCCTCGAGTGGGGCGCTCAGATTTCGAGGAACATGAGAAGAAACAATGGAATCTCACGCGAAGTGCTGGTTCCATGGCATGACTCGGACGGATCTCACATCTCAGAACTTGAGCGTTCAAACTCGGCTGCGAAAAAGAAGAGACGATGTCGAGATCAGAGTAGGGGCCATTCGGTTGGGCGCGCGACACGTGGTCGACTCCTCGCCGGTCGGGCGAGGATGAAACGCGGCAAGCCCGCCTCCGGCGGAGGCAGCTCGAAGAAGGTGGAGAAACCCATCACGTCGTTCTTCTTCAAGCAGCCGTCGCCCGCGAAGGCTCCAGCGGCGAAGCCGTCCGTCGTTGACGACGACGAGAAGGCGAGCGCGAGCCCACCTTCGAAACGCCGTCGTGGCTCGGACGAAGAGCCTCCCGCGGCGCCCGTCACGCAGAAACCGCCGACGCCGGGCAAGCCCGAGGAGGATGCGCCCGCGATGGACGCCCCCGCGACCGCGACGCGATACGCCCCCGCGGTGGCCGCTGTGACCGCCGCGGCGCTCGCCTCCATCGCGCCTTCGCAGCCCGACCGCCACGATCGGTTCGTCCGGAAGCTCGCGCTGGACCACCGCAGGCGCGACGGCACGAACCGCGGCGGCGCCGAGGGCGAGGACGGCGCGACCGGGGGCGGACCCACCGGCGCTCAGAACGCCGGCATCGAACCCGGGGACGAGCCCGCGCCCCGCGAGGGGTCCCGGTACGCGCGCCGACCGGGCGCGCCGGTTTCGACGTCGGCGTCCTCGCCGGGCGGGTCGTCCTCGAAGGCGCCCTTGAAGATGACCCCTCTGGAGGAACAGGTGCGGCGGCACAAAGCCGAGCACCCCGGGGTCGTTTTGCTGATCGAGGTGGGGTACAAGTTCCACTTCTACGGCGAAGACGCGCGCGTGGCCGCGAAGACGCTGAACATCTTCGCGTACCAGAGCCGCAACTACCTCACCGCCTCGGTGCCCGTGCCCCGCCTGCACGTGTACGTGCGCCGCCTCGTGGACGCCGGCCACAAGGTGGGCGTGATCCGCCAGACCGAGACCGCCGCGCTGAAAGCCGCGGGGGAGTACGCGGGTAATTCGGGTAAATCGGGAAGCGGCGAGGCGAGCGGCAAGAGCGGTCTGTTCGAGCGGAAGCTCGTCGGTTTGTACACCAAGAGCACGCTCGAGGCGGGCGTCGCCGTCGACCCCGGCGGCGGCGCGAACGCCGTCGCCGGCGCGAGCGCCGCCGACGGCGATTGGCGCACCACCGGCGTTTTGCTCTGCGTCGCGGAATCGTTCGATTCGCCTCGCGCGACATCGACGCGCATCGGGCTCGCGGCGGTCGACGCGAGCGCCGGCGACGTGCGGTACGCCGAGTTCGACGACGGGCCGGCGCGGCCCGGTTTGGAATCCAGGCTGCTGCAACTCTCGCCGGCGGAGGTGCTGCTGGTCGAGCCCGTGTCCGCCGCGACGAACGCGCTCGTCGCCGCCGTGTTCGGCGAGGGGAAGGGCGCGCGCGTCGAGCGCATCGCCGCCGAGAGCGGATACGCGGACGCGCGGGACGCGGAGCGGGCGCTGGCGAGGTACGTCGAGCCGAGAACGTCGAGCGAGAACGAAAACGAAAACGACGACGCGTCGTTTTCGTTGGACGAAAACGACGAAAACGAAAAACGGAAGAAAACCGACAGACTTACCGGTACGTCTCTTCCCGGCGGTCAGACGGCGCGCGCGGCGGCGACGGCGTTCGACTGGCTGCGGCCGTTCGGCCTGGACGGCGTGTCCCGACTGGTGGGCTCGGCCGCGGCGTTTAAGCCGATGGCCGGCGGCGACGACGACGGCGGCACGATGCGGCTCTCCCCGAACGTCATCCGGCAGCTCGAGCTGTTCCGCTCGTCCGAGGACACGCACCGGGGCAGCCTGGTGTGGCTCCTCGGCGCCAACGCGATCACCGCCGGCGGCGCGCGGCTCGTCCGCCGCTGGGTCGCGCACCCGCTGACGAGCGTCCGCGCGATCCGCGAGCGGCTCGATGCGGTGCGCGAGCTCGCCGAGACGGCCGAGCCCGACTCGGGCGGGCGCCTGGACGCGCTGCCGGCGGCGCTGCGGCGGTGCCACGGCGCCGGCGACGCCGAGCGGTACCTGGCGCGCGTGTTCCACGGCACGGCGACCCCCGCCGAGCTGGTCACGGCGCTGAGTGCGGTGCGCGCGTTCGCGGGCGCCGTCGCGGAGATGGCGAAGACGAAGAGCCTTCAGACGAATCGTGACGCGCTCGAAGGGCCTTCAGGTGGCTCTGCGTCTCCGTGCGCGTCGCTTCTTCTTCGCCGCCTGCTCGCCGAGGCGAGCGACGAGGAGGTGGCGGCGACGTGCGAGTCTTTGCTCTCGGCGGTGGACGCCGAGGCGGCGCGCTCGGGGCGCGCCACGCCCGCCACCGCGCTCAAGCCGGACGCCGCGCGCTTCCCCGAGCTGGAGAAGACGCGCGCGGCGGTCGCGGAGGCGGTCCGGGACCTGGAAGGACTTCTTCCCGAGTTGCGCGAACAGCTCATCCGCGGGGGCGCCTCGGACGGCGCCGACGGCGCCGGCTCGCGAAAAACGCCTCCTTTAAAAAAAACGCTTCCCGCCGCTTCCCGCGCGGCGATTCCCGCGACGCTCGGCTACGTCACCGTGGCGCTCGTCGAGCACCTCATCGAGCTCCCGGACACGGCCGAGGGCGTGCCGCACGACTGGGTCCGGGTCAGCACGAACAAGAGCAAGAAGGTTGTGCGGTACCACCCGCCGGCGGTGCTGGCGCGCGCGGCGGCGCTTGAGCGCGCGCGCGAACGGCACGCGCGCGCGTGCGAAGCCGCCTGGCGCCATTTCCTGAGCGTGGAGTGCGCCGGGAAGTTCCTGGAGCTGCGCGCGGCGACGCGCGCGGCGGCGGGGCTCGACTCGCTGTGCTCGCTCGCGGCGCTCGCGAGGCAGGAGGGGTACTGCTGCCCGACGTTCCTGGACGACGCCGACGAAAGCTCCGAAAACGGCGACGAAAACGAGCTTTCCGCCGCGTTCCTGGACATCCGCGAGGGCCGCCACCCCGTGCTGGACGCTACGCTCGCCGGCGGCGAGCGCGTCGTGCCCAACTCGGTCAGGCTCGGAACGCGTTTTCCCGTTACAACGCGGACGCCGTCGGCTGCGATGACCGAGACGAACGGCGGTGACGAAGGGCTCGCCGCCGTCGACGCGCTCGCGGAGCCTCCGACGGGTTCGGGTTCGGAAAACCCGCAAAACCCGCGCGCGTTGGTGGTTACGGGCCCGAACATGGGCGGCAAGTCGTGTTTCGTGCGGCAGACGGCGACGCTCGCGCTCATGGCGCAATGCGGGAGCTTCGTCCCCGCGCGCGCCATGACGCTCACCGCGTTCGAGGGTGTGCACACGCGCATGGGCGCCGCCGACAACCTGGCGATGGGGAGCAGCACGTTCCTGGAGGAGATGTCCGAGTGCGCGGCGATCCTGCGCGCCGCCGCCGCCGAGAAGCGCTCGCTGGTGGTCCTGGACGAGCTCGGCCGAGGCACGAGCACGCACGACGGCGTCGCCGTCGCGCACGCGACGCTCGAGCACCTGGTCGGAGGGGTCGGAGGTTCGAGCGCGAGCGACGGAAGCGGTTCAGGGTCAGGAACCCTGACCCTGTTCGTGACGCACTACCCCTCCGTGGCGCGCGACGTCGTCGCGAAGCGCCCGGACGCGTGCGCCGCGGCGTTCACGTCGTACGCCGAGAAGCGCTTCTTGAAAAA
>Ga0181601_10003560_pt1 | contig 13166 bp, 10 predicted proteins | sample 041ome_8_FD_133020 | JGI IMG/M metagenome (GOLD analysis project Ga0181601, IMG submission 133020) | Coastal salt marsh microbial communities from the Groves Creek Marsh, Skidaway Island, Georgia - 041407BS metaG (megahit assembly) | ecosystem: Environmental > Aquatic > Marine > Intertidal zone...
AAATCGGTTGGAAGGACGGGATGTAATGGTATATGGGTTATATTCGGTATATACGATATTGTTGTTTAAATGTTTAGTGGCTTGTGGATATCTATCAAAAAATTTTCTCCCATCGACCCGAACACCATATCGTTCAATCTGAGATAAAAGAGGAATCATCGTGTCATCAATCCAACTTTTAGGAGATAAATCGGGAGGAGGAATAGTACTACTTATATTATCAACAAATGATTTTAAGTACTCTCCCCACTTCATCAAAGGTGCTATCTTTCCCAAACCATCTCTTATACCCATTCGGGTATAATGTGATATAAATGGTTGATTTTGTACCTCATCGGGTATAGTTTGATTCTTTTCAAAGAAGTAATAATTGGATATATCAAAAATATTTTGTATATTTGTACCACTTTGTAATAAGCCCTTTTTATTCCACACCCATTTTGGTTGTGTAGATTTGGAAAGGTCTAAATGATGGGATTTCCCATCAATATGATTATATATGAGGATAAAGGTGGATTTTCCAATCATAACGAACAAAAACGCAAGTTCATTGTTCATCGGGTGTTTTTCTAAATCACACCATATGGGAACTACAATAGATGGTTCAGATTCCCATCTTTTGATAAATTCTTCCTTCTCTTTGTTAGACTCTACTACAATCATCCAACAAATATAAGAAAAATATTTTAATTATCCAAATTATTTCTTATGAAATTGTAAAAGGTTGGGAAGATATAGTTGAATATTTCTCATTGATTGAGATGCTATTCTTACAGATGCCGAATTTGATTTCTTTACTTCGGATGGACTTCCTTTAATTCTCCAATCTAATGAAACTACATTATAAAATGAATTAGTAGAAAACTTAGAGGTAGATTTTTTTCTAATTTCGTATATTACGGAAGATGGGTCATTTGATTTTTGAATAAAGTATCTAGTAATATATCCTCGATTATAATCAATATCAATTGGTTTAGGTATATATGCTACTATGTTTGTCTGATTAAACTCAGAACCCAAATGAGCTATTTCCTTATATCTATCTATATTCATAATTATTTATTATTTCTATATCCACCACTTACTTCGGTTGTCCACATCATACCCTCAATACTATGTTTAACACTTAATACTTGAAAAAATCCATCATTATATACAGATGGTACTCCATTTACTTTAAACATATCACCTCTTCTTATACCACTAACACCATGAACCTTAAAAGTGAAGTTAATTGGCATTAAAGGAGTTGCGGATGAAGCATCTTCATCATTTCCTGTTTTTAGTGCGGTAAATATACCAGCATCTTTATAAGCCCCCAAATAACACAAATCATAAAGGTCTTGACTCATACTAGATTTATCATTTATTTCAACCTTTGGATAAAAACGAGCTTTACCTAACATAATATTTAAATTAGCTTCTGCTATATCTTTTTTATCTTGCTCAGTTTGAGTCTTAGGGTCGTTTTTGTTTGTATTTTTTCTTTTTAATTTTACACCCAATTGGTCATTAAGTACATTCCCTTTAGAAAATAATGATACTTTTTTAGAATCACCATTTAAATCTGCTCCTAATTTTGAACCTATAACTTGATTCATTTTAGCACCACTAATATCCAAATCTAAACTAGCATCAATAAATACCGAATCTGCTCCTATCATTTCAAATGTATATGCAGGAGTTTGTTTTCCATTCGATATAAGATTCATTTCAAATATTTTTAATTTGTTTACTTTTTTCTTGCCAGATGTTACTTCTGATTCTTGTATTTGAAAATCCCACATACCATTTACAGCTGATGATATTCCATTTAAAATTTGATAAAGAGCATCTTTTAGATAAAATTGTTTAGTATCTAATATACCTTTAAAAAAATCAAAGTTAACATACAAATCTTTTAAGTATCCCCATTGATTAGGGTCTTTGGTCACTACCTTTCCTCCATCCGAAGGTGTAAATGAATAATTGTTTGGGTTTGGAAATTTAATTTTATTAAGTGGTGAATTGTTTACTGTACCGGCATTTCTAATTTCTTCAATTGATGGTAATCCTTTATCAGCACTAATAGCAGCTAAATTAAATTTAGGTGATTGTGGATTTGGTATAAATAATTTAGATGGGTCAGTACTATATATTTTTTCAAACGCTAAACATGCAGTATCTTTATAATCAATTTCAAAAGTTATTTCAGTACCATCAGGTAAAGTATAACCAGAAATACCAATTTCATATATGATATCCATCATACCATCAAATCGTATAAATCTTTCATCTCCAGTTATTTTTGTACCCGTTGGAAATTTGACTTTTTTTCCATCAATTGTCATTTTTCCTTGTGTAACTTCCCAACCAAGACCAGGAATAGTAAATCCATCAGATTCATCATTTAATTCTTCAATAACCTCATCATCAAAATTTATTAAATAAGTATCATCTGCTGCAAACTTACTTCGTAATCCCTTTACTGCTAAAGTTTGTCTTGTTTGTGGTAATTCATTAAACATTTTCATAAAACGTTCATCACCCAAACTACTATTTTTAGAATCAATAAAATTTAAACCAAATGGTTCAGCTGATGTTAATTTTTTTGATTCGTTTAGTTTTTGTTCACCGGTTTCGGTAGTAAGTAAATATGTTGGTAATTCCGTATATCCTGTACAATTTACATTTATTGTCCATTTATCACCATCTAAAGAAACACCACCACCAGTTGAAAATCCCAAGTAATTATCATATTCACCACCAGTATTACTCCTTACATTATTAGTATTTGATGAATTTTGAAATTTAGATATTGCAGATGCATTTAATGGTGTTAATCCACTAACACCATTTGATGTATTCCAGCCCCATTCTATAAACACACTCATACCAGGTTCTAAAAAGTATCTAGTTAACACTTCCATTTGTTCTTTAGTAAAACAAGTTATAGAAAAACTTGCTTTTCTACTCAAATTACCAGAACCCTCATCCACTTCTAATGAGGTTACAATTGGAGAAGGTCTATAACCTTGTCCAGCAGAGGGATTTATATCAGCACCACCCCAAGTTGTACCTATTCTACCAGCTTGTGTAGATGAACCATATGTTCTACCAGCTGCTCTAAACAAATTATTATCTGGATTTGAATCTAAAACTAATCCACCCCCACCACCAGAAACCAATCTTACAAATGGATTTAGTTTTGATAATAATTCAGTATTGCCTACTCTTTTTAATAAAGTACTTCTAACAAAATCCTGAATATTTGAGAAATTCGGAAATGACATATAACTTATTTTTTAAATTGATTGTTTATCTCTATAAAGTTTTGTGGTATTCTTAAAATCGTACCATCTTTTAAACCAAATGGTGCATTGTGAATGTTATTGGCAGCTGCGATAATCCACCAAAGGGATGCATCACCATAATAGTGATAAGCAATTGTATCCAATCTATCACCAGTCTCAGATGCTACTATAATATCATCATCTCTCAATGGTATTTGAGGATATATTTTAGAACGATATACTATTCTACCATCTCCTATTTTTTTAACTTCGTTATTTTGATATCTACTTGCCATAGTTTATTATGTTTGTGATGTAAATGTATAAAGTTTTCTATTACCATCTTCAGTACCAGTTTCTTTTCTATTTTCAACAAATTTAATGGTAATAGCCACATCAACAATTGTAGGTAATCTATAACCAGTCATATCTATTTCATTATTTTGTGGGTTTTGGGGTATTCCGTTTGGTTTACCATATAATAGTTGACTTGTAATTTGAGCTGTATTATTTAAATGAGTATTTTCCTCACTCATCACTTGCCAAGGTGTAGTATCATCAATAGTATATGAAAGAGATTCTATAAAACCTGCCTTTTTATTATACATATCACCCAATGTAAACATTATAAGTGGTGATTTTATAGCGGAGTTTCCATAATAATCAGCTGGATAAGTTAATCCAGATAAAAAGTTAAGTTTATCCCAAGCCTTTTTATGTTCTGCTGCGTTTAAAGAATATGTTTTAAAATTAAAAGAAACACTTCGTTCTATTCCATCGTATGTATAATAACTAAATGGGTTTCCAATAAATTTTTGTCCACTCCAAGAGGGAGAAAAGGTTTCAGTTAATCCACTAATAGTTGCTCTAAAATTTGCTGAACGTAATGCTCCACTAACTGTACCTAATGAAGTAAATTTAAGAGTTACGAAATCTAATGCATCTAATTCATCATCACCCTCACCAGCATACACACCACTCATATTTACTTTATCACTAATGGTGTACATTCCTCTTTTTGTTTCTAAGAAGTTTTCCGTAGATACATCTTTATAATTTGGGTTTTTAGTTACATTTGAAAATTTACTTGCTCTTTCAGGTTCAGCACTAAATTTAATAGTTGGTACATTTTCAACTTCTTGTTTATAAGATAAATCATTTTTATCATTACCTTCTTTGATGATAGTTTTACTATACCTATTTCCCTTTTTATCTTCTTTTAATCTTTGAGCACCAGTAGTTGGTTCTAACGAACCATAATTAAATCCAAATTTACCCCAATTTCTTAAACTTTTATCAGTATATAAAGTTGGAAATTCGTTAGATGGGGTTGGTGTAATTCCACTTGGTATTCTACCCGTTGCTAATCCCAAAGAACTACCACCTCTACTTCCAAATAGTTTTTTACCTAATTCTTGCTTACCAGCACTTATAGCACCACCCACTAAATTTCTACCAATAGCATCTGGTGTACCACCTCCAGCATTTTCACCAATAAATCCTAAAAGTTTTCCTGCAGCTGTTCCTTCTGCTGATTTTAAAATCTTTTGTAATTGGCTCATTCTTTTTTGAGTTTCACCAATTCTTTCACTTTCCAATCCATTTACTACAAATGTTGGAATTGCTTTGGTTGGTAATCCTAATGCACTTTTTACACTTGATGCCGCACTTCCTATCTTAGCCATTAAACCAGTAGCACCTGTTATTTCTCCAGATGTCTCTGCTTTCATTTTTGAAATCGAATCGGTTGTTCTTAAAGTTATTCTTGGTGTATCCGAACCATATATCATAGGTATCGAACCAAATCTAATAACTCTTAAACCAGTTACTTCTTGTTCTACTAAAGATTCATCAGTTCTAATTCCTAACAACTTTCTAGCACCCCTAGCCAATAACATACCAGTTACATTCACTAATGGATTTGATGAAGATATTCGTATATCCTTACTATCTCTAATAGCATAAGCTTCCTCAGCAGTTTTTCCGCCCTGAGAGGGTAATTGTTTACTTTTAAATAATTCTTCTAATGTTGGCATAATATATTATGTTGCGTAAGAATTACTTCCCACTCTACTTACTACTCTTGAAACTCCAGCAGTTACTTTCTGCCCATCTAAGTAAACTGCAACTTTACCATTGTTTAAATCTTCTCTCAATCCTCTAATTTCAGTTATTAAATCAGAATCAGAACCTCCACCTTCATCTCCACCAAATCCTAATAGAGAACCAACTCCCATTGCGATTGTTCCAACAGCAGCAACTGCCATCAGACCTGGTAGAGCAGCAATACCAGCTACACCAACCAGTGTTAATGCACCAGCTAATCCAACCAATGCCAATGCTAATGCGGCAATAGGTGCGATATATTGGAACATACCACCTAAAACATCTTTAACTTGAGATATAAGTGATACCACACTTCCCATCGAACCTCCAATTGCTTGGAATCCAGCTGCTGCAACTAATAAACCAGCACCCAATACCATCATAGATACACCCAATCCAGCTAATGCAGCTAATCCAGCACCAAATATAAATGCCCCTACACCAGTCATCATTAATGCACCAAGTCCGAACACAGCTGCTGAGAATACTACCAATCCTGCCGCTGCTGCCATTACTGAACCAATATCCAATCCAGCAATTAAACTCATTGAGAATGCGAATGGAATAAGTGCAGCTCCTAAAATAGCCACAGCAATTGCACCCTTAATCATTTCACCTTGAGCTTTTCCTAACACATAAGCAATTGCAGCTAAACCAACTAAACTAGCTAATCCCATCCCAACAGCAGGCCATGTTACTGAACCGAATTCTTGGAATGCTTTAGCAGCAACGAATAATGCAGCTGCTAGAATAAGGATAGCAGCAGCACCTTTTAGTAAATTACTAGCTTTAGGTCCTTTACTACCTGCGGTTTTATTTAAATTATCACTAACTGAAGTTTCTGGTACTTTTGGTGTTTTAGCTGCTAACATATCTTTGGCTTTCTTACCCCCAAATCCAGCTGCTATTTGTTTATCTGATAAGTTCTTTCTTGCTTTTGATAATGCATCTTTACCCAATAATCCTTTAAGTTTTCCGGTTAACCCACCCATTCCTTTCATGGATTTTAAACCATCCTTTAAATTGAATCCCATCTGCCCAGCAGCAACTGCCACACTACCTAAACCTTGTACACCACTCAAAATTTGCGAACCAAATGCTTTAGCAGTGTTTGTTAATTTATCATAAGTAGATAAGGTTATCTGGCCGTTTTTATCCAATTTATCAGCATTATCAGCCATCTTTTGGAATTCTTCCACCGATACGCCTAATAGTGCTGCGGTTTGTTTCTTTTGGAAATAATCCATTTTATTGAATTCCTCAATACCACCCAATGCGGAAAGTGTTTCTCTTACTGAACCACCTATATCTCCTTCGTATGCTAATGCTCTGGCTCTATCTAAGTTGATATTCTTACCTAACATTGCACCTAATTCTAATTCGGCGTTTATCGATGATTCAAAATCTAATAGGTTATCGGTGATACCACTAAGGGTTTTCATACTAACACCTAACTTACCAGCAGCAACAGCAGCTTCAGCTATATTCGTACCACCAGCCTTACCATAGAGTGCAAACTCTTCAGCAGATGCGGCTACATCAGCCATTACATCGGCAGGAACTAATCCATTTTGTTGTGCTAAATTCTGGGTTTGTTGAATTAAGTTTTGTGCAGTTTCGGCAGAACCATCATTTAAACGAGCAAACGAACCTGTTAAAGATGCCGCTTCACCAGCACTAATACCTAAGTTCTTAGCTATTACGTTAGTTCTGAATTGTGTTTTTAATGATACATCACTTAATCCACCAAATTCTTTTGAAAGAGATTTAGTAACACCAACTGCGTCTGGGAACACTGTCCCAAATAATGTGGTTGCTATATTAGAGGTAGAAGTTAGAGAACCACCCAATTCATATGAAGTTTTCAATAATTTTTTACCAGCAACACCAGCACCAATTAAAGCACTACCTAATACTCCACCAACAGTTGATGTAAGTAATGATGCAGTTTCTAATATTCCACCAATGGTATCTTTTATACCATCATATACTTCTAATTGTTTATTTAAGAATTTTTTCTGTTTTTCAGTCAATCCAGACATTTTGAGGGCAACATCTCTTTGTTGTTCTAAATTATTTAGAATCTCTTCACTAACAGTTCCTTTTTTCCTTAAAGCTGCAATTTGTTCATTTATAGATTTTTCTTGAAGTTCTCGTGCAACAGAATCTTCAGCTGACATTGATAACAAATCCTGATTCAATGATGCAATTGAATTTATCGCATCTTGCGTAGGCCCTTTAAGACCTTGTTGTATTTTTAACCTATCTCTATCTAAATTAACTAAAGATGCTTGAATACCAGTTAATCCTTTTAGTTTTGATTCTTGTTGAATTAAACTATCTACTACAATTTTGTGATTGGCTTGTATTTCTTTTATTTGTTCATTTATCTCTTTTAATTTTGCTAGCTGGGCTTTATATTCCGGAAGTTTTTTTGCATCAATGCGCCCTTCAGCAGTTTTACCCGCTAAAAGTTCATCAAGATAAGCTTTTGACTCTCTTCTTAGTTGTTGTAAAATTTGTAATTCGTCTCTGCTAGCCATACTGAGATATTATTATGAATAGTACTTTAAATCATCTTCTAGCTCTTTAGCTAGTTTATCGATTTGTTTCATTTTTTTAATAATAGGAGATGGAACTTTTTTGTTCTTTTCGGCTTGTTTTAATGCTTTATTAACTGCATTAGTTTTCAAACCATCAAAAAATGCATCAGAGAATTTTTTGGCTGCCCCAAATAATCCTTCGTTTGTTTTTTCTTTTGACATAGGTAATCTCTTTATAGTTTTATACATCTATAAATATTGGATAAAAAAAAAGTAAGGATTATTTCCTAACCCTTACTTTTGATTTACGTTCTGCTTTTTTGTATTCGTCTGCTTCCTTCTTTTTTAAATCGACCAATTTCTTAAAGTAAAACTTTCTCCATTGGATTGGCATGAAGTAAACATCTCTCCAAGTAAATCCATTACCAAAGTTAACCAACTCCCAAATTTGGTTATGAAGTTGGATACTATAATCATTCGGAAGGGTAAAAAAACGATACCCCAAACGGGATATCGAGTGCCTCCTCTTCACCCGTCAACTCTGAAACAAAGTTGAATGTTAAATCCATATCAGGACTTAACTCTCTAACAAATTTTCTGAATGCTTTTGTATCTAATGCTAAGAATGAATTTTGAACCCACTTAGTAATATATCCTCTATCTTGATTACCATCTACCGATTGAATCATATATTTCAAACGAGTAGTTACATCGAATGAAGTATCACCTTTACCTTTGTACAATCTAACCAATGCTTGATTTTCTTTTGTGATTTCAATTTCATCACCATGTGTAAGAAGTTTAAATTCTAATTCAGTTCCACTTTTAGGTAAAGTAAATTTATACAAATTATCACCATTTAAGATTTTTTCATCAAAATCTTTGGTTTTTACTTTAGATAAATCAATAGTTACTGTTTGTGGTTCTAATGTAGATGGGTCAGTTACTTCTACTTTATAATCAGCACCATAACCCATTACTCTGGTTGCTAAAAGAATAGCGTTTTTATCACCAATAAAGATATCATTGATATCAACATCTGGCTCTACTACTACTGATTCAAATAGTTTATCTAAAACTACCCCCTTTTTAATTAGAGATTGTGATGCAAGAATATCTTCTTCTCTTGCTGTCATATATTTAATCTCAATGTTTCCTTTTCTTAAAGGATGTCCTTCTGGATAAACTAATCCCTTTGATGGTAAATCCACTACCTCAGTTGGGAAATCAAATTTATTTTCGCTCATAATTAACCTTTATTTGTTTGTATATATAAGTATATCAAAATAAAAAAGTTGTAAAACGAAAAAAGGTTCTCACTAAGAGAACCTTCTTCAATTTATAGATAGTAGTGGATAATATCTTAAAATTCTAATATTGCGTAATCATACGAAAGCGTTAATTCAATATCGGCAGGGTCATTAGATGAGAAATCTAAATCATTGAAATTAGCTGCTTGAATGAATGCACCTTTTAGTTTCCATTGTTCAATTTTATCACCAACAGGTCCTAACATATAGAAATCGATATCTTTTTTGTAGAAATCTGCGTATCCTTTTCTACCAGTTAAAGATTCATATCCTAATCTCACCCATTCCATCACTTGTTGTGCTCCACTTGGAACGATTGGGTCATATAATGTGATTGTGATATCTTGCCACTCACCCTTACCTTGTAATTTTCTATAAGTGTTAATGTGGTCTAACTTCACAGTTTCGAAATTGATAGATGGTCTCGCTGCTGTTTTAATTAAGTATGATTGAATACCATCAATCTCCATAATATAGCGATTCTTCATCTTCGGTTCGAAGTTGGTGAAGAACATTTCGTTAAATTCTAATACTTCTGCCATTTTTTTATTTCCCTTTTATACTAATAAATATTAGTTATTCATTTTTTTGTTTTATGCTGAGAACGATGCTCCCGTTGGTAAGATGTTGAAATCAATTACAATGAATTCAGCGGTCTTAGCAGGTTGTAGGAATATCTGTCCAGCTAAAATGTTTCTATCAACCACATCAGGTGTGTTGTTAGTCTCATCCATAACTACTTTAAATGCGTACAGTCCTTGTCTTTGTTGGATACCTTCTAAGTAAGGTTGTACAGTGTTGATAAATCTACCTCTAGTCGATGCCGTATTTTGTTCGAATACTAAGAATCGAGATGTAGATGCTACAAATTTCTTAACATTGATTAATAATCTTCTAACATTGATTCTATCTAATGCTGATGCTCTATCTTGCAATGTTTTCTGTCCGAATGCCACAATACCTTGTCCAGGGAATGCTGCGATTGGGTTTACTTTGTTTTCATATAAAGTATCTCTTTCAGAATGAGTTAATCTATTCAATACTGATGCTGCTCCTATGATACCACCTCTATTTAAACCAGCAGGTGCGAACCATTCAGCTGCGATAGCGTCATTTGCTGCGTACACAGCAGGTAATAATACTGAAGGTGGAACACTTACTAATTTATTAGTGTTTGTATCTACTGTCTTAACCCAAGGATAGTAAGTTCCAACATAGTTAGAATCTACTGCGTTTGCCTGAGTTGTTACATCAGAAATTGTTGAACTAGCATCAGCGAAATCAGCGATGTAAAATGCATCTGCTCTAGCTTCAACAACATCAATTGCCTTACTAACAACTGCTGGGTGTAATGTTCTTACAACACCAGGAGTTACTAACATATTGATATCCCACTCATCAGCGTTTGAAATTGCGTTCAAACCTTTAGAGTATGATAGGTAACCACCAGCCGTAGTTGATGATAAATCAAGTCCTTGCGAATTACCAGCACTCATATCAGAACCTAAGTTGATATTAGTTGCAGGTGATTGTCCATCAAATCCACCTTGGAATGCAATTGAAAATTGTCTCTTCACCATATCAGATGAATCAGAACCACTCATTACATAAGAAAGTTGAGAATCGAATCCGAAATCAACATTCGAACCAACTCCTACACTTTCAGGTAAAGGTTTGATATAATTGTTGTTATCATATTTTACACCAACTGTTTCGAAATCGAAACCAGCAAAATATGTTGGGTTACCAGCAGTATTTACTACTGAACCGGTTTGGTAAACAACTGCTGGAACGATAGTTTCATCGGTTGCTTTAATTGGGTTAGAGTATGCTCCATGTCCGAATGGTGCAGCAGATACAGGATATGAACCCTGAGCTGCTACTTGTACTCTAATATATTTTGAATTGTTTACCCAATCACCATTTTCAGTAATCTTACCATTTGAATCGATAGTTAAATATCTATCACCGATTCTTCTAGCGATAAAGTTTGGTGATGCTGGGTCTAAGTTTACATTACTAAATGTTTCTAATACAACAGGTCTTTTATCCGTATCAGAGAATGAACGAATAATTACTGTGAATACTGAATAATCAGTACCTCCATCTTCACCGGCAGCTTTCACATTGGAGATTGAAATTTTGAATCTGGAGTTTTCATTTGTTCCATATCCTAATGTATGGAATTTAAATAAATCACTTCTTACACCTGAGATTAGTTGTGATTTAACAAATGGTGTAGATGCCCAACTTGCTTCATAAGTAAAGTTTTGAGTTGGAAGTACTTCAGCAGTAACTGCCTCACCATTAGCAACTTCTAAGTTAATACTATTTACTGCATTTTTAAAGTAAGAATACACATAAGCTTCTTTAGAACCTAATGGGTCAGAACCAAATACATCAGTTACATCATTACCAGCTGATGATAATAGTGAAGATGATATGTTACTTAATCCACTACCACTTACCACAAATGAACCAGATGTAGTTAATGATGGGGATACAGTAAAAGGACCAAATCCTACTTCGTCATCACCATTTACAGTATTATGTAATGTTGCAATAAGTGTTTGACTACCATCAGAACCACTAGCTACTAAACCAACAGGTGTTACTTGAGAATAACCAGCATCAGCGCCAGTTTTACCCAAAACTCTAACAACTGTTGCTGTTCCAGCTTCTCTAAGATAGTTTTGTACTGCGTACTCTGTATAATAAGTTCCATCAGGTGTTCCGAACTTATCTTCAAATTCTGATTGTGTTCTTACAATCGTTGGAACAAACGCTGGTCCTTGTTTAAAAGGTCCTACAAACGCTGCTCCGATTTCTCCTACTCCCTGCGCTAAGAACGAAAGGTCATTTTCTCTCGTAAATACTCCAGGTGATACTATTCTTTCTGCCATAATTTTATTTCTCCAATAAGTTTATTTTGATAAATAAATCAAATACACATATAAATATAACGAAAATCTCCAAAAGATAAATTTCATTTCTATTAACCACATACAATCAAACTTAAATTGTACATAGGTTATTATGAATTTAAGATTTTAACTACACATTCACAATAACATCACCAAAAACTTCTTTTAGTTCTGTTTTTAATAATGGATATGCAAAATCATAAATAGATGAGCCGGTTAATGCATTAGTTGTGATTACATCTGCTGTATATTCTTCACTACCACTAACATTTACAGTATCGTATGTCCAAGAAGATTGAGTAATCATATTCTCAGGGTCTTCTGGGTCTGGAACCATTTGTTCTACAGATGAAGATACAGTTTCTACTCTTAAAAATTCTCTACTTCTAACTTGAGATTCTGTTAAATGAAAACTATACACCTCTTTTACCTCATAACTCTTTGCTTCCCATTCTTCAACTAACATAGCAGGTGAATGTTCATCAAATAAATCTCTAGAAGCACTAGAAGCAGCTCCTTCATTTAGATATAATGTGGGATATACTCTTAATGTACCATTTGATTTTCTAAATTCAAAAGATTCTATTCTTACATATCCTTCAGAAGTGATACCTCTACTTGTACCTATTTGTTTTTGTATTTCTAAAGCCATTTTGTTTTTTTTACTTTATGTTTATAAATATAACTATATTAGTAAAAAGATTAACCTTTATTAATTAATTGTTTTACTAATTTTTTTAATTCTTCAATTTCAGATTGTTGTTTTTCAATAATACCTTCTAATTCTTTCATTTTGGTGTTGTTCCAACTTACAATCTTATGCTGGTCTTTAATACCTTCAATTACTAAAGGAATTAATCTATCGTATTTTATTGTTAAGTAATCTTCACCAGATTTAGAATATAGATTTCCATTTTCATCGTAATCGGAATCAAATGGTGCTAAGTGAACAACCTCAGGTACAACATCTCTAACCTGTTGTGCTGATAAACCTACTTGTAATCCTTCTTC
>Ga0181601_10003573_pt1 | contig 13143 bp, 4 predicted proteins | sample 041ome_8_FD_133020 | JGI IMG/M metagenome (GOLD analysis project Ga0181601, IMG submission 133020) | Coastal salt marsh microbial communities from the Groves Creek Marsh, Skidaway Island, Georgia - 041407BS metaG (megahit assembly) | ecosystem: Environmental > Aquatic > Marine > Intertidal zone...
CTCGACGCCTTCGCCGAGGAGGCGAGCCGCGAGACGGACCCGAAGGAGCTCGCGAGGAGGCGCGCGGCGGGCGCGCGCGCGGGACACGCCCAAATGTCACCCGCCAAGTCGGACGCGCGAAACGCCGCGTCCGCGTCCAGCGCCGTCGCTGCCAACCACGCGGCGTCGATGGTGTGCGAGATGCTCAGCGCGTGGGGCATCGACGGCGGCGTGGGGGGCGGCGCGGGCGGCGCGCGCGGCCGCCGCGTGAGCCGCGAGGACCGCCGCGGATCCCTCGGCGACGCCGCACCGGGGAGCAAGCGGAGCTCGATGGACATGATGCGCGGCGCGGGGCCGAGCAAGCCCGGCGCGAGCGGCGGGGGGTCGCCGGAGGAGCTCGGCGCGCGAACGGCGCGCGACGACTCGGGCGGGTCTTCCGGAGGCGCGTCGTCCGGCGAAAAAGAGCCTTTTCGCGGGACGGAAGGGGCGTCGACGCCGCGAGGAAACGGCGGTGACGAACGCGCGGCTGACTTTTCGCACGACGGCTCGCCCCAGAAACAGGCGCGCGGCGCGCCGGCGCCGCGCATGAACCCCGCGGAGGCGCGCGCGCACCTCGACCGCGTGGCGCTCTCGCGTGAGAAGCGCGACAAGATTGTGCGCCACTTTGCCGGCGCGCAGCGGCTGTATTCGGAGATTCGAGGTCGTAACGGCGGGTTCGAGCGCGGCGGCGCGACGACGACGTCGAGAAAAAGCGCGCGCGACGACCTCGAGCGTTTCGGTACCGTTCTCGACTCGTTCGCGAGCAAAAGCCGCCTTCGCGTGGTGGGCGAGCTGCGCCACGCCGACCTGCTGTCGTCCGCGCCGAGCGCCTCCATCGTGTCGTCCATCGAGTTTGACAACGAGAAGCGGATCTTCGCCACGGCGGGCGTGTCGAAGCGCATCCAGTTCTTCGACTTCCGGGACGTCTGTTCGGGACGTTCTCACGGCGGGGTCGCGGGCGACACGCACGAGACGCACCTCGCGACGCACGCCATCAGCACGCGCTCGAAGCTGTCGTGCTTGTCGTACAACGCGTTCGTCACGAGCCGCGTGGCGAGCTCGGATTACGAAGGCGTCGTCACGGTGTGGGACGCCGAGACGAAAACGGCGGTGTGCGAATTCGAGGAGCACGACAAGCGCGCCTGGACGGTGGACTTCTGCCGTGCGGACGCCAAGTTACTGGCCAGCGGCTCGGACGACGGCAGAGTCAAGGTGTGGTCCACGGACGCGGAGGCGTCGGTGCTGGAGCTGGACGTGCGCGCCAACGTGTGCTGCGCGCGCTTCGGGCCAAACGACGCGCGCGCGCTCGCCGTGGGGTGCGCGGACCACCGCGTGCACCTGTTCGACCTGCGGTACCCGGCCGAGGCGGTCGCGGTGCTCTCCGGACACAGGAGGGCCACGTCGTACGTGCGCTTTCTGAGCTCCGGGAACGAGCTCGTCTCCGCGTCCACGGACAGCACCATGTGCGTCTGGGACGTGCGCGCGCGCGCCATCCGCGAGGCGGCGGCGCGCGCGCCGGGCGCGGGGCCCGCGGCGGGGCTGAAGCCGGCGCGCGTGCTGGAGGGGCACGTCAACGAGAAGAACTTCGTTGGTTTGAGCGTCGGCGGCGGCGACCTGATCGCGTGCGGATCGGAGACCAACGAGGTGTTCGTGTACCACAAGTCCTTCGACCGGCCGATGGTGAAGTACGGCTTCGACGACGAGAGCGAGCGCGGCGGCGGAGCGGAGCGCGGCGGCGGGCGCGGCGGCGGGCGCGGCGGCAGACGCGGCGGCGGACGCGGCGGCGAAGGCGACGACGAGTCCGGGGGACCGACCATGCCCGCGCACTTCATCAGCGCGACGTGCTGGCGCGGCGAGGAAGACACGCTGCTCGTCGCGAACAGCAGCGGGTCGATCAAGGCGTTGCGGTTGGTGGAGGCGTGATGACGGCGTGATGACGTTTCATTCTTTTTCACCAAGAATTATGCAGCTACTGAAAGTAAAAAAAAGCACTCGCGCCCGTCCCGCCGCGTTCGTCGAGAGGCGCCTCGAGGCTACTCGCCCCCTCGCCGCATGCGGAACTTCCGCCGTAGGTCGCGCACGATGGTCGAGTCCTCGATCCACCGCGCGGCGGATCCCTCACCCGCCTCGCCGCCGCCGACGCTGAGCCCGCGCGACTCCAGCCACGCCTTATACGGGCGCAGGCGGAGCCTGGTTGCGTCCAGCGAGGGGCCGAGCGCGGCGAGGAGCGCGAAGCGCACATCGTCGGCGTCGCGAATGTCGAGCACCGTCGCGGCGAGCATGCCGCCTCCCACCACGCCGGCGCCCGCGAGGAGCGACCCGTAGAACAACGCGCGCGTCCCCGCGACGAGAGCTTTGTCCGCGACGGCTTTCGTTTTTCGCATCGCCGCCGACTCCTCCGGCAACAGCGCTCGCGCTTTGTTCGCCCGCATCTCGTCGAGCCCCCCCCAGACCGCCCCTCGAGCGGAAGGGACGCGATACGTCCCCGCGATGCTCCGATCGCGGCCGTGGCCTCCCTTCGTGGACATCGGTGGCATCTGGCTCCCGACGCGGAGCCGCATTCCCCTCATCGGCGCGCTCACGCGCGCCTCCTGCGCGTGAATCTCCGCGAGCTTAGTGTCCGAAATGGGGAAGAGCTCCGTCGGACCTTCCAGAAGACGCCCGACGTCGTGTTCCTTTATCGCGCCTTCCCGGATACGCCGCCGCCGGTACGCGGACAGGTCATCCTCCTGCTCGGACTTGAAGTAGCTCCCCTCCCGGGCCGAGAGCAGGCCCTTGAGGATGCTCATCGCCCCCGCAGCCGCGCGGGGGGAGAGTGATGAACGACACGTGTTTTTTCAATCTGACGTCGTCGTGTACCGACTCTCTGCGCGCCAAAAAAACGAATGTTACGTACTCAACACCACTTCGCCGTTCTTCCTCTCCCTCCCGTCGACGCACGCGCTGGACACGTGGACGCATCGCTACGATCCCTTACATACTCCGAGGTTCTCCTCTCACCCGCCTACCGCGTCTGCTCCTCTGCGCCCTCCTCGAAACGTTTCCAGAGGTAGATGGCGAAAACGCTGGCGAGCGACGTGACTTGCGCCGCGACCACGGGCGAGGGAATCGGCGACGGCGCCATCGCGTCTGCGAAATCGATCCCCAAAACAACCTCGCACGATGCCACGGCGACGACGATCACGTCGCCCCATGGCTTACCCGTCGCGAGCCCGAACGACGCCGCCGGGCCCAGGAACGCCCACCCCGCCGTGACCGCCTGTAACAATGGAGACAGTTCAGCGAAGGACGAGGTGCCGCACGCCGAAGAGATCGGCCCCTGCCCGAGCAGGTCGGGGAAGTGCAGCGCACCGCCCGCGGCGTAAAGCACGGTCATCACCTTGCGGAAGCGCCCGAGAGCGTCCGCGGAGTCCTCGGGCACCAGCGAAGGGAGCTCGGCGCGGACGGCAGACGAGCCGCGCGCCTTGTGATGACATCCAGCACCTCTGACTGAAGGTGCGCGAAATCTCACGGCACCCGCGACGCTCGCCGTGCGCCTGCAGGAGAACGTCGACGGACGCGCGGCTTGCGAGGCGGAGACGCCGGAGCACATGGTGACACGCGCCATGTTCGAGTGGTCGTGCGCCTCGCAGGTGGGAAACGCCGTGAGACCTCTGGAGGTGTGCCTATGTAAAACTGACTCGCCCGAGAAAACTGAGCGACGACTTTTTGTCTCGTAAAACTCAGAACGCTCTCGCTCCTGATCCGCACCAGTCGCTTCCGCGCTTCGGGTGGCCACCATGCCCGATGGTCCCCCCCTCGGCGACTTCAAGGGGCATGCGCGTGATGCGCTGCACCTGAGCGCGGCCAAAATTTGGGCGGTGAAAGCGCTCGGGGACCTGCCGGAGTCGGAGTGGGCGCCTCCTAAACGTCGCCCTCGCCGGTTCAACGTCGCGTTCACGCTGGTGGGGAGCGCCAATTTGGACGCCGAGACGCACGGCGAGAACGTCTCCGAGCAGCTCGAACCGCCGCGGATGCGCCGAGCGGGCGTGCCGTTCGAGGTGCGCGGCGCGACGACCGCGTCGACGCGACGACGCGACGGCAGCGACGCCCGCCTCGTTCCGATTCGCGCGCGATCCGCGACGAATTCCTCGCGCGCTCGTGCCGGATTCGGCAACGCGCCTCCTCGAAAAAGGAGCGCCCGCGACGCCGCGCGCCCGAGACGCCGCGCGCCCGCGCCCTCTTCTCTTTCCCGACGTCTGACCCATCGCCCGCCCTCGACCTGCTTTCGTGCCTCACCCCGACGCGACCTCGACGCGACAGGTGGAGGCGACGGACGCCATGTCTCTCGAAGAGCTCAAGACGGCGGCGATGGCGGCTCTGTACGGCCCCCTCGCCAAGGGCGCGGAGAAGGAACGGTGGCGACGCGTCGAGGTGACGCCCACCGACGCCGACGCCAAGAGCGAGGACTCGTGGGCGTCCGAGAAGGAACAGAAGGAGGACACGCCGATGGACGCGACGCCCGTGGTGGAGTACGTGGGCGTCGCGGATATAAAGCTCGAACGCGCGCGACCGGAGCACGACCCGCTCGTGCCCGCCTCCGGCGCGCCGAGGGAGGAGGTGAACGACGCCGCCGCGTGGGCCGCCGTCGCCGCCGCGAGTCCGGAGCCGTGCGAGGTGGCCCGGCGCGAGACGCTGCGCGCGCTGGCGCGGCGCGCGAGGCTGTGGTGCTCGAGCGGCGGCGAGCCCGAAGGGGAGGACGGCGGAGACGAAGCGCGCGCGAGGGTCATGACGAAGGCGGACGTCGAGGCTGCCGCGCACGGCCTGTGGGAGATGGCGACGGACGCGCGCGCGCGGGGCGCGGAGGATTTCCACGACGCCCCCGAGGCGTTCGACGCGGTCGTCGGGCTGATGGAGGCGGACGAGTGTATCGTGACGCCGGCGGCGAGGCGGTACGCGCTGGCGGCGGCTTGGAGTCTCGCGGTTTCCGCGCGCGGGCGCGCCGGCTTACTCGCCGCCGAGGGGTTCAAGGGCGCGGACGACGGCGACGGCGGGAGCGGCGCGGTGGTCGCGTCGGTCACCGCGCTGCTGGACGCGGCGAGCGCGGCGCTGGAGCGGCTCGAGGCCGAGGAGGCTAAGAAAGCCGCCGACGCGCCCGCGGCGCGGGCTCCCGCGGAGGAGGAAGATACGCGCGCGGGCGAGAGCGTCGGAGGAGACGCCCCGGAGGAAGCGTCCGTCGCGCGGGCGGAGCCGCCGACGGCGGAGGCGGCGTCCTCCGCGTCCGCCGGGGAGACGAGCGCGGGCGGAGACGCGTCGTCCGCCGAGCCGGCGTCCGCCGAGCCGGTTTCGAGCGCATCCTCCGACGCCGTCGCGCTCTTCGAGCACGCCGTCGGCGCCGTCGGCGTCCTGGCGGTGGATAAGGCGTTCCGCGCCGCGTACGCGCGCCGCGACCCGTCCTTCGCCGCGCTCGTCAAGGCGTGCGGTGCCTCGAGCGCCGCGGCGGGAGGCACGGCGCTCGCGGAGACGTGCGCCGGCCTCCGCGCCACGGCGGCGCGCGCGCTCGCCTCGACGTTGATCCGCGACGGCGACTGCCGCAAGCGCGCGATCAAATCCGGCGGGTTCGGCGCGCTCGTCGCGCTCGCGGCGGATGCCGGGAACGACGACGTGCGCCGCGCGGCGTCGGAGACGGTCGCGTCGTTCGCGCGCGAGCCCCGCGTTCTCTCCAAGGTCAAGACGCTGGACGCGGACGTCAGGACGTGCGCGCGCGCGATGGGGAGGTGCCTGGCGGCGGCGGAGCCGGGCTCGGCGGACCCGGCGCGAAAATCGTCCCGCGTCGCCAAGGATACCGCGCGCGCGGTGTGCGCGTCCATGGCGGGCATGCTCCGCGCGCTGGCGCGCCGCGCGGCGAGCGCGCGGAAGCGCGCCGCCGCGGACGGCGACCCCGCCGCGTTCGCGGCTGCGACCAAGCCCGTGAGCGACGGCGTGCTCTCGCAGGTGGTGACGCACGCGCACGCCGTCTCGACGACGAGTTCAAACCGCGCCGTGTTTGGCGAGATGCACGCGGCGGCGTCCTTCGGCGCGCTGGCGGCTCTCGCCGAGGACCGCGCGTCGTGCGCGCGCGTCGTGCGACTGGGCGACCGCCCGCGCACGCCGCCTCCGTTCACCGAGGCGGAGCTGGAGGCGTTCCAGCTGGAGGCGTTCCAGGCGCGCAAGGAGGGGCGCGAGTACGCGCCGCCCGTGCGCGTGAAGGCGGCGTGGGACCCGTCGCTGAGCGTCGTGGAGACGTGCAAGAAGACGCTCGCGCGCGGGGGCAAGAGAGGCGGAGCGCCGGACGAGGGGTGCGCGCGCGTCGCCGCCGCCGCCGTGCTGGCGCACGTCCTGGAGCACGAGCGGGAAGACAGCGACGACGTGCCGGAGGACGCGCGGGATGTCGAGCGCGCGCTCGAGGGCGAGCACCGCGCGTTCCTCGCCGCCGAGGGCGCGACGGCGGCGCTCCTCGCGTCGGCGGAGCGCGGCGCGTCGGCGGCGTGGCGCGCGCCGCTCGCGGAGACGACGGCGGCGGCGCTGATGTACCTGGCGACGCCGCTCGAGGAGACGTGCCCGCGCGCGCCGGAGGAGCTCAGGAGGCTCGCCGAGCTCGCCGTGCGACCTGTGCGATCGGACGTCGCCGACGCCGACGCCGACGGCGCGCAGACGGGGGTCTCCGCGCAGTTTTTGGCGGCGGCGGTGTGGTCGATCGCGCGGTCGCCGCTCGGGCGAGCGTCTCTGCTGCGCGCCTCGCCCGAGCTCATCGCGTCGCTGGTCGCCGCCGGGTCCGCGCTCGTGCCCATGGCGCGCGAAGCCGCCGAGGCCGGAACGGGCGCCGGCGGCGAGGAAGCCCGGCCGGACGCGGACGCGGACGCGGACGCGGACGCGGACCCGCGCGTCGTCGCGCTTGAGTTTCTGGTGGCCGCCGTCTGGCTCCTGACGTACGGCGACGCCGACCCCGCGCTCGAGCACGGCGAGGTGTACGACGCGGCGGAGGACGGCGCGTGCTACTGGACCGTCGCGCGCAAGCGCGCGCCGACGCTCGCGGAGGCGGCGACGGACGCCGCGTGGGCCGGCGCCGCGAGCGGGAGCCGCGGCGCGCCGAGCCCCGAGGACCTGAGGGTGGCTGAGGCGCGCGCACGCGCCGAGGAGGCGCGCGAGCGCGTGGGTCGCATGCGCGCGATCGAGCGGAAGGGCGACTCGCCGCCCATGACCAGCAAGGAGGCGGAATCCGCCGCGGTGTTGGCGGAGAACGCCGTGTTGGACGCCGAGGCGGCGGCGAGAGACGCCGCCGCGACGCACGCCGCGACCGCGCGCGGGAAACGACTGGCCATCCTCACCTTTCTCAGGGACGTCGCGGCGTTGCCTGCGTCGCGGCGCGTCGCGCGCGCGCGCATCGCCGCCGTCGGCGCCGGCTGGAACGCGTGCGCGAGGTCGCCCGAGGCCCGGCGCGAGGCCATGGAGCTCGGTTTTTTCGACGCCCTCGAGGCGTGCGCGCTGCAGGGCGGCGCGGCGGCCACCACCGCGTGCGTCCTCGCGGCGTACGACGCCATGGAGGCGATGGTCGGGTCGTACGACGACGTCTGCGCGTTCGCGGGCGGCCCGAAGCGACTGGCGCGCGTCGCCGCGCTCTTCGCGAAATCCCCCGTCCCGCTCGAGCGCGAGCGCGGCGCGCGCGCGCTGGCGTTCATCACGTCGTCGCGCTTCGCGGACCGCGCGGACGCCGCGGCGACCAAGGCGGCGCTGCTGGCGGGCGGCGCCGTCGCGTCGCTGCTGGCGATGCTGTGCCCCGAGGAGGAGCCGGAGCCGGAGCCCATGGACGAGGACGATGACACGGAGGACGACGACGCGGACGACTCGGGACCCGAGGAGGCTCCAAGCGCTCCGAGCTCCAAGCGCTCCGACGCCTCCGAGAGCTCCGGCGCGCGTTCGCGGAACGAAATCGCGCGCTCGACGGAGACGTTCGCCGCCGCCGCGCTTTTGAACGTCTCGTCCCTGCCCGCGGCGCAGATCGCGCTCGCGAAGCGCGGCCTCTACACGCTGCTCAAGACGAACGCGAGCGCGATGACGTCGCGGACGTCGCGCGCCGTCGGCGGCGGCGCGGTTAACGGAGGCGACTTGGTCGCGGGGTGCATCCACAACGTCGCCGGGCACCCCGCCAACCGCACGCGCTTGTACAGGCTGGAGCTCCGCGCCAAGGCCATGGAGCGCGTGCTGCACAACCGCAGGTCCGCGAAGCACGTGGGGCACGAGGCGCGGCGGGCGGCGCGCCTGGTGGGCGACGCGCACGAGAGAGCCGCCGAGACCAAGACGACGTTCGAGAAGGTGACGCGGCGCCGGAGGCGCGTCGCACGCGCCTCCGGCGCGCCGGAAGAGGGGACGGCGCGTCCGGCGCGCGACGACGCGCTGGCCGCGAACGCGGCGGCGAACACGGAGGACCCCGGAGGACGCGTCACGGTCCCGGCGGCGGCGCCGGCGGACGCGCCGGGTCTTCCCTCGGAGGACCCGGAGGACGCGGCGGCGGCGGCGGGCCCGGCGGCGCCGGCGCGCGACTCCGGCTCCGAGTCCGACTGGTCCTCGTCCGACGCCGAGGAGGACGCGCGCGCGACCGCGAGCGCGGCGTCGGTCGATCGCGGCGCGATCCGCGCCGGCGACTTCCCGCGCGCGCAGGCTGACGACGACTGGCTCGAGGGCATGATGACCCGCTACGCCGCGAGCGAAGCTGGGGAATCGGCGCGGAGGGCGCCGTCCGCGTCGCGCTCGGAGGACGCCGTCTTCGCGGACGGCTTGGCGTTGCTGGCGCACTCGATGCGCGCGCCGCTGCGGCGCGTGTGGGCCACGCCCGCGCGCGCGCCGGACGCGCGCGTGACGGGCGACCCGGGCTGGACGGCGAACCGCGGCGCGACGCGCGTGGTGATGGCGGACCCGCCGCGGGGCGCCCCGCGGGGCGGCGCGCGCTGGCGACCGCCCGTGCGCGAGTACCGCGAGCGCGGCGCGACGCGCGTCGAGGAAGAGGAGGAGATTTTTGTCGAGACACCAGCAGAGGCTAACAGCCGCGGCGGCTTCGTCGAGCCGGCGGTGTCGCGTCTGTTGACGGCGACCATCCCCGCGGACGCGACGGCGCGCCTGGAAGGCAAAGCCGCGGAGGTTGCGGCGGAGGTTGCGTTCGGCGCGCCCGTCGCGTTCGGAGGCTTGGGAAGCGACGCCGCCGGCTCGGGGCTGGCGGGAAGCCTGCGCGCGCCTGACCCCTCGCTCCCCGTCGCGCGCGCGTCGTTCGCGACGCGCCGAGCGTCGCAGCCGTCGCAAGGCGCGCCGCCGGAAGACGCGCCCGCGGAGAACCGCGCCGCCGCCGCGGACGCCGCGGACGCCGCGGACGCCGCGGACGCGCCTCCCGCTTTGAGCGACGACGAAGCCGCCGCGAAGCCGCCGACGGACCCCGCGTCCGCCGCGGCGGCCGCCGCCGCGGCGGACGAGGGAACGACGCGCACGACGCGCGGCGACGCGCTGACCCCCGTGTCTCTGGAAGTGTCTCTGGAAGTCGTCCTGGAGCCGTGCGACCGGCGTCGCGTGGTGTCGTTCGGCGCGGCGCGCGACGGCGCGTCTGAAACAAAACAAAACGCGCGCGTCGCGCGTCTCTCCGTGTTTGAGCACACGCCGGGCGCGCGCGCGCACCTGGACGCGGGCATCCCCGCGTACCGCCTGCCGAACGGCAAGCGCGCGTTTTACTACCACGCGGGGGGGGACGTGGTGGGCGAGTGCGCCGTGGCGCCACCTTCGTTGCCGGCGCGGCCGACCACGCTACGCCTGGCGCGGCGCGGATCGACGAATGGCATGCCCGCGTCGTCCGGCGCGCTCCGAATCGCGGCGGAGCGCCTCTTTCCGGAGGCGTTCCGCCCGGCGCCCGCGCTGTGCGCGCCGCCGCGCGCGCACACGCTGGCGGTGGCGGACGCGCGCGACGTGTCGCGCCTCTCGGCGTTCGGGGACGTGCGCCCGCGCGCGCCCGTCTTCTTCGCCACGGAGGTTCTGACGCGCCGCGCGGAGGAGGAGCACCTGGCGCGCGCCGCGCTGCTCAAGAAGGCCGCGACGTTCGACGGCTCGAAAAAGGGGAGCGCCAAAATGCGACGGGGCGTGTCGTTCGCGGCGGAGCCGGAGCCCGGCGGCGACGACGCGTCGTCGGACGCCGCCGACGCCGCGGACGCGCGCGAGGCGTTCGACCCGAGGCGGCACTCCGTGTTCGCGACGCGCGTGGGCACGGCGGACGCGCGCGACGTGTTCGACCGCGACGCCGCGTACGACGCCGCCTTCGACGCCGACTGGCGCGCCTGGACCGAGCCGTCCGCGCGCGGCGGCGTGTTCCTCGACGTTCGGCTGCGACGCGTCGAGGCGGCGGGGCGCGCCGCGGGTGAGATGCGCGAGCCGGGCCGCGACCCGGCGGCGGAGTTGCGCGCGGTGGCGCGCGCGTACTACGATGAGTTCGCGCGCGCGCACAGGTATTTCGCGGCGTCGTACGGGGAGCCCTCCTTCCCGTCCTCGGCGGACGCCGCCGCCTCCGCGCCGGTGGCGATGCCCCGCGCCGCCTTCGACGCGTTCGCGACGAAGTGCGGCTTTGCGCGGACGCGCACCGCGTGCACCGCGGCGCACGTCGCGGCGTTTTACGAGACCGTCGCGGGGTCGGCGTCGGCGCCGCTGGCGCGCGCGCAGTTCCTCGAGCTGCTCGTGCGCGTCGCCGACGCCAAGTACGCCAAGAGCGGCGCGCACCACTCGCTGGCGCGCGCGCTGGAGGCGCTGGCAGAGACGGACGTGCTCCCGGGCGCCGGCGCCGAGGCGCTGGCGGACCCCGACGCGTTCCGCGAACGGAGGCTGTACGTCGAGGCGACGGATGACGTCTTCCGCGGCGACGTCCTGGCGGACGACATGGAGGATGAGGAGGCGCGTCTGGAGGCCAAGTTCGACACGGACACGGGCGCGCGGCTGGACGTCGCCGCGCCCGCCTCCGCGCGCTGGCGCGCGCTCGGCGCGCTGTTCGGCGCGCTCGCCGGGCCCGCCGGGCGCGTCGCGTTCGGGGCGTTCGCGGCGTCGCTGGCGATGGCGGGCGTGCTCGAGCGCGCGGTTTCAGAAACGGAAACGGTTTCAGAAACGGAAACGGTTTCGGAAACGGTCTCGAAACAGAAGAGGCTCTCCCTCTGCGACGCGCGGCGCATCTTCGTCGCGTCGCAGATGCGCGTCGTGCGCGCCGAGCCCCCGCGCGACGCGACGCTCGCGTTCGAGGACTGGCTCGAGGCGCTGGCGCGCGTCGCCGACGCGGCGCCGCCCCCCTTTCGAGACGAGGACGCGCGCGACGCCGGCGACGCCGCGCGCGGGGCGTCCTCCGCGGCGGACCCCTCGGAGGCGGTTCCTCCTCCGGAGGAGGAACCACACGCGATCGCCGGCGATGGCTCGGGCGACCCGGAGATGCCGACGGAGGAAGAGGCGTTCGCGGCGCGCGCGCTGGCGTCCAAGTTGGACGGCTTCCTGGAGCACGTGCTTCGGCGCGCGTGGCGCGCCGCGGGCGAGGACGCGGAGGCGTACGACGCCGAGCGGGCGGCGGAGGCGCTGAAAGGGCTGACGCTGTGACGTAAAACGTAAAACGTAAAACGCGGTACGCACGACGTGTGGTACGGCGGCGTGTTCGTAGCTACCGAGGTACAGACGTTCCGGACGCGGTACGACGCGCGCTAGCTTCTAGTGGTACAAAAACATGACTGTTTTACAACGACGCGCGCGCTTTTCACTAAAAAAGAAAAGCCGCGCCCTAAATCTTCGTGAACCGCGCCGATCGATCGACGCGCCTGCCTTTCCCCTTGCCCGCGGGCTTCTTCTCGTCCTTCTTCGCGTCAGTCGCGCTCTCGGTGCCGCCGGAGCCTCCGCCGTCGACGCTCGCGGTGCGCCGGGGCGGCCCCAGCGCGAAGGCGCCGACGGGCACGTCAATCACCCGTTTGCTCGTTTGCCCGACCACCGCGAAGGACCCGCCCATGGTGCCCTTCAGCCGCCGCAGCGGCGCCTGGCTGGTGTACTCGAAGTGCGCGCCCTTTTCCAGGATGGGCTGGAACCCCACCACGCCGGTGCCCCGCACCTCCTCCACGCGCCCCTCCTCGTCCTGGATCCGCCAGTGCCGCGACACGACCTGCACGGGCTCGTCACACGAGAGGTTGGTGATGGAGACGGTGTACGAAAACACGAAGCTGGACTCGGCGGGGCTGGACATCTCGGGAACCAGCGCGCTTCGCACGGCGACGCGCACGCCCTCGGTGGTCACGCAGCTCGCCGTGTCCGCGGCCATGCCCTCGAGCAGCGCCGCGCGACGCCGGAGCAGCGCGTGCGCGGCGACGGCGTCGTCCAGGCGCGCCCCGGTTTTCGTTTCGAGCGCACCATCCACGTCGGACGGGGACATGGAAGGCGCGTCCCGGAAGGCGTCGCGGATCAGCGCGTCGACGGCGTGCCTCGAGCCGAGCGCGAGCGCGGCTTTGTACCCGGGGAGAATCTCGCGCAGACGCGCGCACTCCGTCTGGAGGGGGGACAGAGGGACGTCAGGTTCGCGCGTTCGTCTTTCGTCCCCGACGGCGAGCGAGATCCCGGGCGGGTTTCGCGCGAGCCTTGTTGAACTGCGAGGGGGGTCGGGGGCGCACCTCGGGGAACACGTCCACGGTACCGTGGCGCTGAATCTGCGCATCGATCCGTCTGCCGCTCCGCAGCAAGCCGCGATACAGCACACGGCCGAGAGAGAGGGTCATGGCGCCGGTCGCGCGCGCGAGAGTGACGTCGTGGCTGCCTCGTCATCAGCCGAGTCGTTTGGCGTTCGCGAGAAAATTTGATTGACTTGTCACTGCCAGTCTCGTTTTCTCGGTGCTGGGAGGAAGTCAACGATCGCGGCGCGCGGCTCGCACTGTGCGAGCGCGGTCGGAGGCGCGTGGTCTCTCCGCACGGTACCGTGGCGCGGCGCTCGGGTGAGGAGGTGTGGTGGTCATGGGTTTCATCACCCCCACGCACGCCTGGGAGGAGACGGACGCGGAGGTGACTGTTCGCGTGGACATCAAAGGCGTCCCGCGATCGTCCCTCGACGTCTTCGCCTCGAGCTGCTAC
>Ga0181601_10003576_pt1 | contig 13133 bp, 9 predicted proteins | sample 041ome_8_FD_133020 | JGI IMG/M metagenome (GOLD analysis project Ga0181601, IMG submission 133020) | Coastal salt marsh microbial communities from the Groves Creek Marsh, Skidaway Island, Georgia - 041407BS metaG (megahit assembly) | ecosystem: Environmental > Aquatic > Marine > Intertidal zone...
CTACATTTGCAACTTTATTAGGTGTAATGATCGGATATTCTTTGGTCAGGATACCTAAGATTCCCGGGCGTCCATTTTTTATTTTTCTAAGCTCATCTCCTTTAGTGATGCCAGAAATCATTTTGGGGCTTTCATTGTTGCTATTTTTCATTTCTTCAAACCATTTGATCGGATTTCCTTCAAGTAAAGGACAATTAACAGTTTTAATTTCACATATTACTTTTTCTGTAGCTTTTGTTGCAGTAATAATTCAATCTCGATTAAGCAGTTATGATAGAAATATTGAAGAAGCTGCTCAAGATTTAGGCACAGTGCCTAATAAAATTTTTTGGAAGATTACAGCTCCTGTAATATTACCTTCAATTATTTCGGGTTGGCTTCTTGCATTTACCCTCTCTTTAGATGATTTAGTTGTTGCTAGCTTCACAACTGGTCCTGGAGCAAATACACTACCTATAGTAGTTTTTTCAAAAGTAAGATTAGGCTTAAGCCCTGAAGTGAATGCACTATCTTCAATAATTATGTTATTTGTAGTAATAGCCGCAATTATTTTTTATTTTGTTAATCGATCAAACGTTCAAAAGTAAATATTCACGTTCCCAGGCAGTTATTATTTTATTGTAGGCATTAACTTCTAAATCCTTAATTGAACAAAAAAGCTCAACAAAAGTTTCACCAAAAATTTCTTTTGCTTCTTTGGATCGAGAAAAAATATCAATTGACTGGTAAATACTTTCTGTGAGTGAAACATTTACGTTATATGCTGCTTTTTTAGTTTCTTGAGTCGCTTTTATCTTTTTTTTGATACCAAGGTATCCAGCAGTAAGTGTCGCTGCTATAGCTAGGTATGGGTTAACATCTGATCCACATAATCTATTTTCGATTCTTGCTTGGGAAGCTGAATTAAAATTTGGAACTCTAAATCCACAAGTTCTATTTTCAAATCCCCAATTAAGATTAAAGGGGGTACCTTCCTCCCAATATCCTCTTAAACGTTTAAATGAATTAACATTTGGTGCGAATAAAGGCAAAAATGATTTGGAGTATTTTTGAAGTCCCCCAAGATAATTATCAAAATATTTTGTAGTTTTTAAATCTTTATTAACAAATACAGGCTTACCCTTTTTTAAAATTGATTGATGAATATGCATTGAGTTGCCTGGAGAATTTTCAAGAGGCTTTGCCATAAAAGTAGCATATAAATTGTGTTTTAAAGCAGTTTGTCTTAATGTTCTTTTAAAAAGAAACACTTGATCTGCAAGCTCTAATGGGTCTCCATGTTTAAAGTTAATTTCCATTTGAGCAGGTCCATCTTCATGGTTAATATTTTCAACTTCTAAATTTTGAGCTTCACAATAATCATATAAATCTTCAAATATGTGATCAAATTCATTGATTGCATCAATGCCATAAGATTGATTTCCTTTTTCAGTTCTTCCAGATTGACCAGCTGGTGTCTCAAGTGGATAGTCAGGATCATTATTTTTTTTCACTAAATAAAACTCAATTTCTGGCGCCACTATGGGATCTAATCCAATTGCATTATAAAGTTTTATAACTTTTTTTAATATCCCTCTGGAATAAACTTCAATTTCATTATCATTACTATCAACTGCATCACATATTATTTGAGCAGTAGGTTCGTCATACCATGGAACAACTCTTAAAGTTTCAAAATCTGGTTTAAGGATGAAGTCTCCGTCAGTAGGATTCAGTAATTGATCATCAATTGAATATGTAACACTCCTTGAAACTGCTAATTTGAATAAAGCTAATGGTAGTCTCAATCCTCCGGATTCATAAGAGCTTAAAAACTTTTTAGTTGGTAGAATTTTGCCTCTGGGTATTCCTGAGTTATCAGGAATAAGACATTCAACCTCAGTAATCTTGTGTTTTTTAAACCAATCTATGTAACTATTCATTTATATCGCTAATCTTTAAAATTTGATAATTATGTAACTGATGGAATATTCAGATAACTATTATACAAGGACAAAAACATATAGCCCATATTTTAACAAATTAAGTGAATCCTTACAATGTGATGTTTGTATTGTTGGTGGCGGGCTCTCAGGTATCTCAACGGCTTATTACCTTAGTAAAATCAACCCAAATCTTAATGTAGTAGTCTTAGAAAAGCATAAAATAGGATGGGGTGCCTCTGGTCGTAATGGAGGACAACTACTTCATGGTTTTTCAGGTGAGGATTTTAAAGGTCAAAAACATACTTTTGATCAACAAAAATATTTATGGAACTTTAGCGTCGATGCAGTTCGAGAAGTTAAAAAAAATATTCATGAGTTAAATATAGATTGTGATTTAGTCGAAGGATATTTGCTAACGTCGGTTACTAAAAAACATGATGATGAACTTAAGAAACATATAGATCTTTTACAAAATCAATACGGCTATAGCTCTGCTAAGTACTTATCTAAATCTCAAATGAGTGATTATTTTCAAAGTCCTTATTATAAGTCAGCTATGTATGATACAGAATGTTCACAAATTCATCCTTTAAACTATTGCTTAGGTTTGGCTCAAGAAATTTTAAAAAATAAAAACTATAAAATTTATGAGGGTGCAGCCGTATTGTCTTATGAGTCTAATAATAATGTTGAAATTAAGTTAGAAAATAATTTAGTTATAAAATCAAAAAAAATGATTTTATGCTGTAATGCTTATATTAATAATTTGAATAAAAAACTTCGTAGAAAGATCATGCCAGTGAAAACGTATGTATCAACTTTCAAAGACATACCCCAAAAAGAATTAAATAAATTTTTTAAAAGACAAATTACTGTTGGAGATATGCTTTTTGTATTAAATTATTTTCGATTAGATGCCCATAATAATTTAGTTTTTGGAGGTGGTGTAAGCTATTCAAATGTTGATCCAATAAGTTTGGAAAAATCTCTTAAAAAAAGTATTAAAAAAATTCTTCCAGGTTTGGAAAAATATGAAGCCTGGTGTACCTGGAGTGGCCATGTTGCAATTACTGTAAATAGATTTCCTCATATTGGATTTCTAGATAAAAATATTATTTTTACTCAGGGGTATTCAGGACATGGATTAGCCTTAACGACAATGGTTGGTAAAATGATTGCTGAGGTTTTAGAAAGTGAAAATAATGACATTAAGTTATTTGAAAACTTCATTCATCGTGATTTTCCTGGATTTGGAGTGATTGATACACCACTGTTAGTATTAGCTATGAGCTATTATAAAATGAAAGATTTAATTAATTTATAGTAATTTTCCTTTTCCCATAATTAATTTCTTATCCATGTGTTTTTTTAGATTTTTTAAAAATTTATAATATTCTTTTGATTTATACTTTTTAAGTAAATTTAATTTTTGTGTTCCTATACCATGTTCCGCAGCAATACTGCCTTTAAGTTGAATTACCAATTCAAAAATAAATTTAGAAAGTGCATTTTTTTTTATCATATCGTCATCAGTAATCTTGAAATTACAATGTAAATTTCCATCGCCTAAATGCCCAAAAAAATAAGGTGTATAACAAGACTCTTGGCTAATAAAATTGTTTATTTTATTTAAAAAAATTTGCCAATTCGACAAAGGAAGAGAAATATCAAATTTATGATTGAAATTTAATTGTCTTTGTTTGTGAACTATTTCTTCTCTTTTTTTCCAAATATTAGATTTTGACTTATTTTTTTCAATTTTATCAATTTTCAATTTATATTGATTAAAAATCTTTTTTAAATTTTTTGAAAAATTTTCTTTATCATTTGAACTTACTTCTAATATAAGATTATAACTATCATTTTTAAAAATTATAGAACTAGGTATGGGAAAAATAACTTCGTAGCTTATTAAATTATCAAAATATATATCTCTAATTTTTTTATATAGATGAATTGATTTCAATAAACTATTTATTTGAATCAAGTAAGTAGTTTTATATTTTTTTTTTGGTATTAACTTTAAATTTGCTTTAGTTATAATTCCAAATATACCCTCAGACCCAATAAATAATTTCCATAATTTTGGTCCAAAGTTATCTTTTTTTAATTTGCTTTCAAAATTTATGATATCACCATTTGATAAAACAACTTCTAGACCATTGACATGATCTTCAATATTGCCATATCTTAATGTTTGCAAACCTCCAACATTTGTTGAAATATTGCCACCAATCGTGCATTTATCATTTGGTGCAATATTCACAGGAAAAAATAAACCTCTATTATTAGATCTTTTTTGCACCTCAATTAATTTGGCTCCACTTTGTGCGGTGCATATCAAATTATCACGATCTATTTCTTCAATTTTATTCATGTATTTAAAATCAATAAAAATATTTTTTTGATTCTTATAGGGATTAGTTCCACCAACACGATTAGTCTCGCCCCCAGTAGGAACTATATTTATATTATTTCTATTGCAAAATTTTATTAATTTTGAGATATCGTGACTACTTTTAGGATATGCTGTTAATTTATTATTATTTAATTTTACATTTATAGGAAATTTCATTTTGATGCTTTTTTTAATCTATCATTAATAGCAATTCCAATACCTTTTTTGGGAATAGGCCCAATACTGATTGATTTATATTTTTCATTTTTATCTGCTAGAAAAATATAATGATATAAATTTTTTGCTGCTTCAAATAAGTTTTTATTCTTACTTAGATTTTTAAATTGATTTTTCCTATCTTTGCCAAATGAAAGATAAGCACTATCTTTCTTAATTAATTTTTGATTTAAATATAGTTTTTTATTTGGAGAATAATGTTTATTTGAGGTACCTGAAAAACTCTTATTTTTATTATTTATAATTTTTATAAATGGTAACACTTTTTTTATGTCTAGAATGTTTATTTTTCCTGGTCTAATTATTGTTAATCTATTCTTAGAGAATTTCACCAATGTAGATTCAAGTCCAACTTGACATTTTTTGTCATCAATTATTATTAAATTTGTATCTAAAAATTGATCAAATACCATTTTTGCATTTATAGGACTTAATTTTTTAAATCTATTAGCTGATGGCATAACTATAGGTTTATTTAAAAGAGATATGACTTTTAAAGTAAATGAATTTTTTGGAATTCTGACAGCGCAGCTTCCATCTTTTGTTAAATCTAATGGTATTTGCTTTGATTTTCTTTTTAAAATTAAAGTTAAAGGACCAGGCCAAAACTTCTTTGCGAGTAATAAATTTTCATCCTCTAAAATAAAAAATCTTTTCACCATCTCTAAATTAGAACAATGAAAAATAAGCTTTTTTGATAAGGGTCTTTTCTTTATCTTATAAATTTTTTTAGCTGCTGATAAGCTTGTACCTATGCCTGCAAGGCCATATACAGTTTCTGTAGGAAGAGATATAAGTTCTTTTTTTAAAAGTTTAGTTGTAACGATATTATAAATGTCGTGATGAGAATTATTTTTTATTATTATGGGCATAATTTACATATTTAGATATATTTTTAGTGTAAAGATCAGTTGTTTTATTATTATTTTACTACTTTATGAAAATTTGCGCCATTGTTCTTTCAGCTGGAAGAAGTAAAAGATTTAAGTCTTCTCTTCCCAAATATTTACACTCTATAGCGGGTAAAGCAATCTTGGATTATAACTTGGATGCTATAAGAAGTGTTAAAAAAATCAATAAAATCGAAATAATATCAAACAAAGAAAATAAAAAATTCTTCATTGAAAAAGGAATAAGTCCATTTATTCAAAATCCAATAAATGGTACAGGTGGAGCCCTAAAGCAAATCTTTAATGCAAAAAAATTAAATTCTGATTATTATTTAGTTACACTTTCAGATACTCCTATTTTTGATTATAAAATTTTGAGAAATTTTATTAATAAATCTATTTCATCTAAAACAGATTTAAGCGTCTTATCTCAAGAAGTTTCGAACCCTCATGGATACGGTAGAATAGTAATTAAAGATAAAAAATTAAAATCTATAGTAGAAGAAAATGATTGCGATATTGATCAAAAGAAAATCAATTTGATCAATACGGGTATTTTTTTCTTATCAAAGAAAGCTATATCTAATATTAACTTAATTAAAAAAAATTTAAAAAAAAGCGAATTTTATATAACGGATTTAATTGAAATTTGTCATCAAAAAAAATTAAAAATTGATACTTATCAAAACCGTAGTTTGCCCATTCAAGGTGTTAATACAATCTTGGAATTACAAGATCTTGATAAATTCTACCAAAATTTTTTAAAACAAAAGCTAATGAATGAAGGGGTGAGAATTATCCATCCTGAAACTGTATATATCGAAAATGGTGTAAATATTTCCGAAGGCGTAATCATAGAGCCAAATGTAGTATTAAAAAGCAATGTTAATATTGGTCGAGGCACCATAATCAAATCATTTTCATATATTGAAGATTGCAGTGTGGGTATTAATTGTCAAATAGGCCCATTTGCAAGAATAAGACCAGAGTCCAAAATTTCTAATTATGCAAAAATAGGTAATTTTGTAGAAATAAAAAAATCATCTATATCTGAGGGTGTAAAAATAAATCATTTGTCATATGTAGGTGATGCTAATATTGGAAAAAATACCAATATTGGTGCAGGGACAATTACTTGCAATTATGATGGAAAAAATAAACTTTCAACTAAGATTGGAAACAATTGTTTTATTGGATCTAATGCTTCTATAGTGGCTCCAGTAAAAATCGGTAATTCTGCTTATGTAGCTGCTGGATCTGTTATCACTAAAAATGTGAAAAATAATCAATTTTCTATCAGTAGAATAAAGCAAAAAAATATAAAGAATAGAATTAAGTAAAAACTATGTGTGGTATTGTAGGTATTCTAAACTCAAATTCATTAAAAACTGAATCTATAGACATTTTAAAAAAGTTAGAATACCGTGGATATGACTCTGCCGGTTTATCTTTGTTTTCTCAAAAAAGAATTAAAACTATCAAAAGTGTTGGTAAGATTTCTGCTTTAGAAAAAAAGATTAAATCAATATCAGATAAGCCCTTTGATGGAGTTATTGGACATACTCGTTGGGCAACCCATGGAGTGGTCAGTAGAAATAATGCTCATCCTTTTTATGATGATAACTTAACACTAGTTTGTAATGGAATTATAGAAAATTATTTAAAAATTCAAAAACTTTATAAAGAAATACCCAATGATATTGAATCAGATACTGAAGTTGCTTTTTATTTTCTCAGTTATTTACTAAATAAGTATAGTAATCCCGACTCTGCTTTAAAGATTTTTAAAAAAACCATTAAAGGAAATTATGCATTTGTTATTTACATCAAAAAAAATAAATCTTTTTATCTTTTAAAAAGTGGTAGCCCAATATCATTATCTCAAAATAAAAAAATATTTTATGTATGTTCGGACTCTTCAATTTTATCTGATTACCATGATAAAATTTATCATTTAAAAGATGATGATTTTTTAAAAATTAATGAAGACAAAATTATTAATTTAAAGAACAATAAACCAATTATTTTTGAAAAAAATTTGAAGTCTTTAAATTCTTACGATAAGGGAACCTTTCAACATTTCATGCTTAAAGAAATACATGAACAACCAAATGTACTCAAAGATACTCAGCAAAGATATGATAAAGAGTATTTTTTAGATTTTGAAACAAAATTTAGTGACCTTGTTAATAGTGATAAAATTATACTAGTTGGATGTGGCACTGCATATCATGCAGCTATGATTGGTGAATATTATTTTAATAAACTAACATCTCGCGATGTTTCTTGTGAACATGCCTCTGAGCTTCGTTATAAAAAATTACCTAATAAAAAATGTTTATTTATATTCATCTCACAATCAGGTGAAACGATGGACACTTTAATGGCTTTAAAATACGTGAAAAAAAACTCACATAAAGCTGTAGTAATCACTAATTCTCTTCAAAGCACCATGGTTAGAGAAGCAGATTTGACTATTCCTACATATGCTAAAAAGGAAGTTGGCGTAGCATCTACTAAGGCTTTTACTTGTCAAATATTAAGTTTAGCTAACTTATCTTTACAAATTGGAAAAATTGATAAGAGTATTAATACTAGCCAATATAATAAATATTTAAAAAGTTTAAAATCTCTTCCAACTAAATTAAATAAATTAATTAATGATTTTACTCCTGTAGCAAAAAAAATTTCCAAAAAAATTGCCTTAGCAGATGCTTGTTATTTTATTGGAAGAAATATTGGCTATCCCATTGCATTAGAGGGATCACTTAAGTTAAAAGAAATTTCTTACATGCACAGTGAGGGTTTTGCAGGGGGTGAAATGAAGCACGGACCTATTGCTTTAATAGATAAGGGTACAATTACTATTTGTATAATTCCAAATAATGAACTCTATGAAAAATCATTATCTAACACACAAGAAATTTCAGCAAGAAATGGAAGGGTTGTTATTTTATCAAGTTTAATATTAAAAAAGAATTCGGGTACTTTGGATACCCCTCAACTTCCCAAAGAAAACTTTATTGACACACCTTTTATTTATACTATTCCATTACAACTAATTTCATATTACTTTGCTCTTAGTGAAGGAACAGATATTGACCAACCAAGAAATCTTGCAAAATCTGTTACCGTTGAATAAATAATGAGTAATAAAAACTATATAGTTGATAATTTAATAGTTGGAACAATTTTAAAATCTATATCTAAGTCAAGCATTAAACTTAAAAATAAAATTGAAAAGAATTCTTCATCATCATATTTTTTTGTACCCTCTAGTTTAATTGATCATGAGTCTGTGATGACTCAAATAGATACCTACGGCATACTCAACAAAAATAAACTGTTATTTAGAGAGCCCATTATCAGAGAACAGATTTCTTATGTAAAATTTGAAAATGAAATTAACTATCAAAATGAACTACATGGTGTAGATATAATTTCAAATCAAAATAAAACATTTTATTTTTATTCAATTGAAAATTTTGTTCACAAATATGAGTCATCTGTATTTACTAATCTGAACTCAAATAATGTTAACATCATATTTCCTAATAAAACCACAATTCATTTTTATTCTTCAAAAAAAAATATACTTAAAAAATATATTAAAAAATTAACTAATATTGTCGTGGATGAAAAATTTTTTACTGAGGTAAATTTTCCCACCGAAATAGAAATAAGAGAAAATAATACTCTTATAAATTCTTATGAATTAACAAATAAATCTTTTCTAGGTTTGAGCTATCAATTAGTTCAATTACTAAATTTGCTATGTAGTAATCCTAACTTAAATATTAAAGTTTCTGAAAATCAAAATCACTATCTAAATACTTTATTTTTTTCTTTTTATAAATTTTTTCCAAGTTTTTTATCAAATTTTATTTTTAAATTTTTGCTAAGATTTAATGGCTCTGATATTTTTAGTAAACAAATATTAGAAGTTAATAATATTTTTACATCTGAAAATTATATTTTTTCAAATTCTATTGATGATGATCAATCTATAAGTAATTTCAAAATTGGTGAATTTTTACCCAAAATTTTTATAAAATCTAAAAATAAAAGTTTGAAAGATTTGTTGATAGATGGCGTTAATGTTATTAGCTCATCTAATTCAAATATTAAAACTAAAGAAAATCTTATTTCTTTAAAAACTGAAACTCATAAAAATTTAGATGGTCACTTAATTAGTCCTAGTTCATTCGAATTATTAGATCTAAATGATTGTTTTTATGTTGTTTCAAAGGATGGCTTGGTTTTATTAGTTGATCTTAATAAAAACTTTAAAGCTAGTATGAAGGCATCTCAGTTAAAATCAAAATATTTTGATAAAAAGCAAAAATCTATGGATACTTTTGAAGTAAAAAACTTTACTCCTTCTATTCCAAGGCCTTCTTTTAACTTTCGATGGCCTCTTAGCCTCAAAAAACAATAAATACTTTTCTTTATAATATTTAACAATATAATCCATGCCTCATGAAATGGTCTAAAGATAGCTGGAAGAAATATGAGGCAAAGCAAATGCCTACTTATTCTGACCCTGAAAAACTTAATCAGGTAGTAAATAACTTATCTAATCTCCCACCTCTTATTTTCGCTGGAGAAACCCGATCTCTAAAAACTCATATCCATCAAGTCCAACAAGGCAATGCTTTCTATTTACAAGGAGGCGATTGCGCTGAAAGTTTTAATGAATTAAATCCTAATACAATCAGAGACACCTTTAAGCTTATTTTACAAATGTCCGTTGTATTGACTTATGCTACCAACAAGTCTGTTGTAAAATTAGGAAGAATGGGTGGACAATTCGCTAAACCCAGAAGCTCAGATTTTGAGGAAAAAAATGGTGAAAAACTTCCTAGTTACAGAGGAGATATTATTAATTCTTTTGAGTTCAACAAAGAATCAAGAGAACCTGACCCAACGAGAATGCTTCATGCATATAATCACTCTGCCTCCACATTGAATTTACTTCGAGCTTTTGCACAAGGAGGTTTTGCAAGTCTTTCAAAAATTAATCAATGGAATTTAGATTTTGCTGATAGTTTTGAAACTACTAAAAAATATAAAGCCTTATCACAAAAAATTGAAGACAGTATAAAATTTATGAATGCTTGTGGAATTAATGAACAAAATACTCGTGTTTTAAAAGAAACAGATTTTTATACGAGTCATGAAGCTCTTTTACTTCCTTATGAACAAGCCTTTACGCGTATAGATAGCACAACTGGAGATTGGTATAACGTCAACTCTCATTTTTTATGGGTTGGGGACAGAACCAGAGACCCAAATGGAGCTCACATACATTATCTTAGCGGTATAAAAAATCCCTTAGGATTGAAAGTTGGTCCTTCAACTAATATCGATGAATTAAAGAAAAATATTGATATTTTAAATCCCGAAAATGAAGGTGGTAGATTAACACTCATAGTAAGAATGGGTGCAGAAAAAATTAAATCTGTATTTCCTGATATCTTAAGTGAAATTCATAAGTTAGGAAGAAATATAACTTGGGTTTGTGATCCAATGCATGGGAACACATCAACAAGTAATTCTGGTTATAAAACACGTGCTACTTCAAATATATTCCAAGAAATACAATCTTTTTTTGAAATTCATCAATCACAAGGAAGCATAGCTGGAGGTGTTCACTTAGAATTAACTGGCCTTAATGTAACTGAGTGTGTTGGAGGCCCAGATGATATTAAAGATGAAAATCTTGGTGATCGATACCATACTTTTTGTGATCCTAGGCTCAATGTTAATCAATCATTAGAGCTTTCTTTTTTATTAGCAGATTTAATAGCTAATGGTGATATGATTTAGTTTTCTTATTCATAATGAATAAAAAAACAAATTCAGATTTTATAAAATCCTATACTGATAGTTATTTTCTTAAATCTAAAGAGATTATTGAAAAAAATGGAGATATTTCTGTTACATATGCTGTTTTTATCAGAAGACCAGGAATAGTTGCATTAAAATTAGCTATAGATTGGATTAAACAAGTTGCAAAAGAGAGAAAAATTAAAATTCAAACTACTTCTCCTTTTAAAGAAGGAGAGTACTTTGGTGCAGGTGAACCTATCTTATTTATAAAAGGGTCTTTTAAAAATTTAGTTGATTTAGAAACATTGTTTTTGCAAAAAATTGGACCTGCGTGTATAGCTGCTGCAAATGCTTATCAGATGTGCATGGATCTTCCAAAAACATCTTTCATTGCTATGGATGCCAGACATTGTGCAGGCTCTGAAATGTCACATTTAATGTCATATGCTTCATCTGTAGGTTCAAAGGCTGCTAAAAAAAAGAAAGCTAAGGGATTTATAGGAACTTCAATCAAAGCAACATCTCACTACTTTCCATCTAACAAAGCTTTAGGAACGATGCCTCACGCTATTATTGGATATGCTGGATCTACTTTAGAGGCCGTAAAAATGTTCCATCAATCATTTCCTAAAAATGATTTAGTCGTATTACCTGATTATTTTGGAAAAGAAATTACTGACTCTATTCAAGTATGTAATCATTTTGATAGGCTATCAAGAAAAGGAAAAGTTTTAATTCGATTAGATACACCAAGTGGTAGATTTATTGAGGGACTTGATACATCAAATTCTTATGAAATACTTGAAAAATTTTCTCCAGGTTCAATTAAAGAATACAGATCAGACGATGAACTCCGTCATTTAGTAGGTCCTGGAGTGTCTGCTTCTGCTATTTGGTATTTAAGATCGCAGTTGGATAAATTTGGCTTTCAAAAAGTAAAAATTATTGCCTCTAGTGGTTTTACAAATGCAAAATGTAGGGCTATGGCTATTTCTAATGCTCCTATAGATATTATTGGAACTGGTAGTTATTTACCTGAGAAATGGTCTGAAACTTACGCTACTGCTGATATCATAAAATATGGTAAAACACTTAGAGTAAAGGTATCAAGAGAATACCTTTTAAAGAAAATCAAATGATTATAACTCGTTTTGCGCCAAGCCCCACTGGTCATTTACACCTTGGTAACCTGAGATCATGTTTTTTGAATTGGATATTTGCTAAAAAGAACAAGGGTAAATTCATTTTAAGATTTGATGATACGGACAAGGAGAGAAGCAAGGATGAATTTGTAACTTCTATCAATTCTGATTTACAATGGCTTAAAATAGATTACCAGGAAACCTTTTTTCAAAGTAAAAGGGTTAATAGATACGATGAATTATTTGATAAACTTATAGAAAAAAATTTAGTCTACCCTTGTTTTGAAAGCAATGAAGAATTAGAAATTAAAAAAAAACTTCAATTAAAAGCTGGGAAACCACCAATTTATGATCGCCAGTCTTTAAATTTATCAAAAGAAGAAATTGAAAAAAAAATTATAAATGGAGAAAAGCCATATTGGAGATTTAAATTATCTCAAAAAAAAATCTCATGGACAGATTTAGTAAAGGGCAGCACTGAAGTTGATTTATCTTCACAATCAGATCCTGTTCTTCGAAGGGCAGATGGGAGTTATTTATATCATTTTCCAAGTGTTGTTGATGATATTGATATGAATATTAGTCACATTATTAGAGGAGAAGACCATCTGTCAAATTCAGCAGTTCATAGTGAAATTTTTCAAAGTCTGGGATCAAACACACCATCTTTTGGTCATAATCCACTTATGTTAAATGAAGATGGGACTAA
>Ga0181601_10003580_pt1 | contig 13118 bp, 23 predicted proteins | sample 041ome_8_FD_133020 | JGI IMG/M metagenome (GOLD analysis project Ga0181601, IMG submission 133020) | Coastal salt marsh microbial communities from the Groves Creek Marsh, Skidaway Island, Georgia - 041407BS metaG (megahit assembly) | ecosystem: Environmental > Aquatic > Marine > Intertidal zone...
GCGTCTTAAATCCCAAACGCGCACCCCTCGCTCAACCCCATCGCTGTCGACAAATCAAACACGATGGCATTCGCTGTATGCTTTGGGCTTCAGGGCGTCCAAAAGATGATGGCCTGTGTCGAGTACATCTACGTTCACTGAAGCACAAAACCTCGGATGACATTGAGCGGGCCCGTGAAAAGTTGACCCAGGCTGCGCCATTTGCTGTGGACAAACTTGAAGAATTGATGGAGTTTGCAGAGTCTGAGCCCGTAGCTTTGAAGGCCGCAACCGAAATCCTTGACCGAGCTGGCGTGCGAGGCGGCGTGGAGATTGACACGAACGTCAATGTTGAGATGCGGCCCGCTGCCGAAATCATTTCCGAACGTCTGGACCGCTTAGCAATGGGTGCCATGGCCACGGCGGCGCGTTTAGCAGAAGAGCATTCGGTTATTGAAGCCGAGGTTGTTGTTGAAGATACCGGATCCACCGTAGTAACTTTTGATGAAAAGACGGATGACATGCAGCGGCCTGCGTCTGTTACAAACGAGGAAGAAGAGTAACTTGACAAACGGGAGAGATATGTCACAATTAATCCAAACGGCCCGCGATCACTACAAAGCGCTGAACGCAGATATAGCTAACGCGAAGGATCGCATGGAGCACATACGTTTAACCGCTCTTGCACAGGGTGCCCATAACCTGTTGCTAGATTTGATCGCTTACGAAACGGGTATCGATAGGGACGTCGACACAGATGCAAATCAGCCACCGTTAGAGATCCCAGAATTTAAGAGCCCATACAATCCAGATGCCTAGAGAGCTCACCAAGGAAGACATCCAGTCACTGGGCTTTGAAGTTGAAGAGCTGCAGCCCAGGGTCTTTGCGATCACAAACTTTTTATCAAAAGCTGAGATCGACTACGTCATGTCTCGTATTGACAGCTACAGCGAAGACGATTGGCGCGTTCGTTATCTTGAAGAGATGCGAGTCAGCTGTCTGGAGAAGTTCGGCCGCGATGACATTGAAGCTTTAGTTGAAGAAGGCCTACTCGAGGTAACTTGGGACTTTGCTGATAAGAACGTCGCTTTTGATAATTTTGACTTTAAAGACATGATCACCAAGCGAGCACAAACAATCTTTGATGGGTTGGGCGGCATGCATGTCAATGGTTTTCACGTGGTCCACAGACTTTACGAGGGCTCCGAGCTAAAAGCTCACTATGACCAGTACTCTGACAAACTAGTTGAGTACGCTGCGATCTTGTACATCAACGAGGGCTACACTGCCGGGGAACTTTTCTTCACTCATTTAAACTTTGAATGCACTCCAGCACCAGGAACATTGATGATCTTCCCCGGTACAGAGAAATACCATCATGGCGTTCGCCCCGTCGGCGCTGGTCCTGTAAGATATAACTTGCCGAGCTTTGTAAAGCTAGATCACCCCGAAGGAGATATGGCAGGTTGGGCAACATTTGGCTAGGAAGAAGAATTGAAGTTACGTAAGGATCCCGGGATCTCCGCTGCGGCGGAACTTTTAATTAAAACTGCGCAGCGTTACCTGGGCTACACAGCTGAACAGCTGGGTAAGAACAAGTTTGGTGCCAAGGTTGGCTATGACTCGCAGCCATGGGGTGGCGCGTTTATTGATGTCTGTGCTCGAGAAGCTTCTTTAAAGCTGCCCGCATTCACGTCGACGTCGGCGGCGCTCGCAGAATTTATAAGAAGTGGAAACTTCACCAGGTCTCCAGAACCAGGATCGATCGCGATCTATAACTTTTCATCAAATGTTGGACATGCGGCGGATCCCTTCGGCCAGCCACATTGCGGCGTGGTTACTGACGTTCGTGAATTCCAGCAGACTGGAAGGTTCATTACTGTTGAAGGAAACACTACGGGCTCGACGGTCCACCAACAGAAAGACGGCGTGTACCAGAAAGTACGGTCCATCAATGATGTGATCTTGTTTTGTTTGCCGCAGCGGCCTGGATCCAGAACTTTTAACGAAAGATTAATTAAACTCCTGGATCGGGGCCGCACAAAGTTTGACGGCGAGGACCTCAAGGCAATCGAGGAAACGGCCCGCGTTCCTCAAAAGTTAGAGATCCAGAAAGAGATCAAAACGGGAGACCGTAACAAGAAGATTGAAATCATTCAGCTAGCTCTAGCAACCGTTACTGATCTACGCGGCGCGGAACCTGGAAAGTGGGACACGGTGACCGCAGCGGCTTGCGCTAGGTATCAACGTATGGTAGGATACGTAGGAGCTGATGCTGACGGCCTGCCTGACGTAAACACACTTAAACGGCTCGCTAGAGATACAGGACTGTTCGAACTTGCTTAACGACATAACGGGTAATCGCGAAGCCCATCACTATGACGAACATGCGACTGGGGTCATCATGACCGTATACACCAAAGCTCCAACCAAGTGGCTTCTTGTTGACCGCGAGACTGGCCAGGTCTACCAAGGGTCTCCGCATGGAGACTGGGATAGACTGGACCCTGTCATAAAACCCGAGAAGAAGAAGGACTACGATGGCTAAAGAGTTCAATATAGATGACTATCAATATGTCGAAGAGCACATCAACTTTTCACAGTGGCTGCAGGCCTATCAACCCCAGCCAAATGAATTTGTGCACGAGGCGCGTCTAAGTGGTCTCCTTCTCGAGCACGAGGGTGAGCAATGGATTCACGTAATGAAAACCTCCGCCGCCAACATTTGGACTGTGTTCCACGATGACCAGGGAAAACTTTTGATGAGGAATGGGTATCAGGTCCGCGGCCGCATTGGCTATGTAATTGGTGGTCGTAGGCACAATGCTCATAGCACAATCTTTGTTGATGGCCTGACCCCCGAGATGTTGGGGCACAGGATCCTGGAGGATCACTAACTTTCCATAAAAAGTTACCTGTTGCAGCCGCTGCTAGCCTCTAATTTGCAAAGTTCGGCGAGCGCCGATAAAATTTCTGCATGCCTACGAACTTTACAGCGGAAGAAGCGGCGCGCATTGCTCATGTGTCTGTAGATACGATTCGTTACTGGAGGAAGACGGGTCGCATTCGAACGGTCCCTAAATTTATAAGTAAACGAAGCGGCAAGCCATACGGATGGTTGGTACCCGCCACCGAGCTGGAGAGTGCGCGACCCGATCGACGGATCGAACTTTTAAAGAGATCTCACCCAGGGAATCTTTTAACGGCTCGCGAAATCTCCCGCGCACTTGGCCTGCGAGACTCTTCTCGTGCTTACTTTCTCATCAGACGGTACGGCCTGCAGCGCTACTATGTAGACGGCGTGCAGTACATGGTTGACGGCGAGGAGTTGTGGGCCCGCATCGAAGAAGACCCCGAGCTCTGGTACTTGACACTGAAGCGTTAACGGTGGTATAGTTAAAGCATGACATGCGAAACCGACCACAAGTTCTTTGATTGCATTGACTGTACGGCGTGCACGCTGTGCCTAGGTGAGTACTACATGGTAACGGACCAAGTCTGGAGCTCAGTGGCGGACCGCGGCATGCTTTGCATCGGGTGCCTAGAGAAACGGCTTGGTCGTATGCTGCACGCGAGAGACTTCACGGATGTTCCGATCAACCAGGTCGCTGATATGACTGACGATGCATCGGCCCGCTTCCTGAACCGATTGCGTAACTACCAAGTCCGCCTCACTCTCTAATCACACAACGGCGAGCGCTGTATGCTATAGTCATGCGCTCACTAGAACTGCACGTCTTCGAGACCGAACACGACGTCGACTTCGCCATTCAGAGCGGGACCGCTACTCCAGAACAGATCGCTACCGTGCACTGCACTGAATGCGAGGGTGCCCTGGGATACAGTTCGCTCGACGACTTCGAGCCATTCGTATTTGTTATAGATGAGAACGATCAAGACTGGGCCGTCTGTAGCACATGCGCAGGTCCGATCATTGATTATGTTGACGCTTTCTTTCCTCCAGTGACTCGCAGTCACTTCTCGGACCCTGACGAATACGACTACTTCTAAATAGTTATTTTTTCTGGTCAATCCCCGACACGCACTTGCGACTAATAGAGATGTGTGCTAACCTTGGGCTACCTGATAGAAAGGGGTCGTCCAATGGGAATGGATGTGTATGGGAAGAACCCAGCCAACGAGGTAGGGGAATACTTCCGTCGTAATGTATGGGGTTGGCATCCTCTATGGGAGTATGTAGAGAAAATCCACCCAGAGATTGCCGAGTCGGTGGAAAACGCACACACCAATGATGGTGATGGGCTTGGGGCTAGAAAGTCCAAGCAACTGGCAAAACTTCTAATGGAAGATTTTGTATCTGGAAAAGCCGAAGTCTATGTTCGTGCGAGAAACCTACACCTCTCGGAACTGGAAATGCCTGCTTGCGACATTTGCGAGGGGACAGGTATTCGCTCCGACGAGATTGGAGTTCGTGATGGACAGCCAGAGAAAGAATTGGATGCTGACATAGCCATTATTGTTGGTCGCACCAAAGGTTGGTGTAATGGATGTAATGGTGTTGGTAAGACTGAAGCTTGGGAAACCAACTACCACCTAGAGGCAGACGACATAAAAGAGTTCGCCGAGTTTCTAGAAAATTGCGGAGGCTTCGAAATCTGCTAGACCAACCTCTCACGAGGAAACACCTGAGCCAAGTGTCTAAACTGGCTCTCTCTTTTTGCCTTGATCAAAACTCCCAGGATTTCTGTCAATAGTTATTTTTTCTGCTGATCCTGGCGTTATCGTTTCGTTATAAAAACTTTTCACAAAAAGTTGCGCGTGGTCGAAAACTATGCTTAGATTGTTCTTGTCAGCAAACGCTGGCGATACGACAAACGAAAGGGGCAGTCACAATGACTACACCAGAATTAGCAGGTAAGGCTCTCTACCTAGAAATGGTAGTGAACCCAGACCTAAGCGAAGATGAGCAAAGACGAGTTACCAGTTGGCTCGGAACAAACTCCGTCAAGCAGGTAATTATCTTTCCGCCACACACAGACGACACAGGTCGCACTCACGCGGTTCGCGTTATGAGCCGACAGGTGAGCGACAGGTCACCACGCGCCCAATGGGATTGGAGCAGTCCAACTTCCAAGAGTTATAGGGGCGTAGCACCTAAGCCAATCGCACCTCACGCAGAGGTGGATAGTGAAGAGGACTACACACTCCAATACTACTCAGAGGACGAGTGGGACACGCTACCAGAAATTGCCAAGCAAGAAGCCTACAAGTTGGCAATTACAATCTATCTAAAGCAACAGACCCTATACAGAATCCGCGAGGAAGATGATAGTTACAAGGCAGTCGAGGGTTGGGTAGTTCGTAATGGCAAGCCAATCAGCGTAGAAACCACGACCCAAGATTTAGAAGAGGTCGAGGTTCACAAAACACCACAGGCAGTTATTCGCAGAATCAACAAGGTTCGCGATTCGATACCAGAGTTTCCAAAGAAACTCGTTTAGGAAAAGGGAGATACGACAATGTATTTAGCAAAGCAGATTCACGAAGCACCACTATCCATTAGTGGACTAGATGTGAACAACCTACTCGCGGAGTTGGTTGGCGAGGAAGTCGAGACTTCCGAACTAGATTCACTATTCACTATCGCAGGGCGAGCAACCCTACGAAGCAAGTCAAGTGCTACCACAGCCACAGCCACACCTACGATAGAATCGTCTGGTGAGCCAAGCGAGTTCACTCCAATCCAAATGGAAGAGGTCGAGGCTATGACAGGTGGCGAAACCTACCCACGACCAAATGGTGAGGACTACCACGCTCGCAGTTGGGGAGAGCACACAGACATAGAGGTTCTACGCAAAGCGCGTGAGGCTGGTAAGTATGTGATGTTGTATGGCGTTCCCGGAACTGGAAAAACAGCGTTGGTCGAGGGTGCGTTCCCAGACGACCTCTACACAATTCTCGGTTCTGGCGATACAGAGGTTGCCGACCTAGTTGGTTCTTATGTCCAAACCCCAAGCGGAGATTTCGAGTGGGTGGACGGAGTTTTGACCAAGAGCGCGGAAGAGGGCAAAGTCCTTTTCATAGATGAGGTCGGACTGATTGACCCAAAGGTTATGGCAGTTGTCTATGGGCTTATGGACGGAAGAAGAGAACTAACTATCACTTCCAATCCAGAGCGCGGAACTGTAAAAGCCAAAGAGGGATTTTGGGTAGTCTCAGCGACCAACCCAAATGTCGCTGGCGTTCGATTGAGCGAGGCACTACTTTCCCGATTCGCGGTTCAGGTAGAAATGACTACTGATTGGGCGTTGGCTAAGAAACTTGGAGTGCCAGAAACAGCAGTTGTGGCTTCCCAGAATCTCGCCAAGAAAATGGAAAATGGAGAGACAAGTTGGTCGCCTCAAATGCGCGAGTTGCTTGCTTTCCGCGACCTAGCCAAAGAGTTCGGAACAAAGTGGGCAGTCCAAAACTTGCTCGCTTCCGCACCAGAGATTGACAGACCAGTTGCTAGTGATGTGTTCACTCGCGTATTCGGTGAGCCAATCCTGCCTGCCAAGATTTAGCAGGTTGTCGTATCCCTGCTAAAGAGGGTGGGGAGCGCGATCAAAACTCGCCAAAAAACTTTTGACGAAATGGTTGCGCTTCCCACTCAGGTAGGGTATAGTTTTACTAACAGCCAGATGAAAGGGAAAAACAAATGGCAAAGCATTACAGAGTAAAAGGGAAGTCGCGACTAACTACTCGCGAAACAGGCGAGCCAGATTACAAGTGGCTACGCACTATCAGCCAGATTGGTGCGCTGGTCAATGACTGGGCAAGGCGAGGCGACCTAGTTGTTTATGGTGGAGATGATTCTGCCGAGGGCGAGGCTATCGCGGCTTATTACGCAGACATTTCAGAGATTGAGATAAACCTGAGGGAAGCGTTTGGCGCGATAGGCGACCCAGAAGAGATTGGTGACATACGAGAGTTAGACACCCAGAGAACTTACCCAATGGTGACAGGCGTTCTGTTCCACGAAGCACTACACGCTCGACACACTAATTGGGATACAGACCAACTCGCCGAGACACTAGACAACTCAGAGGGACAAGCCTTTATGTTGCTAGAGGAATCTCGTATCGAGGCAAAGGGTATGAGAGAGAAGCCAGAGTTGCGACAGTTCCTACGAACTTCCGCACTCGACCACGCACTCCAAGAGGCGACCCCAGACAACCTAGCCAAACTAGGTAGCGACACTTGGGCAGTTGCCAACCTACTCGGACTTTCAGTAGCCCGACACGATAGCGGAGTTCTAGCCAGAGAAGATGTGGCAAACATTTATCGTATGGGCGAGAGCGTTCTGGGCGCAGAGTTGCTAAACAACTTGCGAGCAGTATGGCGCGAGTTCCAGACACTCGGAGTTCCACAGGTCGAGCGAGCGATTGAGTTGGCAAAGGTTTGGGTAGCGTTGCTACGCGAAGCAGACCCAGAGGGCGAGCCAGATTCAGGTAACGCTTTCGCCGAGCCACAAGAGGGCGAGGGCGAGGGCGAGGGCGAGGGTAGCCCACAGCCAAGCGAGGCAGTCCAGAAGATGTTGGACGAAATGGAGAAGTCTGCTGAGAGTAGCCAGAGTTCTGCCGAGCGTGAAATGGCAGAGCAGAAGCAACAGCAGGATTGGTCAGACATAGCCAAGCAGAGAGCAGAGCAAGCCAAGAACAGAAACCAAAAGCGCGAGCAAGCCAAGAAAACTTTTGACAAGTCTCACAGCGAATCTGGTTCTGGTTCTGGTTCACGAATCGAAGAGCGCAGAAACCCGACAGGGGCAGAGCGAGCAAGCGCGGTTTCGATTGCCAAGTCACTCGAAAAGGCAAAGTATCGTGAGCGTTCGGTTCACGCTCGCAAGACCCAAGCACCTATGGGCAAGTTGGTTATGCGTAACGCGATTCAGAATAAGGCTATGGAAGCCAATGGGTTGCGAGGCGACCTGCCAAGTTGGAAGTCCAAGACCCGAAAGCATACAGACGACCCGACCCTAACTCTCGGAGTTATGGTGGACATTTCAGGTTCTATGAGTTCCGCTATGGAATCTATGGGACAGACAGCGTGGATTATGAGCGAGGCTGGTCGAAGAATCCAAGCCAAGACCGCTATGGTTTACTACGGAAGCGGAGTGTTCCCGACCCTACGAGTTGGACAGAGGCTCGACCAAGTTACTATCTACACCGCACCAGACGGAACAGAAAAGTTTGGCGAGGCGTGGGAAGCGTTGGACGGAGAACTCGGACTGACTTATGGTGACGGAGTTCGTATGCTGGTGATTGTGTCAGACGGATACTACACACCTGCCCAACAAGAAAAGTGCGTGACCGCGCTACGCGAGTGTAAGCAAAACGGCGTGGCAGTCTTGTGGCTCGTCCCCAAAGAGTGCTACGGACACCCTGCCAAGAATCTAACCGCGCAAGCTGGTTGGGGCGTGGTCGCAGATGAACTTGATGTGAGCCAGATTGCCACGCTGGTTGGCAAGACGGCGAGCGAATCACTTTCCAGAGTGGAGAGTATGAGCGCGTAGTCAAACGGATTGCCTAACCGAGAGGTTGAGCGAAAAGCAGGTTACCCCCCTTTCCTGCTACTAGTTCCCAAACGGATAGGTAACAGAAGCCCTTAGCAGGTTTTTCCCCCAAGCCCTGCTAGGGGCTTCGACCTTTTTGACGGACAGCAAAACTCGACCTCTCCCGATCAGGGCAACCCACGATCCAGGGAACGAACTTTTGATGAAAAGTGAACCCCCCCGGAACCACCCTGGAACAGCCCCCACCTCCCCTACCCCCCAATAGTTATTTTTTCTGAAAAAATTTTTTGTAGCAGGGCTTGACAATGAGGTCAAACTCCATTAGGTTTGGAGTAACCAAACAGGGACGAAACAGAAGTAGTCCCAAAAGGGGAATAATGGCAAAAGCCACTAAAGCCTCCTCAGTCGGCTCAAAGACTGAGACGAAGGTAACTCGTAAGTTCGTTGCCAAACTCAACGAGTTCGTCGAGACTCGTTCTCTCTACAATCTCTACAAGAGGTTGGTTGATGAGGGTCGCTCTGGTATCTTCTCCGAAGTTGGAGAGAAGCCACAAGACCTGATTCACAATGGTGTCAAGGTCGCCACTATCTCTAAAGTCTCCAAGCCATACATTGACTTGGAGAAACTAAAGAGGACAGACCCAGAGGCATACGAGAACTGTCTCGCATACAGGGACGAGTTTCACATAAAGACAGCAACTCCGACCAAGTAACCAGAGAGGGGGCAGGGAGACCTGCCCTCTTTCTCATTCCCCGGTAAATAGTTATTTTTTCTGAGCCGGGGAAACGCCGAAAAAATAAATTTGCGGTTTTTTGGATTTTTCGCTAAAGTTTCAGTATCAGCAAAAACAGGAGGTTTACCAAAAACTATGACTGATAACAATGACACTCTCGCCGAGAGTTTTGTAGCACTAATAAACAAGAGTGCCGAACTAGGCGCGATCGAGGCTTCGGAAGAGTTAGTCGAAGTCCTTTACCAAGTGATGTCCGAGATTATTGCTAGCGACTTGTCGCCGACACGCAAAGAGGCTTCACTAGGAACACTCACTAGGGTAGTTGAACTCTACAAAGGAAAACTTAAGGTTAGGGGGTGAAAATCTTGAACGAAACTAGGTCATACATTCCGCTCTATCAAAAACTCGCCAGGGTTCCGAAGAGTGCGTTTGTGGTAGCAACTGTTGAGGGGGTCATCTTCTCAACTATCTCTGCCGAACTCTCCGCTATGGGAGTTGCCGAGGTTTGCGGGCTTCCGCCGAACACTAAAAAGTGGACAGGGACAGAGCCTTACGACTGGGTATCTGAAAACATAGAAGAGGTTGGTTCATACATTGACTTTGGGAAAGGCACTTCTAAGTGGTATCCCAAAGACAAACTACAAAAGTTGATACGCAGGTTTATTCGTATAGAGAAAGCCAAGACTAAGTAGTCCCTGACCCGAGCAAGTCTTGAAAAGGCTCGCCCAATAACTTGACAAATTCGGCGCTCGCCGATACAATAGAAACAAAGGGAAGGAGTTCCAAATGGAACTGAACGAAAAATTAGATGTCCCAAACATAGCGGGACACGCACTACAAATTATTCACCAAATGGCAAAGAGTTATCAGAAAGCAGGTCATTACGACCCGCTTATCTATCGCGCTTTGAAAGTGGCTGGCGAACTTGCCGACCAACTGAGAGACAGAGCAACTGAGGACGAGGCTCCCGCAGATGTAATCGAGGAGATTGCCGATTTCGCAAACAGCATTTACTTTACCGCTATGGAAGTTGGCGAGGAAGTTCGCAAAGTTATAGAGGAGAACGACTTGCCGATTGAACTTATGACGGGAAGTGCTGTCGAATTTCCGAACCACGGAGATGATTGCGGGTGCGAAGATGATTGAGGCATACCGCAACTGGGAAAAAGACTATGTTACGGCTGACGGCGAATACGGCGTGGGTGTAATCACTTTCGATTCTGCCGATCTAACGGACAAGCAGTATGACCTGTTCACCGAACTACACGACAGCCAACGGCTCGACTATGTGCTGTCTATCCTCAACGGAAACAAAGAGGAGACGGCTCGCATAGAAACGGAGTATCTGGGTCAGAATCTACCCAACGAGCAATACTTCGTCCTAACGGAGTTGGATTCTGACAAGAGGCTCGACTACTTGCTCTCAATCCAAAACGGAGACAAAAAGAGAACGGCGAGGATAGAAGCAGAGCATTTTGGGCTTGACATTGACGGCGAGCAGGAATAGGGTAACGGGTATGGAGTTCAGGCAAGCACTAGGCGAGGTGATTCGAACGGAACGGCTCGCTAAGAAGTTCACTATGCGTGACTTGTGCGAACGGAGTTATGTCTCGCTGGGACACCTCTCTGATGTCGAACGGGGAGTAAAGGAAGCCTCATCTGGAGTTCTCGACTCACTCTCAAACGGACTCGACCTAGAGACTTACGAACTGATACTCAAGACGGGTCACCTAATGCGTTACCTAAATGTGCCTGATACGCCAAAAGATTTATTTGCGCACGATTCGATTCACAAGGCAAACGCCAGGATCTGAAAATCCTGAAACCCGAAGCCCCTCTGGTTGTGGAAGCCAGAGGGGTTTCGCATTTCCCCGGATTTCGACCAATAGTTATTTTTTCTGACCAAGTAAAACTTTTTATGAAATGTCCAGCAAAATGTCGTAGGGGTATGTAAGAATCTAAGTAGTCCAAAAGAAAGGGGACAAAATGAGAAACACTTGGATTGGTTCAGGAATCAACAGCGTTGAGATTGAGCGAGAGTTTACCTGTCGCTCTTGCCACTGGGAGGGCGAGGTCGTTGGATACACTGACGATTATGGTTCTATGCTTTACGCTGTCTGCCCGAACTGTAAAGACGAAATGACGATTGACTTGGCTATGGAGAATGACCCAATGAACGCCGAGCCTGACTTCGATTCGTGGGTAGACTAATGGATAGGCAAATGTGGATTGACTTGGCAATTTTTGCCGTATTCGCAGTGCCGATTTATTTTCTAATGGTGCCGAGAAAAAAGAAGTAACTTTACTGCCCAATAAACTTGTGCCGAGACGCAAGATTGGGCAGTTTCTCTTTCCCCGGACTGAATAGTTATTTTTTCTGGTGTTTTTGTGCCGCTCCGGGGAAAGTTTGACAAAATGTCTGTCAAAAGTGCTATAGTCATCTCAACAAAGAAAGGGAGGCTCCAAATGGAGTTGAAAACAGTAGAAGAGATTGAAAAAGAGGGAAACAAGATTGCCGTAGGCGAAGAGCGATACGAATTGCTTGCCGCTTTCGGAGATGAGTGCGACTGTGTCGTAGACATCTTCACTGGACAAAAGAAATACTTTCACTACATCTAAAGGAGGAAACAAAATGGGAGCAAGAACAACTTGGGCAATAAAGACTGAGGAAGGCGACGCCGTAACTTGGCTATACAGCCACTGGGGAGGCGACAACAAACTCGCTGACACCCAACACGCACTAGCAGAGGCACAGCCCCGCTGGGAAGACACGAGTTATGGAGCCCGAATTTTCATTAGCCAGATTATTGGGCACCAATGGGATTCCGAAACTGGGTTTGGAATTACGACAGGCACTGCCGACAGTTGCCCGTTCGAGGAGTCTTATGATGCCGTCACGATTGACTTCACTACCAAGTTAGTTAGTTATGGTCCGTTTGTCTTTACTTTCTCGGAGTTCATAGCACTCGGAGCCCTAGCCTCGGAGGTGGACTAATGGGAAATTTACAAGCAAGAGAAATGGCTGAACTTGGTGCCGATAACTTAGAGGCGTCTCTAACTTGGCACCTAACAAGCAACCACTTTCCGCCCGTGCCAGTCTCAATGGTGCCGATTTGTATCAAAGCGATTGAGGCTTATGCGGAAGAGGATTACGACAGACAAATTTCACTGCCAGAGGGAGTGGGCTACAAAGGTCTCACAGTTGCTCCCGCTAGCGCTATCGTCGAGCAACACCACTTAGACGCTTGGATTGATTTCGACGAAGAATAATCCACTAAACTAGAGTTCGGCGTCGAGCAAAATTGCTCCGCCGTTCGCTAGGGTTTGTCCCCCCTTTCCCTAGCAAGAAACGCCACTAGGTTTACCCCCTTTTTCCTAGTGGCGTTTTCTTTTCTCCGGGGCAATAGTTATTTTTTCTGAGGGTTTCGCCGTTTCGTAAAAAGTTTCTAAAAATGTCGCTCCCCGGGACTAAGCTTTTATTAGTTGGGAAGTGCCCAACAGTAAGGGGGCAGAAATGCCAAAGCACGCATTAGTAGTAAAGGCAGAACTCACTGCCGAGTTGATTGACATTGCCGAGCAGGAGTTGAGCAAACTTCAGAGCGCCGTTGATGGTTTGATTCAGCCAATCGAGGTTGGAGAGAACATTGTTATGTGGGTAAACGAGGAGGGACTACTCCGAGAAGACTTGGACATAAATTACTTGGCCACTGCGATTTATAGGGAGATGTATGACCCCGTGCCACCAATTATGGGAGACATTGTCTTTACAGGCGGTGCCGACGAAAATGGAAACACCAAGTCCCTAGAGCAAGCGGACATTGCCGAATTGACAGAAATTACACGCCGAGCAAAAGAGTCGCTTCACATCTAAAAATAAAAAGTTGACCCCGCC
>Ga0181601_10003581_pt1 | contig 13116 bp, 13 predicted proteins | sample 041ome_8_FD_133020 | JGI IMG/M metagenome (GOLD analysis project Ga0181601, IMG submission 133020) | Coastal salt marsh microbial communities from the Groves Creek Marsh, Skidaway Island, Georgia - 041407BS metaG (megahit assembly) | ecosystem: Environmental > Aquatic > Marine > Intertidal zone...
TCGAAGTTGCGAGACCCTCTGTAAATGCCACTTGAACAAATATTAACGGCTCGTCATTTAAAACCGGATGAAAGTAAGCAAAAAACCTTCTATCTTCTTGTAATCTTCTTTTAAGATCATCCATATCTTTAATTTTATGAACTTTTTCATATTTTATGATTCTTTCTAATATTGCAGCTTTAGTCTCCCAGGTGATTTTTTCTAATTTTAAAAATCCAGGGTTAAACCAAGATCTAAATAAATGCCTAAAGTCATCATCCAAATCTTTAAGTGAAGTGTCTTCTGCTAAAAAAGTTAACAAATCCTCTCGCATTGAAACAAGAAAAGCTGTTCCATTAGGTGCCATATTCATTCGTCTAATAAACTCCTGTCTATCTCCTTCTGCTAATGAAGCTAAACTTTTTAGAATTTCTTTATTTTTATCTTTGACAAATTCAATAGATTTTTTCTCAACCAAATCCATATTTGGTTTTAATTTATCGTCTATGGCTTTAAAAAATTTCTTTTTATCTTCTCTGCTTAAATTTTTATAAATTTCAGATATTTCTCTTGCGATAGCAATGCCGCTAGCAACTCCTTTGTACGAAATTAAATCATTAGATAATTCTAAAAGACTCTCTACATTTCTTTTTTCAGAAAAAGTTTTCTTTAGCAGATCCTTGCCAGCGTCGGCAATGGAGTCAATTATTTTTTTTAAAAACATTCTAACTGCCTAATAAATATCTAGGTAACCAAGTTGCAATTTCTGGAAATATACAAAGAATAACTATTGCAAGCACCATACATAACATGAAAGGTAAAGAGCCTCTCAAAATTTCTGGAAGACTAATATCTGGAGATATTCCTTTGATCACATATAAATTTAATCCCACAGGTGGTGTTATTAATCCTATCTCCATATTGATTGTCAAAACCACTGCAAACCAAATTGGATCAAAGCCAGCACTTTCTATGATAGGAAGTAAAATTGGTGTGGTCATTAAAATAATAGCAACTGGTGGTAAGAAAAAACCAGCAACTAATAAAAAAATATTTATAATAAATAACAAAACCCATTTATTAACAGAAAGATCTGCCATCACTTGAGCAATAGTTTGAGTTACATACAAATTTGAAAGAGTAAAACTAAACAAATAAGAACAAGCTATGATCATCATGATCATAACGCTTTCCTTCATCGATCCTTTTAAAATTTTCCAAAGTTTTTTTGGATTGTAAATTTTATAAATTACAGCAACTAAAATAATACATAAGAAAGCACCTATACCTGAGGCCTCAGATGGTGTAGCAATTCCACCGTACAAAACGTACAAAACCCCAACCACAACTGCCAAAAATGGAAGAATTCTTGGAAGAATTTCAAATCGTTCTTTCCATGAAAAATGGGTAAAGGCAACTGTTGATGAATTAATATCTTTATTTGTTCTCCATGTTTTAAAAATAGCCCAAGCCATAAATAATCCTGTCAGCATAATTCCAGGGAAAACTCCAGCCATAAACAATTGACCAATAGAAGTTTCGGTTGAAATACCAAAAACGATCATAGTAATACTAGGAGGAATTAAAATTCCTAAAGTGCCACCAGCTGCAATAGTACCAGCACTAATTTCTTTAGAGTAACCCCTCTCTCTCATTTCAGGTATTCCCATTTTACCAATAGCTGCACAAGTTGCAGGTGAAGATCCGCTTAATGCTGCAAATAATGCGCACGCTCCTAAATTTGAAACAACCAAACCACCAGGAACTCTATTTAACCATCTATCTAAAGCTGAATATAAATCTTTTCCCGCAGGAGAAGATGCTACAGCCATACCCATAACAATAAACATGGGAATAGAAACAATCGTAAACTCCATTAAGCCTTCTAAAAAAGTATCTGCAATTACTTTTGTCATTCCTAAACCTTCAAAGCTTAGTAAAAAAGTAATAGCTACAAATCCCAAACCAAAAGCTACAGGAATACCTAAGGCAAAAACACCAATGGTAACTGCGGTAACTAATAAACCAATAATAGCTGGATCCATTACTATTCTATCACCTCCTCAAGTTTGGCTGGAGGAAAGGGCATTTCTTTTTTTGTAATTAAAGAAATAATATCTGCCAGATATTGTAAAATCATGACAAAAAACCCAATTGGTAATGAAATATAAAGCTTCCAAAGCGGAGCATTCCACATTGTGCCAGTTGTATGATTATTTGTGTAAGCATCAAACCATAAATGGCAAGCTAAAATAAAAATTACACTACAAAATATTAAAGACAAAACTGAGCAAATTATAGCTAAAATTAATTTGCCTTTATAACCAAGATAATGGGGTAACAATTCTACATTAACATGTCCTTTTTCTAACAATACATAAGGACTGCCCACAAAAGTAGCTCCTGCAAGAGAATAGATAACATATTCGGTTTGCCAAGATGTAGTAAAGTTAAAGACATACCTTTCTACAACCATGTCAATAATGACTAAAATAGCAGAAATCAAAAGTATCGTGGCAACAGTTCCACAAAACCTTGAAATAGAATGAACAAATTTTATAAAAGAATTCATAATTGACTATTTGCTCTTGTCATATGAACAAACCCCAGACTATTTAGCCTGGGGTTTGAAAATTAGTTAGTTAATTACTTAACTGCTAAAGCTTTTTTAATTAATGATGCTCCAGCCGGAACTTTTTCTGAAAACTCTTTAAATGATGTTTTCTTAGCAATTTCCAACCAAGCATTATAATCTTTCTCAGTCATGTAAGCTAATTTAACGCCTTTAGCTTTATAAGTATCTTCCATTTTTTTATCTAATGCAGCAACTTGACCGAACATATAATCTTCAGCTTTTTTACCTGCAGCTAAAAGAGCTTTCTTTTGCTTATCATTTAAAGCATTGAAAGATTTTTTAGATATTAAAATTGGTTCATACATAAACCATAAACCGAATTTTCCTGGAGGTGTAGCACATTTAACTTGTTCGTAAATTTTAAATGACACAAAACTTCCTGAACTTGTATTAACACCTGTTAATACTCCAGTTTGTAACCCAGCATATACTTCTGAACTTGCCATTGAAGCAATTGAAGCACCTGCACCTTCCAACATTTTATTAAACATTGGTCCTGCAGCTCTCATAACTTGACCTTTTGCTGTTGCCGGTGAAGTTATGCAACCTTTTTTTGTTGCAAATCCACCACCTAACCATGCATCAGAAATAACCATAGCTCCCGCACCTTCAATGATTTTTCTAATATCATCCATAAACGGAGACTTGTTTATTCTTTTAGCATGATCATGATTTTTCACGATTCCTGGCATCAATGTAATTGAAAACTCAGGATGAAATTTATTTGCATAGTCCAATGGTAATGAAGTCATATCTAGTTGACCGTCAACTAGCGGCTTCCATTGTGCCATAGCTTTGTAAAGAGATTGACCAGGGTAAACTTGAATTTTAAAATCCACATTTGCCTTAGCAACTTCTTTAGCAATAATTTGCACCATTTCATCACGCGCATCACCTTTACCACCTGGAAACTGATGAGAAGCTTTCCATGTAACAGCAAAAGATGAAGTGGTGATAAATGATAATGTAACTAATGATAAAATAATTTTATTAAAAATTTTCATTATTATTATTCCCCCTGTTAAATTAATTTAATTTAAATGAACTTATCTGAATTATTAAGTTTTTAAAACAGCTTAATTTTTCTGTAAAAATAAGGTTAAATTGTATAATAAATAGATCTACAATTATGATTGATGGACCGTTAAAAGGATTGTTAGTATTGGATTTAACCAGAGTACTGGTTGGTCCTTATTGCACTATGGTTTTATCAGATCTTGGTGCACGTGTAATTAAAGTAGAAGCTCCAGAAATTGGGGATGACTCAAGAAGTTTTGGTCCTTTTATTGAAGATCAATCAGCTTACTTTATGTCATTAAATAGAGGCAAAGAAAGCATTGCGTTAAATTTAAAAAATGCTGATGATAAAATAATTTTTGAAAAAATATTAGAGAAAGCAGACATACTTGTAGAAAATTTTAAACCAGGAACTCTTGAAAAATGGGGTTATGGCTGGAACAGCCTAAAAGATAAATATCCTAGATTAATTTATGCTTCGGCTTCAGGGTTTGGTCAAACAGGTCCAATGAAAGAACTTCCTGCTTATGACATGGTGGTGCAAGGTATGGGTGGATTAATGAGTGTAACCGGACAGCCTAACTCAGAGCCTACACGTGTGGGAACTTCTATTGGAGATATTACAGCAGGATTATTTACGACTATTGGAATCAATGCAGCATTATACGAAAGAGAGAAAACAGGTCGTGGCATGCAAATTGATGTTTCTATGCTTGATTGTCAAATTGCTATTTTAGAAAATGCTATAGCTAGATATTTATCGAAAGGCGAAATTCCAAAACCGATGGGATCGAGACATCCCTCTATTGCTCCTTTTGAAGCTTTCAGAACTAAAAATAGCTACATTATTATTGCGGCTGGAAATGATAAATTGTTTGAAGGCATGTGTACAACACTTGGATGTGATTGTTTTAAACAAGAAAAATTTAAAGACAATCAATCGAGAAATAAAAATATAGATGAATTAAAAAAAATCATTGAATCAAAACTTCAAAACAAAACTACAGAAGAATGGGTGGCTATATTTACTGAAAAAAAAATACCTTGTGGTCCTATTAATAATATTAAAGAGGCTGTTGAAAATCCACAAATTCAATTTAGAAATATGATTGTTAGTGCCAATCATGATAAAATTGGATTATTTAAAATGGCTGGAAATCCTATCAAGATGTCTTCTTATACTGATACGACCACAAGAGGAGAAATTCCTAATCTTGACCAGCATAGAGAAAAAATTTTAAAAGAATTTAAGTAAACTACTCTGATTTTTCTTCAGTCGTTTCATCAATGATATCATCTGATGAATCATCACTATCATCATCGTCATCAGACGCTGAAGCTGCATTGGCAGCAGGTACTTTTCTAGATCTTTTTGATGGAAGAATTGCCTGACCTGATTTAGATACTTCACCTTTGTAGATTTCTTCAAAAGCATCTCCCTCAGGAGCATCAAAATCTTCTTGTTCAGTTGCATCTTCTGGATGATCTCTGGCACGATCGATCGTTGCATTAGTTAAGGTTTCGATATCAATTTTTTTATCACCAATTTCTCTTAAAGAGATAACTGTTTTCTTATCATTATCTTCTTCAACCAAAGGCTTATCCCCTGCACCAATTTGCAGAGTTCGCTCTTTTGCTAATATTACTAGATCGTATTGATTATCGACTGCTTCTAAACAATCTTCTACAGTTACACGTGCCATAAAGTTGAGGACTTCTAATGACTTTAAACTTTAAAATCAAGCAATTTTTACAGGTTTGTAATCCTTTAATTTAAACAAAAATAACAAATTAGCCATGATTAGATAACCTAACATCATTGAAAATATTTGATTAATACTAAATTGGTGGTCAATTAAATATCCAAACAATACTGGGGCAACAGCGGTTGAAAAAACAAAAAACGAGACTGTAATAGATCTTATTCCTCCCAAGTATTTAGTTCCATAAATTTCAGACCAAGTAGAAGTGAGCAGCACACTAGATGTTCCGTTGGTCATAGCTATGAGTATCATCATGGTGATTGGTACTAATGTCCAACCACTAAAAATAACCAACACATACGCAAACATCGTTGGTAACAAATAAAAAGGCAAAACCTTTATGGCCGAAAATCTATCAATCAAAAAACCAGAAATAGCTAAAGTAATGACACTTACAATCGCATACATGGTAAATCCTTGTGCCAATAATAACATCGACCAATTTTTACTTTCAAAAATATAAATTTGATTAATAAAAATTCCAGTTGTTAGAAAAGCCGGGGCAAGCACAGCTGGTAATAAAAAATAAAATTTACTATCTTTTAAAACTTCTGCTCTAGTCCAATTTTTTATCTGATGATCAACAATAGGTTTGTTTTCCGATTGCTCCGTAGTTCCATCCAGATAGGTTTGTAAAATAAAAAAAACTAATGGAATAACCAAGCACAATAAAAAAATTGATAGACCCATCCAAATCATTTTCCAAGAAACAAATTTCATAAAAAAAATAATTAAATAAGGAAGAATACCTTCACCTAATGACAGTCCTAGCCAAGAAATACTTAATGCTTTTCCTCTATTCAAATCAAAAAACTTTGCCATTGAAGTGCTTGCAGTGTGTGTCATTAAACCTTGACCTGATAATCGTAAAAAATAAATAGCAAAGAATAACAGTATAATATTTGTTACTAATGTAAGAAAAAAAGCTGCAAAAGATAAAAATAAACAAACAGCTATAGCAAAATAAATTATTTTGAAATCATCAATTTTTTTTCCTATCCAAATTAATGAAAAAGAACTTAGCAAAGTGGCTAAAGAATAAATCATTCCAAATTCCGAATGACTAAGGCTTAAATCCTGCCTTATAAATGGATTAAAAATACCAATAAAAAAAGTTTGACCAAAGCTAGAACAAAATGTCAAAATGAAACCAAATAAAAGAAATCTAAAATTATTTTTTACGAATTGAAAATTAAACATAAATAATAAAGGAGATAAGAATGTCGAAAAAAGTAACGTTTATTGGTCTGGGTGTCATGGGTTATCCAATGGCAGGATATATAGCAAAAGCTGGGCACGATGTAACGGTTTATAATAGAACTGCTGCAAAAGCAGAAAAATGGGTAAAAGAATTTGGAGGAAAACATGCGACGACTCCAAAAGAAGCAGCTAAAGATTCTGATTTTGTATTTACCTGTGTTGGTAATGATAATGATTTAAAAGAGGTTACAATAGGCGAGCATGGTGCTTTTCAATCTGTAAAAGAGGGGGCAGTATTTATCGATAACACTACAGCTTCTGCAAAAATTGCTAGAGAATTAAATGCTGAAGCCAAAAAAAGAAAATTTGGTTTCTTAGATGCTCCTGTGTCGGGTGGACAAGCTGGAGCAGAAAATGGTCAACTAACTGTAATGGTTGGTGGAGATCAATCTGATTTTGCTAAAGCTGAACCAGTAATAGATCACTACTCAAAAAAAATTAAATTACTCGGTTCTTCTGGCTCAGGTCAGCTTGCCAAAATGGTAAATCAAATTTGTATAGCAGGATTAGTACAAGGTTTGTCAGAGGCAATTCGATTTGGACAAAACGCTGGGTTAAATATGGAAGATGTTGTGGAGGTTATTTCTAAGGGAGCTGCACAATCATGGCAAATGGAAAATAGATACAAAACAATGATTACAGATAAATTTGATTATGGTTTTGCCGTGGATTGGATGAGAAAAGATTTGTCTATCGCTATGGAAGAAGCAAAAAATAACGGATCTAAACTTCCAATTACAGAAATTGTAGATAAGTTTTATGGTGAAGTTCAAAAAAATGGTGGAAATCGTTTTGACACATCTAGTTTAATTACATTGTTACCGAAAAAATAAATTACGTGACTATAATTGAGCCTGGATTTTATAATAATAAAGATCTGATATTAGATGAAATCTGGGCTTTATTAAATAAAGGCGTACAAGATAGAAATGAAGATTTTAGACTGCCAGTTATCGTCTTAAACTCTTATCATGGTCCCGATGCAAGAATTGTAGTTCTTCGTGGGGCATTTAAAGAGAGAAACGTATTAAGATTTCATACCGATATTCGTTCCGAAAAAATTGAATTTATAAAAAAAAATAACCAGATCTATTTTCTTTTTTATAATAAACAAAAAAAAATCCAAGTACGCGCAAGTGGCACGGCAACAATTCATTATAAAAACGAAATAACAAAAGAGGCCTGGGCAAAGACGCAGGTCATTAGTAGAAAATGTTATTTAGCATCTAATGCGCCTGGAACACAAAGTGATGTTCCAACATCTGGTATTCCTAAAGAATTTGAAGGTAAAAATGTTCCAATAGAAGAAAGTGAAATTGGATATGAAAATTTTTCAATTATTGAAAGTAAAATACATTCTTTTGAGTGGTTGTACTTGGCATCTAAAGGTCATCGAAGAGCAAAAATAGAGCTAACGGATCATGGATCAAAGACCTACTGGGTTACGCCTTAATATCTTTGGTTTGTTTAAGTTAACTATTGAACAGGACTATCGTTGGACCATTTGCCAATAATTTTTTTTCCATTGGAATAGGTATAGGTTCCTTGCCCATCCATTTTACCTTCTTTATATTCACCAGTGTAATTAGACCCGCTTGAAGACGTAAAAGATCCAAATCCATGTATTTTGTTATTTTTAAATTCTCCTATGTATTTTGAACCATCAACGTAAACTAATGTTCCTTTTCCATCGCGTAATCCATTTTTCCATTCTCCTGTATATTTTTCACCATCTAGATAATTTAAAGTCCCCTGTCCGTGAGGCATGCCATCCTTCACTGCTCCCACATAGGTGCCCTGATTAGGTAATTGAATAGTGTCAGCAACTGTTATTGTGGTTGGTATCAATATTAAAATAATTAATAAAAATAATTTTTTTAACATTTCAATAAATAATTAAATTGTATTTAAATTTATTTTTTTAATTTTGAGGAAAATTTAATTTTTATATTTTCCCAAAGCTTCGCCATTCCTAGAGGTTCATAAATCATAAATATGATCATTAACGCTCCGAATACAACTTGCTCAATAGATGAAATAATTGTTGCATCGACCATGCCGTGGAACACGTTATTTCCTAGGGCGTTAAGAACGACTGGAAATAATAATATAAATGCTCCACCAATAAAGGCTCCATTAATTGTTCCTAAACCTCCCAAAATAACCATGAACATAACTTTAAAAGATAATTTAATATCAAATGCAACGGGTTCTAATGATTTTAAATATGTAAATGCAAATAAAGCACCAGCAACACCACAATAAAATGCGCTGATTGCAAAAGCTTCAAGTTTTGTTTTTAACAAAGATACACCCATAGACTCTGCTGCAATATCCATATCACGCACTGCCATCCAATTTCTACCTGCGCTTCCTCTTACCATGTTCATTGCTAACAATGTAAGAACGGCGGTGATCACGAGAACGACTAAATACATTTTGAGTGGTGTGGTAAATGGATGACCCATAATCACAATATTCTGAGCGGTGATAATTCCTGAAGAGTCATAGTTTTTGAACCAACCAAATTTATCAATCATCCAAACGATAAAAAACTGAGAAGCAAGAGTGGCAACCATTAAATAGATTCCTCTTACTCTTAAGCTTGGTAATCCGAATAGAATTCCAAATGCAGCAGCAATTAATCCAGATATAATTAATGCACCAACAAAAGGTAAATCAGGAACTCTTAAAATTAAATTGTAGCAAGCAAATGCACCAGCGGCCATGAAGCCAGCTGCTCCTAATGATAATTGACCAGCATAACCCATCACAATTTGTTGTCCTACAGATGCAAGTGATAAACACAACCATGGAATCAATATAGAAGAATACCAATAACCTGTTGTTACAAATGTTGGTATAACGACTAAACCTAATCCCATTAAAACTATAAATCCAATTATGTCTTGTTTTGTATATGTCATAAATACTGGTTTCATAGTTAAACTCTCCTAATGATCTTCTCTCCAAATAAACCTTCAGGTCTATATAGTAAGAAGAAAATTGCAATCACGTACGGTGCCCAACCCTCAATTGCACCTCCAAAAAATGGTCCGATGTAAACTTCTAAAACTTTCTCAACAGCACCAATAATGAGACCACCAATGATAGCCCCAGGAATTGAGGAGAAACCACCAATAATTAAAACTGGCAGTGCTTTAAGCGCAAGATCAACTAGGGCAAACTGAACACCTGCTCTTGCACCCCACATCATACCTGCAACTAGAGCAACAGCTCCTGCCGCAGACCAAACTAACAACATAATATGTTTAATGGGAATACCAATAGAACTTGCTGCTCCAGGATCATCCGCTACAGCTCGTAGTCCAAGACCCATTTTGGTATATTTAAATAATAAAGTTAACATTACAATCATTAACGCCGCCACTACACCTGCAGTAATATCCAAAGCACTAACAAACAGTTTCAAATTATCAGCGATCCATGGAACAGGGGAGTCCTTGATTCCTAAATCTAACCGTCTTACTTCAACTCCCCAAACAGCTTGCGCGATACCTTCAAGAATATAGCCAAGGCCAATAGTTGCCATTAACAATGTATCTTCACTTTGGTTCGTTAAAGGACGCAACACTAGTCTTTCAGTTCCCATACCTACCAAAATCATAACTAAAATTGTTAAGAAAAACGCAGCTATAGAAGGAACTCCAAATTCCATTATGCCAACAAAAAAGAGAACCGCAAAAAATACCATGGCACCCTGTGCAAAATTAAATGTGGAAGACGCTTTGTAAATAAGAACAAATCCAAGTGCTACCAACGAGTACATAGTACCTGCCAAAAGGCCTCCTACGACCACTTCCATAAAAAACAGTAATTCATCAATCATGCGCAACTCCTAAATAAGCATCAATAACTTTTTGATTAGATCGAACTTCATCTGGGGTTCCGTCCCCGATACTTTTTCCATAGTCCAAAACAACAACGCGATCTGAGATATCCATTACCACACCCATATCATGCTCAATCAGCACGATTGTAGTACCAAGTTCATCATTTACTTTTAAAATAAACCTACACATCTCTCTTTTTTCTTCTACATTCATTCCAGCCATCGGCTCATCTAATAATAAAATATCAGCTTGAGTTGCTAATGCTCGTCCAAGCTCAACTTTCTTTTGAAGACCGTATGGTAATTTTCCTACTGGTGTGTTTTTAATATCTTGTATCTCTAAAAAATCTATAATCTCTTCACATTTAGCCAAATTTTCTTTTTCTTCTCGAACTACTTTTGGTAATTGAAGCGCTACTTCAAAAAAGTTGCTCTTAGTATGAAGTTTTCTACCTACCATGACATTATCTAACACCGACATTCTTTTGAACAATGCAAGATTTTGAAAAGTTCTTGAAATTCCCATTTGCGCAACACTATTAGGTGTAATGTTTTCTAATAACTGCCCTTTAAAAAGAATTTTTCCTTCCTGAGGTTTATAAATTCCATTTATGCAATTCAACATTGAGCTTTTACCAGCACCATTAGGTCCTATAATAGCTCTAATCTCATGTTGCAAAATATCAAAGGAAATATTGGTGATAGCTTTAACACCACCAAAGTTTAGAGAGATGTTCTGAACTTCTAAGACTGGTTTTCCTATTTTAAATTTTCTTGCCATTTATTTACTCGCACTTTCATTCAATGAATCTCTAAAATTTTTTCGTTTACCATCAGAAATACCTAGGTATAGCTCCTTCACCTTTTCATTGTTTAACAATTCTTTCGCACTGCCCTCCAGCATGACATGACCAGTTTCAATAATATAACCATAATCAGAATTTTTAAGTGCAATATTAGTATTTTGTTCTGCCAATAAAATACTTACACCTTCTTTTTGATTTAATTCTTTTACAATATTAAATATTTCTGCAACTAGTTGCGGAGCCAGACCCATGGATGGCTCATCTAGCAATAGCATTTTCGGTTTTGCCATCATTGCTCTTGCTACAGCTACCATTTGTTGCTCTCCTCCTGAGGTAAAACCTGCTTGACTTTTTCTTCGGTCTTTTAATCTTTTGAAATATGTATAAATTTTTTCAAGCTCTGCGTTCATATCTCCTTTGGATAATTTTCTAGAATAAGCACCGGAGATTATGTTTTCTTCAACTGTCAAATGTCCAAAACATCTTCTGCCCTCTAAAACTTGAACTAGACCACGACCGACCATTTGAGCTGGATTTTCTACAGTAACTGATCCATCGTCGTACTGAATAGTGCCTTTAGTCACCTTGCCTCGTTCAGATGCAAGCATGGTAGAAATCGATTTTAAAGTAGTACTTTTCCCTGCGCCATTAGCTCCTAATAAAGCAACGACTTTTCCTCTTGGAACTGTTAATGAAACATCGTGTAAAGCTAAAATGACATCATCATAAACTACTTCAATTTTATCAACTTCTAAAATATTTTTAGAACTACTCATTTTGCTTTTAACACCTCTTTAATTTTATTAACTCACTTAAAACAACGATGGGTAAATATAAATTTACCCATCGTTTATAATGATTTTAGCTAAATATTTCTAGCTGCATTTTTTAGGTGTAATCTTATTTTCTTTAGCAAATTTTGCTGCTGAAGTTTCAACAAGACCCCTAATAAATTTTGGATCGTTTGGAGCTGTCCAATCTTTTACTTTAGTAAAAGATTTTCCATTCCATTGCATTAATGCAAATTTACCTGCACCTTCGTGGTTAGCGCAAGAAATTGCAAAAGGAGCAACCATTCCTTTGATACCAATTTCAGCTAAACGAGCATCTGACATATTTAAAGATTCATAACCATCTCTAAATTCTGCACCGTTGACCGCTTTGCCTACTTTATTGTGCTTCTTCTGTGCATTTCTCATTGCCTCAATCCACATAACTGCAGCACCAAGTCCTCTGTTGTAATAAACAGTACCTACTCGGTTTGGATCTGCCATATTACCTTTTCCAGCACCATAAACTTTCTCTTGAATAGCTTTTACTAAAGGAAAGTCTTTGCCTGGAAGTGCATTTGCAACTACGTACGTTCCTTTTGCAGAGTCACCAGCAGGAACCATGTCCTCCTCAGCGCCACCGAAAGTCACATACATCATTTTTTCTCTTGGAAAATTAATTCTTGCAGCATTTGTCATAGCTGTAGAATTCATTCCAGAACCAGCACCCCAGAAAGTAACCCAATTTGGTTTTTCTTTTCTGATCTGCAACCATTGAGATTGTTGCTCAAGTCCTGGAGGTGGAATAGAGATTTCTACTAATTTTATTCCCCAGTCTTTTGCAATTTTTCTCATAGCAGGAAGTGGTTCACGTCCGTATGCAGAATCAATGTGAAGGTGAACAATTTTCTTGCCCTTCATTTTTGCAATTCCGCCTTCGATTTCTGCCATCCATCGTAATTTCACAGCGATTTGTGACCAGTAATGACTTGCGGCATTGAATACCCATGGCCATACTCTTCCATCGGCACCA